>Ga0123352_10011069_pt1 | contig 14198 bp, 12 predicted proteins | sample TergutLab28metaG_FD_89700 | JGI IMG/M metagenome (GOLD analysis project Ga0123352, IMG submission 89700) | Labiotermes labralis P1 segment gut microbial communities from Petit-Saut dam, French Guiana - Lab288 P1 | ecosystem: Host-associated > Arthropoda: Insects > Digestive system > Gut ... | reverse complement strand
TTGTTTTTGTTTTTTTTTTTTTTTTTGTTAAACTTTTAAATGTTTGCAACATCTCCTATATTTGGATCTGTGTTCACCATAAAAAATCATCAGTTTTTGTTGATGGGGTCTTCTTAGTTATGGTGGATGTTCTAATTATGACACTTTGCTGATGTAGTGTATCTGTGTGACTTAGGTCTGAGTTCCAGCTTAAGATTATTGGGGGATCCTTTTTCTGGTCTAGTATTGCATATACGAGGGACACTATTTGCTTGGATAGCAGTTCCTTTCCTAGGCCATTGAGATGTAGACCATGATTAGTAGAAAGCTTTCTATCAGTACTCATACAATAGGTTTAGCTCAATGGAGATAATGTGCCGTATGGTGGTCACAAGTAACAAAAAGGCTACATCCTGTTCAGTGTGCTTAAGTTTCAAGTCTGTAACAGTGCATGGTCTTGTTTGGTGCACATTGTTAACTCTCAAACGGCCACCCGGGGTCAAATTTGATCCCAGCCTTTCTTTTTTGGTGTATCTTACAATGACACCAACTTTCGTGACTTTGTCACGACAAGTGTCCTCTTGGTTGGCATAGTGGTTTTGTGCTGTTGGTGATAACCGTTTTTCTAAAATTTCGATTTTCCCTACATGGGGTCACATTTGACCCCAGGTGGCCTTGTGCATGTTGTTTTTCTGTATTTAGTTTTGTGCATTTTTATGGTGATAATGTGCTATAAAATACTACTATAGTATTTTTTGCCGGTATTCTGAATAAAAATGGCCTCCTTGAACAATTTCTAGACGATTACGAGATCAGTCGTCTAGTTTCTGACAGTGATGATAGCAAGGATGACAGACACAGCGTTGATGATATTGGACTAAATGGTTCAGAAGATGAAGAAGATGCTGCAGAGGAAGATCCTGATGATGACATCGACTCTCTGTGCGATTTTGCTGACACTGGTGACCATGGACAGCCGGAAAACACAGACGTTGAACATTCAGAAACTGGAGAAAGCACAGACAAGGAGACGAAAATTTTCAAGGCAAGGACCTGGAGCAGGACACCTCCAAAAGTTGCTCGAGATCGCAGAGAGAACATAATAGCGCATTTTCTCTTGTCAATGACAAGATTTGACGACAAAGCAACAAGAACTGAGTGTCATTTGGAAGATAAAATGGCAGCATTTCGAGAAATTTGGGACAAGCTCATTGGTTTGTGTAAATCATTGTATTTGGTTGGTTCAGCTCTCTGCGTCGATGAACAATTACTTCCATTCAGAGGAAGAAGTGGATTCCAGCAATATATGCCGACAAAACCAAGCAAGTATGGAATCAAAACTTGGATGATGTGATTGTGTCACGAAATACATGATGAATGCGAAAGTTTATTTGGGCAAAGAAAATAATGAAGTAGCTCATGGATTGACAAGTGATGTTGTCTGCACATCGGTTCAGCCTATTTCTGGTCAGGAAAGAGGCGAGCGAAATGTAACAACAGATAATTTCTTTACGTCTGTTGACCTTGCAAATCAACTGAAAAATAAAAAATTGACACTTGTTGGGACAATGAAGCAAAATAAAAGAGAAATTCCACAAGAGTTCAAGCCTGCCATGCAACGTGATGAAAACTCGCCTATTTGGATTTACCAAGGATCTCACACTTGTGTCATGTGTCCCAAAGAAGAACAAATCAGTTGTTCTCCTTTCATCACTCCATCATGATTCAGCAATCTGCAGCGATTCAGGAAAGCCTGATATTATTGAATTTTATAATAGAATAAAAGGTGAAGTAGAAGTGCTGGATCAAATGTGTGCAATGTACAGGGAGCAACTGGCAGATGGACAATGGCAATGTTTTATGGCATGATCAACACCACTGCGGTAAATGCATTGGTTATATATACACACAACATGTGCAAAGATCAGCCTGAGAAGAAGATAAAAAGGAAAGACTTTTTGCTCAGAATTGCACATGATCTGGTGACACCATTTGTAACACAATGATACAAACTTTCTTCGCTACCTAAGAACATCAAAACAACAATATTCATGCGCAGATTTGTCTCTAATTCTGAAGAAAACAGTATGCAGGACCCTGAAGACTATGAGGCGATATCAAGAAAGCGAGGGCGCTGTCATGTATGCAGCAGGAGCGGAGATATGAAGAAACAATTTGTCTGCAAAGGATGTGGACATTATGTCTGCAAAGACCATATGAGTATGATTGTTACTTGTGACACTTGCAAGAATAAGGATGAAACTGATGAATCTGATTAGTTGCGTTGTTTTTCCAACTTTTCTTCTTCTTCAAACCATTTTATCATATTTAAATTCTTGAATACAGAAATGAATATTGAGCATAACCAGAATTCATATACTGTATAGGGTACATGACACTCATGTCATTGTTATATGCCATTGTTACATGAGGTTGTCATTTCAGTGATGTCAGACTGTTGTTCTTTTGTAAACAGACATGTGTTTTAATTTGACAATAAAAGAACTAAAAGCCAGCATTAGTTATAACCACTTTCATGGTGGGGTCACATTTGACCCCAGGTGGCCTTCTACGTCCTAATATCTAGGGTGGCCTTTTGAGGGTTAAATCTATACTTCTGACTGGTCATGGAAAATTCTTATATTGTGTGGCACTGACAGATGTTGCTTGGGTAACTGTACTAGGGACCAGGTCTTATCACCATATCCCATGTTCCTTAGAAAAAAAAAAAAAAGAGTATTTAATTCAAATATCTTGAACCAAACAAGTAAATGGATTCAATGATCCATAACCTGAATGTTTATGTTAGTAAGGAGATCAATCAACCATGAAGCACTGCAAATGATCATACCACCTTTCCTAGACATACACATGGGAGTGATTACATTGGAAAGCAATGAGCATGGGGTCTTGTTTTCAGTTTGAGTGCAGAACCATTCTCAATTAGGCAGACAGCATGTGCAGGTTTGTTACATGTTGATAATGTAACAATGAATGCAATAATAAATTATAATAATAATAATAGGTAATAAAGCTAATGAACTATGTCATTTACATCAATATCTCCCACACATTCTATGTTTATCGGAACACCACCTGAGTGAAACCGAACTACAGTTGATTCATTTAACTAATTACTCATTAGGGGCCAACTACTGTAGGAAAACTTTTCTCAAAAGAGGTTCAGTATATTTGTTTACAGAAACATAAAATATAAAACAATAAATATTTATGAGTACAATATAGATAAGGATGCTGAAGCTTGTGCAATCCAATTGGACTCAACATTTAATAAATTATGCATTTTGGCTATTTATAAATCTCCAAGGGGTTATTTTACAAATTTCCTTAAACAATTATACCTGATCTTGCAGAAACTCTATAGTAACAAATATAACGTTGTCATATGTGGTGATATAAATGTAAATTATCTAAGAGATAATAATAGAAGGAACCAACTTGATTTCCCATACTGCCATCGAAAATGTTTTCATTGACACATCCACCATTGGGAAATATGATTTATACCCTCTTATAAATGAACTCTCAGATCATGAAGCCCGGTTATTAATATTAAATAAGGGACAAAAAAAGGAAAAAGAATGTCATACTTACATCAAAAGAAAAATCCATAAGTATACCACAGCAGATTTCCAATTCAAATTAAGTCATGAAAGTGGGAACAGGTTTTTGATGGGAATGATGTTAACAAGATTTTCAACTATTTTAAAATATTTTTTTAAGAATTTACTATTATATTTTTCCCTTAATTCAGGCAAAGAGTAACATGAACCAAAATTCATGGATTACACTGGAAATAATAACTTCCAGCAAACATACAAGAGAATTATACAAGGAACTACAGAATAATAATAATGTTACTCTTGCATCTTATTATAGAGATTACACTAAAATCTATCTATGGTTGAAAGAAAGGCAAAAATAATTGAATTTAACAAATTAATCCTAAACTCCCATAATAAAGTTAAAACCACATGAGGTGTTATAAATAAAGAATCTGGAAGAAATAAAAAAAGAAGTGAAATAGAAGCTCTAAATGTTGAAGGTAGAAAAATTACTGATCAACAAACTATTGCTGAAACTTTTAATGAACATTTTGTTGCTATCGCAGTAAAAGGTTAAAAGACAAAGTAAAAATAATCTTACAAATGATGATAATAATAGTATTCATAATCATACTCATTTTATGGAAAAAAGCTTTTAATAAACCTTACCCAAATATGGAATTTAAATGCACAACAATGACGGAAATTGAACAAATTATAAAATCCCTCAAAAAAAAAACCTTGTATGGATATGACGAGATATCCACAAGGATTCTGAAAATATGCTGCCCTTTCATAAATTCTCCACTAAATTACATATGTAATAAAATATTGTTTTGGGTTGTATTCCCGATAGATTAAAATACGAAGCAATAAAACCACTACATAAAAATGATGATAGATGTGAAGTATCTAACTATAGACCTGTATCACACTTAACATCATTTTAAAAAATATTTGAAACGGTAATGCAGAGAAGAATTCTAAAACACCTCACCAATTATAATATATTAAGCACTGAACAATATGGTTTCAGATTTGGGTTGAGGACTGATAATGCAACTTATAAACTATCAACTGAGATTTTGAATGCTATGAACAATAATTTATGTATTTTCGTGATCTAGAGACGGCATTTGATTGTGTCAATCATGATAGTCTATTATGTAAATTGAAATTTGATGGAATCGATGACAAGGATCTTCAACTGTATCCGTCTTATTTGGGTAACAGATATTGTAGAACAGAAATATATAATGACAGTGAGAACAGTAACAAAGTTTCAAACTGGACTAAATTAAGACATGGAGTCCCACAATGTTCTATTCTGGGACCTCTACGTTTCCTTTTATATAAAAATAACTTACCCAAGATTATAAATAAAACTTCAGCACCTATAATTTTTGTTGATGATACTAGTGTCTTATTTGCTCACTCTAACCTAATATATTTTAACAAAAACATTTGCATAGATTTTACAACTTTAAAGAAATGGCTGAGAGCAACCCAATTATCTTTAAACTTTAATAAAACAAATTATGTACATTTTACAACTAAGAGAAATATGTCAGTTAACTTAAAAATAGGCTTTAACAATAATTTTATCACCAACAGCTCCTGCACAAAATTGCTGGGTGTGAGACAATGAATAATACTTTGTCTTGGAATAATCATATACATTTATTTATGAAAAAATTGAGTATGGTTTGTTATATAATTAGAAATGCCAAAACATACATGTCTTTTTTCATTAAAGGTGATTTATCATGATTTTTTCACTCGGCTATGAGCTATGGAATTATATTTTGTGGAAACTCGTCACATAGCTCCATAATTTTTAGAATACAAAAAAAGGCACTCAGAATTATGGAATGAATTGGGAATAGAGTGTCATGAAGAAATTTATTTAAGGAACTACATATTTTGCCTTTGACATCACAATATATGTTATCTTTATTAATGTTTGTAGTTCAAAACAAAACTTTTTTCTCAACAAACAATGAAAACCGCAATTTAGACATTAGACAAAGAAATAATTTATACCTTCCTCAAGCAAACTTAAACATTTATCAAAAAGGAACTTATTATTTGGGGATAACATTTTTAATAATTTACCCTTGGAGATTAAGAATGTTGCTGGTAACCAAAAAAATTTAAAACTGCTTTGAAAAAATTTCTATACACTTATTCATTTTACATAACTTGATTTGTCTTATTTATATATTATAATCACAAATTATTATATGTATTTTATTGTTGGGACTCATTCTGTACTATGCCTGTTGTTCTCTAATGACAAGTTCTATATCCACTCTGTAGAATCTCTGGAATACTAAATAAATAAATAAATAAATGATGATGATGTAAAATATATGAAAATTAGGCATGTAGTATAATTACAATTGTCATTATGTGGTTAAATACTGCATCCTCAGAATTTTCTTATGGTTTCATTATTTGTATTAAAATTAAACTTACTGTAGCTTCAACAGCATAAAATGCACAATACTGACTCTTGAATGAAACACATGCTTGCATTTGCTTACTTACTCTATAGAGCAGAGTCCCTCTTGAGAAGCTAACTGGTTTTCAGCTAGTCAAAAAATTCCCCATATTTTATGGAACCCAAAAGTTAATTATGACATTCACAAGTGCCTGCCACCAGTCCCTATTCTGTGCCAGCTCAATCCAGTCTATACTCCCACAACCCACTTCTTGAAGATCCATCTTAATATTGTCCTCCCATCTATGCCTGGGTCTTCCAAGTGGTTCTTTCCTTAAGTTTTCCCCACCAAAACCATGTATACGACTCTCCTCTCACCCATATGTGCTACATGACCCGCCCATCTCATTCTTCTTGATTTTATCACCCGAACAATATTAATATAAAGAAAATTGTGTATGGCCAATTCAGCACACTGATCAATATGAACAGAAAATCAGAAGAATGAAAATTATAGACAGTACACAACTTAATATGTGTGAACTAAAATAAGATGAATTTTTGTACGATAATTAAACTGCAAAAGAGCTGTAAGGATGTTTCTACACACAGAATGAAATTAGTAATTAAACAAATGGCCTCTACAGTAATCTTTTTATACACTTTATAAGCCTGATGATGGTCTGCTTATGCTGAAATAAGGTTATTACAGAAACAAGGTTATTATTTTTACAATATCATAGTTGTCTTAGACTGCAGTAGCTATTATAGTATTAATTAGAAGACACAACAGAACATGTTCCATGAATTTTTATTCTGTGTTGCTTGGCAAAGTCTTGGGAGACTACATCTAGTCATATTACTTCACTGTATTGTTTGATTTCATTGTAGTGGTTTCGTTTTGTCATGCTGCCATTACATATGAAATGTTTATGTTAGGAAACAGCACTCTATTCTCTTTAGAAGAAGTTTTGTAGGCTCAACACACAGGGTATACTGATGTCAGAGTTGTTGATGCAGTAAAGAAATAAACTGAAATACATTCAAGCATACAAATGCTTCTGGGGTGTCCTAAAAGTGTGGCTTACCTGTGAGTGATTTTACTTTCTCCTTTTTGACATATGGAAGTACAACATTCCTTCAGGAACATTTGGTTAACACTTTAAATTCTTTAGAAGTCTCTTCTGAGCTAGTATTTTTTAAATAAAAATTCAAATACAACTGCAGGATATTATATCTCTCAGTATTCACCCACTTTCTTATCTTAATGAATACTAAAATTGTCATTAAAATGTGGGGAAGTGAAAAAATAACTCCAAAATTCTTTAAATCTCACATAAGTTTGAAATGTTTCAAATATATCTCACCCATTCACCACAAAATTCATACCTTCAACATTGCAGCCAGCAATTCTCTGGATAAACACTTCAGAATTCTCAGACTTTCTTCCTTTCAGTTCTACTGTCATTTGTTCATTTAATTTTGTGGTTGCAAGTGGAGCGGTAAGTTTCACTGTCGTCCATTCTCCTATCTGCCACAGGAATGTTTAAAATCAACGTTTATAATCTTGTTACTCCTTGTAAAAACAAAGTGTGTATTTAACTTTAATTTTACACAAGTAGACAATTTGCAGCAGAGGATACCACAACTTAAAAAAAATATATTTAATGTTTTCCTACAATAACAACAAGAATCCAAATGGTCTACTCTCTGACATAATTCACAGGCTTATGCAAGGTGTTCTTTACTTTCAAACTGTCATGTGTTTTTACAGTACACACAAAAATGTGCTTTCATTTATGCCTGCAAACAGAGTCCACATTCTCCTGGCCAATTTCCATGAAACTCATCAATCCTGAGCAGCAATTAGATGAGATCTAAAATGAATTGCACTCAAACCGGCAATAAATGTGGAAAGTACAAACAAAAATCCATTTGCTTCCCTGAGTAAAGTATGGCTTTTACTGAGTAGATCTGCACAAAATTGGTATTGATGCTATCCAAATCTGATGAAAAGTACAGGAACTACAGAAAAAATTTCATTTATGCCCCTGAATAAAAATCAATGACATATTTTTTTTTAATGTTTACCACCCCGAAGTGTCTAACACATATATGAATACATAATGTATCAAACACAACAAATTTTAATAACTTATTTTATTATTTAGGGCAACATGTTTCAACCCTTATAGAGTCACCTTCAGGCTCTTCTAAGATACAGATCCTTACTTAACAAAGTTTAAAATGCATTGTGGGATCCCAAATGCTTACATTCTTGACATAAAATACCAATGCCATTCGTTCTTGTTACACACCCAGAATATTTTAGTTCTAAAATTTTAACCAGTACGTATAAAGGAAGTTAAACGTATGTATTTGAAATGCATTGTCATAGACAATGTTCGATATTGTTATATATATTGTTACAAATTACTTAAAAGTGTATAAAACATTAAAATACTGACTATGCAATAATGTTGCGCTTGGCAAGCGATACTTTCCCTGTGTTGATACTGTATTCTTGATGGATTTTTTTATTATCTCCAGTGTTGAATGGCTGATTTCTACAACGACAGTGAAGGTGTATTGATGTCATTTATTTCACAAAGTTTATTGTGCTTGTGAAACTCGTCGTTACATTAACATACATACATGAACGACAAGTTTCACAAGAGCAATAAACTTTGTGAAATAAATGACATCAATACACCTTCACTGTCATTGTAGAAATCAACCATTCAACACTGGAGATAATTAAAAAAGTTAATCAAGAATACAATATCAACACAGGGAAGATATCTCTTGCCAAGCACAACACTATTGCATAGTCAATATTTTAACGTTTTATACACTTTTAAGTAATTTGTAACAATATATATAACAATATCGAACGTTGTCTATGACAACACATTTCAAATACATACGTTTAACTTCTTTTACATGTACTGGTTAAAATTTTAGAACTAAAATATTCTGGTTATATAACAAGAATGAATGGCACTGGTATTTTATGTCAAGAATGTGAAAATTTGGGATCCCACAATGCATTTTAAACATTGTTAAGTAAGGATCTGTATTTTAGAAGAGCCTGAAGATGACTCTATAAGAGTCGAAACATGTTGCCCTAAATAATAAAATAACTTATTAAAATTTGATGTGTTTGACTGATACAATATATATTCATAAACTGACATGTACCAATTTTTACAAACTCGCAAATGTTCAAAGACATTATATGGAGGGATCCTGTACAACAAATTATACTCCTATTAGTCAAGAAATATGTCAATTACAGGAACAAATTCATTAATGACTCTAACTAAACTAAGACCATCGCTGCTACAAATTTCAGGAAAGTAAGGTTCGCTTGACAACTTTCTGTAAAATCGGCCACTGATACCAGGTCACAGACAAACACATGGACAGACAGAGGGATAAACAGTTCTCCAAATAAAACATTCTCCTTTTCCTTCATAAAGAATGCCAAAAAGGGAGAGTTCTAGACAGGTCTCATAAAGTCTTCTTTCCCACTAAACAGACTTGCAGTTATACAAACCTTATATTCCTAATATTGTAACACATCCAAAGCTTAGGTACTACTTTTATATCCAACAATTAAAATCAATCAGCTTGTAGAATAACATGTTATACTTTGTGCATAGAGGTCTTACAATCCAGCAGCGACAGTAGTATTAGTAGTAGTAGCAGCGACAGTAATAGTAGTAGTAGTAGTAGTATCAGCAAGACCAATCATAATATTAGTCATTATACTCATATTTATTTTGGGGAGAATTTACTACTTACATGCAGGTCTTACATATGTTAAATTTTTCAAATACAACAATTTAATACCACTACCTTGTTTGTAACTGTAACATAATTAAAGAACCTCTCTTTCAAACAAATGGAAAGAAAGTATGAGGCTAGAATTTACTGCAACTTCATAAATCTCATGAATGTTTGGCATGAATACCAAATTTCATTCAAGGGTCAACAGGTTCAACAGTTGAATGGTTACCTCAAAAGTTACATTTTCATTTCCTCAGGAACAAACGGTAGGCTAACAAATCAAATAACTGTACTTTACACCTAATTAAACAAAACAGGCCAAATTCCTGTTATTTTTCTTATGAACCATATGGAAAAATTTCATAATGACTGCTGTATAAATATACATGCCCATGATTAATCCCTGCTGAACCAACATGGGAGATAGAACAGACATTTTCACAATTTGTACTGGAAGTTTTAAAATTTTCTTCAATCTGCATTTTTTGGGCAGAAAAATTCACCAACCAAAGCAAGGAAAGGATGATTAAGTACAAAGTAAACAACTAGGGAACCTGAAAAAATGGATAGGCCTAATCAAAGGAGAAGATCTTAATTCACATTACAATATTGCTATCATACATAGAATGAACACTAAAATTTAGTGATTTTATGTCAGAGCAAAGTTCCCACAGTGGTTGCAACACATATACAAATTAACATGCCTTAATGTTGCAATCATTGACAAACACTGACAATGGACATCCTGTGGCTGGAAAAAAGAAATAGAATTTACCAGTCAGGGACTACCTATAGATAATTACTTATCTGCGTATCATGCTATCACAGACTTGTTTGCACACATCTGTATACACATACACATACCAAGACATAAACACACACACACACACACACACACACACACACACACACACGTGAAAACAAACGAACACCTACCTGCCTCATTCCACCCAACCTACCACCCACTCATTCATGTGAATGTACACATGTACACTCACACCTACTTACATAAATACAAATGTAGTGAAATACATATAAATCACCAAACGCACACATGCTGTATATACACACTACATTCTTTCTGCCTGGTTTAAAATCAAGGTAGCCATCATCTTGCTCGTGACCAGTTAGCCTCGTGTCTCACAGTGGACTGCAAAACATAGAAACGGTAGTGTTGGGTCAATAAAAAAACAGCATCCAGACCTGGTCTTTGAGGGAACATAGGTTTCAGTGTGGGGCGGCCGGCACGCTGACTGACCAAGGAAAATCCATCACATGCTGACAAGAATTAACGGCAGTCTGGCATGCTAGACATTGGTGTCCGCCATGCATACATAAATCACAAACACACACACACACATACATAAATACATACATGCATACTTACACACAAACACATATACACATACACACACATACACATACATGCATGCATACATACATACATACAAACATACATACATATATGCACGCATAAAGGCACGCATGCACGCCACCATGTACATATGCATGCATGCTTACCTACCTACCTACCTACCTACCTATGTACATACATACATTCACATATACATTCATTCATTTATTCATTCATTCTTTCATTTTGCAAATCCAAACACCTGTCACAGGACAGTTGGATGTGAAACAAATCACAATTGTGTAAGTTATAGTATTGTGACTTTTCTGACCATTCTGTATATTTTATAACACAGAAGCACAGATACAACCAGACAAAACATGACACAAACTAATTCAAATAACATAACAGAATCAAACATGTAACTCAAGTTCAAACAACTTGAATAAGAAAATCATAAACCATAAATCATGAATCAAAATTAATGTCATAAATTAGAGCCATGAGTGACATTCCCTCTTTGCATTTGAAATTCAGCATTCTGATAAAATAAATGTGTAAATGCTATTTTCATAAGGTAACCTTAAAATGGAATTTAACATCTCTAAGTTTCAAATTACTGGAAGGCAGACTATAGAAGGTCTTTATACCAGCCTAAAAACACCTGTCTAAAAACATATGAGATTGGTAACAGACCTGTATAACAGAGCTTTATTCCTTGTGACCACATCTTGTATTGACAAGTTAGTCTGAATTTTTTCCAGATTATCCATGAAAAACAACATCAATGAAAAAATATATGAACTAGGAGCAGGTAAGATATCAAATGTCATGAATAAACCTCTTCATCAAGTTCTAGATCCAACAGCAGCATTATTCTATCATGTTTTATAATATAAACACATTAACTTTTTCAATACAGTTTCCCCAGAGGGTTTTCCATACTTAAGTAGAGAAAAAAGTATGCATTTAAACAAACTGAACTGTATTTATGTATGGAGCAGCTTTCTAATGGCAAAGCATGCAGCAGTCAGTTTTGGAAGGATTTGTACTATATGACTTCTCCAGTGAAGGTGATTATCAATTTATATGCCAAGAAATATGGCACACTTTTTTTTATAAGGTCTCCTGCATTTTCAATAGCCAATGGATAATGAAATAATTAAGTAGTTGTAAATTTTACTGCATTTTTCTTTTCAACATTAAAGAACCAAATGATTGACATTAAACCAATTACACATGTGGGATACAACAATATTTGACACCTTTTTAACACCACCATGTTGTTTGTGGTGATAATGACATTAGTGTCATCTGTAAATAGTATGGTGTCTGAAATAATATTAGTCATTAAAAGTAGCTCATTTATATATACCATGATAAACTGTGGTCCCAAAACTTATCCCTGAGGAACCCCATGTTTCACAGTTTCACAAATGGAGTAGTAAATAACAGCACTTTGCATTTTTAACTCCACCCTTTTCTTCCTGTTGAATAAGTAAGATCTCAACCAGTTGATACTTAAACTTTGGACACCAGAGTGATGTAATTTTGATAACGAAATCTCATTATTCACACAATCAAAGGCCTTGTCTAAGTCATAAAAAATTCCACCAATACTCATTTTTTTATTCCAAGCTTTAAGGAAAATATTAGTTAATCTGTAGGCTGCATTCACAGTTGACAATCCCTTGCTAATTTCACATTGCTCCGGAAACAGAATATTATGAACGTGTAGATTATGAATGAATCTATAATGTATAACTGTCTTATAGAGTCAGTAGTGAAACAGGACAATTAATGAGTCACATACAATTTGCCTTCCTTTTGTATATGTGTTTTACTATGGCATATTAAGGTGATCAGGGAATATACCCACAGAAATAGATTTATTGCACATTTAACACAGTGGTCTACTAATCTGAGGTCCAGATAATTTTTAAATTTTACTTGATATTTCAAAATATCCTGCAGAATTTTAATTTTTCGAAGAATTAATTATGCCTATTATTTCAAATCCCATTGTTGGTACAGTTTTCAAATTACAAAAACTATTGAGATACGGATTCCTTTAGAATGAAATATCAGAACTGTCTTTAACACCCTGAAGATTTACACCCCTGGCTATAGTTAAAAAATTTATTAAATTGCTCTGCTTCTTTTTCTTGATTGACTTCTAAATCATTATTGATAGACTTGTAAGTCATATTATCTGCAGTATGTACATTCCCTGTCTCATTTCTAATAAGATTCCATGTAGTTTTTATCTAATTGTCTGCTGATACTAACAAACCATTATAATCTTGTTTCTTAGCCCCTCTGAACATCTTCCACAAAATTGTACAGTATGTGGCACAATATGTTTAGAATTCTAAGAGTACATTTTTCACTCAGGGCACATAAATTCCTTTTATGACTACAAGACACTCCTATACCCTGTGTAATCCAACCATTTTTTCTGACATTAAAGTTTGTGTATTTAACAGGGAAACTTGGGACAACAACAATCAGAAAAAGTTCAAGAATTCATTGAAAACACCACAAACATCATCATTTACTTTCCCAAGTTTCATTGTTTAGTAAGTCTTGAAAATTAGTGATTGTGTTGTTATTTATCAATCTTGTCTTATGAGTTATATAACATTTACCTTCAGCATCATGATCATATAAAACACTGGCCGTAGGTAATACAATAGAAGAGTTTAATCTTGAATTGTCTACGAGAATGTTACTGATCAATGTGCCTTGATTATTCTGTATATGTTTGGGAGAATACACAGTATGTGACAAAAAGTATAAGTGTTTAACTATGATGAAAAGTGTTTTTCCAATTAGTGTCAAGTAAGTAATCAACATATATGTTGCCACATATTAGAAAATATGTCTTTGGCTGATAGTAGTATAGTATAGTATTTATTTACATTCCATAAATCTTACAAAAATGTGGAAATAGTCATCTATAATTACATGCTAAGTAAATAAAATGATTAAACTAAACATTACACAATCAATATAAAAGTTTAGATGGTTATCATGCTACATATGAGTAAGATATAGTGTCAGG
>Ga0123352_10011064_pt1 | contig 14205 bp, 16 predicted proteins | sample TergutLab28metaG_FD_89700 | JGI IMG/M metagenome (GOLD analysis project Ga0123352, IMG submission 89700) | Labiotermes labralis P1 segment gut microbial communities from Petit-Saut dam, French Guiana - Lab288 P1 | ecosystem: Host-associated > Arthropoda: Insects > Digestive system > Gut ... | reverse complement strand
TTTGTTTTTTTTTTTTTTTTTTTTTTTTTTTTTTTTTTTTTTTTTTTTGTTTTCTTTCCTTTTTGTTGTTTTCCCTTCCTATTTTTTTTTTTTTTTTTTCTGGCCAGTTCTTTTGTCATCTCTTTCCTGGTTTGCCCTTGGTCTTCTTCCTATTGAAACAATTCAAGAAAATATTGCTCAATACATGCCATTACAAGTTACAGTAGAATTCCTTTAATCTATAACCTGATACTAAAGAAATCCTGATGCTTGAGCAGTTGGAAAATATATCCAAGTGCAGAAGTTTTAGAATTACTAACATCCAGTATGTGTAGTGATTCCATTATTTTATCTTGTCTTATCTACTTCAGCTATGAAGACTCCTGATCCTCAGTCCCTGGTTCTTCAGCATCCCTGGTAGAAACTGAAAAGACTTAAAAGACAATATGTAAAGGGACCTTGATGCTCCTGAATGAGCAGCTAGAGGAGCTATCTAAATGGAATACCTCTCTGATACATTGTGTAGTTCAAGTGTAGGAGCAGTAACAAAAATTTACATGTAAGAACTTACATCAGTGTATCTGGAATATTTGATAATCTGGTTACCTGTCTGGTCCTGTGGGTGTCAAACTGAAGGAATTCTACCATATTTTAATGTCCCCTCCTGCCCCTTACCCCAAATTATTTAAGGCTTAGGTGCATTGGGACCTTGAGGTCTCAAACCCAATTAGTCAGTCAGTTAATCAATTCCCCCAAGTTCCTCATTGTTTGTAACTGCGTACATACATGCATTGCCTGTATTTAGATTTCCATTCTCAAAGAAAATTTAGATAGAAGAATAAAATGTTAATTCATGGCATTATACCTGATGTAGTGCCCATTTGGTATGATGCATAGCTGCAGCCATTTGTATTAAATTTGTGGTCCTTTCAGGCAAGAGGGTTGGATGCAGAAATATCTGAGCAGCAAAACACTGTAAAGGAAGGGAAAGCGGACAGTTTTGTGGGCCTTCATGTTTTGGTAACAGTGTTTGCTTCACTCTCTATAATGCATCATGTCATACGTCAAATAGTATACCATCAGGAACATGGAACTCACATTTTCAATACAAAATGCCAGTTTGTTTCAAAGAACTTTTGAAAAACCAGTAATAAAAATATAAAACAACCCCAGAAATCATGAAAATATTCAACTTCATGTGATGAAAGACTGAGCAGAGAGGGATCTGTGCACTAATAAGGGACTGGGGGGGAAGCAGACTTTTATGGGTAGTGTGGTCGGTCTCATTCTGATTCATCAAAAGCAATCATTCAAGGTCACAACAGTGGGTGATCACAAAAAGGCCAAAATCCTGAACATCAAAGTGCACTACATTGAGATTCTTTTTTTTTTTAATTCACAAATTTTAATAGGTCTAAGTATTGGCTAGTAGTACATAGTTGTGTGGGAATGTATTGTTTGCTATAAAGGAGGGAGAGTTCATTGTGGTGTTGATAGTTCAATTTAGTTAAGTGCTTGATTTACATGAATCGTCTTGAACAAGTTTTCCGTCAGCGTACTTCTGTTTGTATGTGTATAATAAAGTGTAAAATGGATTTTAGGTGGTACAGTGGCAGTGATTATATATACATATATAATTTTCATGTAACAGTGAAAATGAAGCATAATATTGGTAGTTTATATTACCAATTGTAGTGTCACCTATCACTAAATAGTTGCATTGGAACTATTTTTATTTTCTTATTATGGAAGACTTTTAGTTTTTGGTATTCAGTTTGTCTACAGTAAGGGACATCTGGAATGATGAAATGTCACTTCCCTTTGCCACATTATCGATAGTTTCATAAGTAAATGGGATGGGCTCTGGCATTACCTTGCAGTAGGGAGCAATCCAATTCAGTTTAATTCACTGATACAATAAACTGCATAATCAGTTCACAGTAAATGTTCGGTGTTCAGTGTCTGAAATAGGTCAGAAAATGTAGGTGTAAACAATTGTGGCACATTTGACTGTGTTATATTATCTTGAAAACTGTAAGCCCTGAAGGAATATTTATATTGGGCATAAAATTGTATGTGGTTTTTCTGTACAGAGATCAGACAGCACATTTTTCCAACTTTTCATTATGACTGAGCCATAAAAAAGGGGTAACAGTGACATTGCAGTGTGAAACAGTGCATCATATGCTTGTCTTTTCCAAATGGAATAGCATGTCAAGGATAGTGCATTTGAGTCCCATAGGTTACTGTGTTGCATGTTAAATATTTTCACTTAATTAAGACCATGTCTCATTTATGAACAAGCAACTGGCCAAGATGATTTTCAAACATTATTAAGACCATTACTTTTGTATGTTCCTGCACTTATATGTGGCATAATGCTGTGTGGTAGGCAATACAAGAATATTCCAGATAACATAAAATTTATTGGTACAATAAATCTGTGTTGTCTTGAGATCTAAATACTTTCTTACAAAATGGGTTTTGTGTGAAAAGTATTAGAAGTTGAGGTTACATGTGTTGCAGATTACTTACCTGCATTAAAAATCTTTACAAAAAGCTAAAATATACAAGTGAATGTTGCTGTTATTACTAAAATACTGTGCGACATTTCACTTAAGCCAAGAACATATTACTGTTATAAAAATTAGAAAATGTTTTGTCCCACAGTAGATGGTTGTTGACATAGTATGTTTTTGGAAATTCCTTTATGAATTCTAATGGTTATTCATAGTTATTAATAATGTACTTTGGTATGTTGTGGTCCAGTGAAAGAAATTCAAGAAGCTATTAGATTTTCGTAGTAAGAATGTATGTAGATGTTCTCGTGTTTCCATAAGTATGCAGTGAATTGCACAAGACTATCATTGATAGCATTGTTAGGTGCATGAGAAGGGTAGGTTATTGGTGTATATATGTACATATGCTGGTAGTTCATGCACTTTTATAGCTTACTCCTGATTAACTTTTCCATACTTTTCATTCTACTGCTTCATGTTGTGAGGCTGAAAGTGTGACTGACATGTTTCTTTTTTGACTCTCCCTGTTCTCCGGAAGTGGTTGACAAGATGGCATTACTGATTAACTGGTAACTGTAGTATTCAGAAAGCACCCATAAAAATTGTGGCAGTTCACATATGAACATGTTATCTCCATTTGTGTCACATTGTGGCTGCTTAGAAATTACATATGTAAGTTACATCTGAAAGTATACACAGGGTGCCTGCTGTCCAGCATTGACATGTGTACACCTTCAAGAAAATGCTGACAATTGTATGGGTTGCATGACTTTTATTTACATTATAAATTCAGCTTGCTTTAACAGTGCATCTATTAACTTAAATGTAACATTATTTTCAGAGTAATTTCCACCACTTTTTATAGATAATATCAAATTTGGGTCCACCAATCACAAGTCCACCTGAGTCTTGCCTCCCCACCTCACTGCAGCTCCAGACACTTCGATGTGCCTCCTCACAGCCCGATCCAGGATGTGATAAGTATCACGACAGCCTTGCATCGCACGCTCCACCACTGTAGGCAGGTGGTCGAGGTGAAAGCGTTGGGACATCTCCATTAATGCGACCTGTCACATTTAAACATATTATGGGGAAACTCAGTTACGATACATTTCCATCTTCTGCATGCTAGTATGTTATAAGAAGTAGCTTGGTTTATTTAAAAGACTTCTAACTGAATCTACAACACTGAAATTTATTTAAGGTTTGTCAGAGCAACCATGCAATTCAACAATGAAGGGAGGAAAACCTTAAAAGAAGAGAATCTAACATATGGGGCAGATACTAGTAACAAGATAACTGTTGTAGGATTTGAAGTTCTAACAGTGGTGATGCTGAGGATTTAGGTCTTGTCACATGACTGTTCCTACAAAACGCTGGAAATCACGGCAGTACACTGAGAAAGACGAATCCAAGCTTACTATTAATGAAATAGGAAGGGAAAAGAAGACAACAGTCATGAATTTTAAGGTACCCCATAGTCTGGTTACAGGGATCGGGGAACACCACGAGAAGTTCAAAATATGTGGTTTTGGTGGAAGATTTGTATCTGTGTAGTCCCAGATACATAGCTTCCATTTCCAATTTACTGTACCTAATAATCATGTAATTTTATTCACAACTGAGTACCAGCTGCAGGTGACACAGTATTTTTAACCTGTGAATCAACATTCTCACTTATATCTCTCAAACAACACACTACTCCACTTTCACATACCTTTCCTGACAGTGGCAATGCAGCAACTGTTAAGTTTGGACCCCCAGAATTCTCTTCCAAGTGGCTGATGTCAACCAATGGAACATCTCCATTTGCAAGACTGGCGGAGCAAGCAACTACGTATTCTGTCATGGGTATGCCAGCATCTATAAGAGCCAAAGTTGCAGCATTGACACATGTGCAGTAATTTCCTCCATCTGCCTGAAGAACCTACAAAATATTTAACAAATTTCAGAACATCTGAATGTGCAAATTCCAAACAGAAAGCATTTAAGAAGGAATTTCTGGGTGTTCATGACCCTCTATGTGTAGGATATGTGATGAAGACAACTTCAAAATTAATTAACCATACCGTATATTGTCTTCTTCACTAACACACACTTGACTGAAAACCCTCAATTCTTGAGGAAATCCAGGAATCATCAATGTGAACAGAAAAGTCTGGCACTAGACCCTTTTCTGGGCCAGTTTTTGAGCTTCACTTGTATATTATCCTCTCATTTATGCTTATATCTTCCCTGATGTTCTCAGCCAATAGAAACTGGCATCAACACACATCCCAAACTAGTTAAGCATAAAACAAGCTCTTAACAGTCATTCTAATACAACAGTTTGACCATAAACAAACCTCAAGAAAGATGTCAATCTGTGAACGTGGATATACTTCTACCCTAATAGCTGCTTGGAGTGCCTGGCGCAAATGCATTGACATTTCTTGTGACTTCCTGTCACCACGCGGTCGACGCTTACGTTCACCTGTACTAAACGTTGCCATGCTGTACTGACAGTTTACTAATGCCTTATCAGGAAGGGCTTTAGTTCGACTTCCTCGGATCTGAAACAATAACAGCCCTCGCAGAACAGATATTTCACTTCCGATATTGAACATTACCGTCACGTTTACATGAAAACTCACAACATATCTAACACGCTACATTACATACAACGCTACAAGGCATAGCGGTACAATGTTTTTCATATCACATGCATTACCTCATGAGGACCATAGACAGCTGCCAATACTTTTGTATTTCCTTGCTCTAAGTATGCACTACCATCTGTTTGGCTAAATACGCCCAATCTGCAACGTATTTGTCGCAATTCATTCGCTCTGCGTCCATCCAAACGCAAACCCTGATCTGAAAGTAACTCCATTCCCGCCATTTTGAAAATGTACCAGTATTGCTAATTGCGCCTACATGGTTGCCAACTCAAAATTAAAAAGAGCAAATGAACGCTAATACTCGATACTAAAAGATAAAAGCGCGTTTACTGTGTGCTGTACTTTTAAAGATAAATGTTTCATCCTTGTAAAACAGTAATTTGTATCGCGTTGAAAATAAGACTTGTTGAAATGGTATGTGTCTGTGCATAACATTCAACATTTTAAAACCGTATTATTACCATAAAGTGTAATCATGTGAAATGACCGTCAGTTTTGAACCGTTAATATTAAGAAATTAAGCCACAGTGAGCCGTTTTGTGTTGCAGTACGCGAACTTGCCTGAAGTGACACTTGTATGTTTTCACAGTTGGCTGTTTGAGGTTGTGATAGTTGGGCATAATCCGACACTTAAGTTGGAGGAACTAACGATTAATATTGTATGGTATTTGTATTTAGGTTTGTTTATGGTAAGATGTATTTATGTCTGTATTAAGTAGTGTATGAAGGGAAGAGAGAAGTGGTCCGTTATTGGTTGTATGCACAAAGCATTTTGTTTGTTGTTTGTTTAGGGGATTACTGAAGCTCGACAACACCTCGCTGAGAAACTATTGTGTAGAATGGGAAATTCGCGCTTATAAATTGATACTTTTGTGTTCCGACCCAAAGATGTCGCTAGCGCGTGTTTTCCCTCCATGTGCTTGTAGCAGTTAACCCCCCACCCCGCACCTTGTATGTGGTGGATGTAGTTTGTATCATAAATACATAACCAAGTAGGCGCGATGGTACACACATATCATATGTAGATAGTACATATCAGAGACATGTGTGGTAGAGATATCAGAGACGTGTGTGGTAGAGCAACAAATTATGCTCAGTTGTGTACATCTGTATGCTCACAGTTTCAGGATGACTGGCATTTTTTAATCTCCCTAAGCGAGAAAAAAAGTTACGCAAGTGTTATTCACCAGCCGAGCTGACTGACGGTACTGGCCGAATATATAATTCTCGGCATCGAACGCTTCAAGATACACGTCATAATGGATCGCAAGGAGAAGTTTCAGTTCGCGATTGACAGAGGTGGCACCTTCACTGACATTTACGCAAGATGTGCTGGTGGCAAAATTCGAGTAATGAAACTCCTGTCAGTCGATCCTGCAAATTATGCAGATGCACCACGAGAAGGAATCCGGAGAATTTTAGAAGAGGTAAGTGAAATGTTGTTTTCCATATTTGAGGTCAGTGCTTTACGTGCACGTGGTCAGTTCAAAAATTGCGCCAATTGCTTTTTCACGTGAGGTCTGACGCTTATGTCTTATGTCACACTTGTGACGAAGTGGATTGAATGAATGAACTAAACTAAGCCATGGTATGGTTTTCAACGAGGTTGTGTTCGGCCCCTTTGAAAATTTCTGCCGCGAATGGCAGAGACGACATGCATAACTCTGTTGACAATATTAGTTGAAAGAGAATAGAGGGACACAAAAGAACAGAACACTCAGGGGATACGTTACGCAAAAGTGCACATCTTACTGGAAGTTAGAACGCTTCGTACACGATTACCCTTGCACGAATCATGATACCGTCATTCGTAGACCAGTCCACGTGGGATTTATTGTGGACAAAGTGACAGTGGGACGTGTTTTTCTCTGAGTGCTTAGGCTGTCTCTTGTCAGCATCATTCCACCAATGCTTCGTAGGCATCCATTCACCTGTCACCGACGCTGTATAGTTTTACCAATTAACAGCGTCGTTTAGTCACGCACAACGAAAAATGATGGGGTACGCGGTGGCGCAGTTGGTTGTGGCAGTGCGCTACAAGCCGGAACGTCGCGGCTTCGATTCCCGATGGTGTCATTGGAATTTTTCATAGACATAATTCTTCCGGCCGCACTATGGCCCTGGGGTTGACTCAGCCTCTTACATAAATGAGTACCAGGAATATTTCTTGAGTGTTTACCCCTATCAGGGCTGACAATCTTAAGGGATAAAGGCGGCCGGTGCGTAGGGCTGACAATCTTACAACCCCCGTGCGTTGATTGTCTTGAAATATGGGATCCTCAACTTCCTGGAACCCTCAGGGCCTTTTCAGGTCTGTAATGGGATTGCTTCACTTTTTACCTCTCTTTTTACTTCGAAAAATTATTACCTCAAAGAAGATGCAAATTGAAACAGATGATTGGAAGGAGGGGAGAGGGGGCGATTATGCTTCTGGGCAATGTGCGGTGTACTCAGTATTTATTGCAAATGTGTAGGTGCCCACTTCATTAACGTTTTATAGCAGCAGAAGAATAATTTACAAGTACTGACAGTGCAGGATCAATGTGTATGTTAAATAATGTCAGGATATATTAAAAAAAAATTAATAGTCGTGAAGATCGATTACTTCCTAATGACCATGTATTTTGCATTTGTCAGATACCTGGGGAAAAAAGAGAATACAGTTTGATTCCTATAGTAAAGCCCGGATATGCAAACGTTTGTCTGACACATCTGTTTTCAGAATGGCCTGAAACAAAGAGGTACTTAATCACCATTGCTTTTCAACTTTGCTTTAGAAAATGACATCAGGAAGGTTCAAGCAAACCAGGACAGATTGAAGTTGAGTAGGGTAGGTGCTGATGTCATTAATGAACTGGGTGCAAACACAATTACTATAAATAAGAGCACAAAGCTTCAGTAGTCACTCTTAAAGAGGTCGGCCTAGAAGCAAATAGCGAGGGAACTGTGTTTATATTCATGTCTTGTAAAGACAAACAGGAAAAGCCGCAACATAAAGATAGCTGGTAAATCTTTGTAAAGGTATTGTTTGAGCAGGCCAAGTACAGAATTTTAGTTTTTATGTTCTTGTTCATTGTATTATTGGACAGTTTAAGACTTTGACGACCATGTTGTCATGGCATTTTTTCAGGTCTTCGCTGGAGTCTGACGTAAAGTGAAACAGATTTTTCTAGTTTTTCACACTTTCCTTTGCTTTCTTCTTCAGTTGTGTCATTGTGTCCTTGCTAGTGGACTCTTTTCGTGAGGTGTGGAAGTGTCATTTAACTATGGCAATGCCATTCTATTCACAGTTTCCACCCCACCCTTATTATGTAGGGCACTGACGGAAGGCTTACCTTCTTCTGACCTACTAGAGGTGCTGGACATATTTGATTCAACTGACCATTACAGTGTCCATATCTGTAATCTTCCTCTGCACATGTCACAGAATAAGTAGTGTTAATAAACAACTTCAGTGTGCTGTATTACACCTGAGTTTCTTCTAAACTTCGCAACTGAAGACATTTCAGATTGGGGTTCTGTCTGTCTGCCTTTTCCCCTTTTTTTAAGCACGTTCGTAAAATTGTGAAAAGTTACTACTAGCTTCATCATGTCTGGCCAAACGTCTGTCCATCTGTCCGCTTGGAACAACTCTGCTCCCATTAAACAGATATTGAAGATTTTTATATTTGATTATTTTTTGAAAATCTGTTGAGAAAATGCAAGGTTGCGTTAAATTTTGAGATAAATAACAGGTATTTTACGTAAAGACATTTGTACATTTATGGCAGTATGTCTCTGAATTCTTCCTAGAATTAGAAATGTTCTACAGAAAATCAAAGCACACATTTTGTGTTCAATAACTTTGTTTTTTTCTGAAAATTGTGCACTTTGTGACATAATATGGGGAATGTGTGGTAGAGCCAGACAGGTCGCAGATGACAATAGAATACAGGGCATGTGCATTTTACACTGAATAACTAAGGCTACAGACACACACTCAGAATATGTAATACTTGCTCTTCCATGGCACATGCCTCAGTGCTACATTTATACGTACATTGCCTTTCTTGTTCCCACTTCTGTCCTCAGACAGCTCATAAAAATGTGATTATGCATAGGATGCTACCAGTTGATACGGATTTTTCCAAAACACATCACATTGTGCTGAACTTAATTTTCCTTTCTTGAAATTTTCTCAGGGTTGATCTCACCTAATTCCAAAGGAAATTTGTAGGGCTGGAACAAATAATCTTGTGATATTTTTGTCTGATATTGGGAGTCTGGAAAGGGGAGAGATCGAAGTCAGAAACGTAATCACATAATTGGCTTGCATATGATATATTGGCGTAAAGTGTGTAATATCGACTTTAAGTTGAACTGTTGGTGAGCTACCTGCCTTACCTAATTCCGAATTGATGTGTGTTTATAAATTTCTTATTGTCACTGTCATTTTGCACTTTATCGTATTGTTCTTGTTTGTCATTATAGTAGGGATACGTTGATGATGACGTGAATTTAAATATTGAAACACATTAGGCTGTTAATTAGTGATATGGTATTGAACTGCTGTTGGACATTCCAGTAAGCTTGGTTGTTCAAAGCCACACATTATATAAAGAATAAAATTCCATTTTAAAAACTGAAAATAAATAAATAAAATAAGTAAATAAGTAAGTAAGGATTGATTGATTTGCATGTGGTTTCGGGGCCTCTCAGCCCCATTGCACCTAGGCCTTGATTAGGACAGGCCCTTTGTGCCCCATATTGAATCATGGAAGCCCCGTAACCTTACTACAGTTCCAGATGGTCCCCAATTCTAAACTCCTAACATCCTCCGGCTCCAAGAAAAAGGAGCCCAGGTACGCATGTCTGAGTGAGGCCAGAGCCTCACACTCACATAGAATGTGAGCCAAGGTTTCCTCTCTCACCCCTGCACTTTCTACACAAAGGGCTGGCAAGCAGCCGTAGTAGGTGAAGATGTCTCCTCAGGGTGTTATGACCTATAAGAAGGCCAGTTACAACCCTGGAAGTAAGTAAGGAAGGAAGGAATGAAGGTAGGAAAACAGTGCCATATGCAGTTTTTGTATTATCTACTCATCTTCCTCCAGGATTACAACTACAGACACGCTGTTTGTTTCCGCTTGCTTTCCCTGGCAAGATAAGTGGTCGTAAAAGTTTGGAGCATGACTATGCTTTTGACGTCGGAACATCGACTTTGTCACATGATGGTTTACGTATTGTAAACATGGCACTTAATACACATCAACAGTGCCATGGAATGTCATCTCCCACATTTTTCCAACCAGAGTACAAATAGTCGTATGGTCATAACATTAATTGGTGGCTAGAGGACTATGTGGAAATGACAGCAACATGTTGCATTCATTGCCACTTCCTAATAGGGCCCACTGGATCAGATTCACTCCTAATGGCTTGCAAGAGTAAAGCAGTCCTTGTGAAGAATGCTGCTCATCTCCTGACCCTCACCATGTTTTGATTCCAGCTGGTCATCTTTAGCCTAGTGTTAAAAATGTGCTGGAGTGGGTGGGTGTGAAGTGGCTAGGACATGAAGCTGACCATTGGCCTATCTAGTGCTGAGTTGAGGAGCTCTTGGAACTTCGCCACACATTTGAAATGACTGATGTACCACCACTTCCACCTCATGCCTTCATGACATAATGGTTCATTACACAAAGGGACAACTTTATTGAATTTACCTTATGGGTCAACTTTAGGAGGGGCAAAACATGTTGTAAAGTACACTCAAAATCTCAAAAAATTAAAAAATTTTTGTCGTGACTTATGGCTTACTTTAGCGCACCTTAGAGGGACAATTTTCCATTGCAAATGCAAGCACATTTCACAAACTGTGGTCTGTGTTGATACAGTTGTTACTTACACCTGGTCTCTTCACTGTAATATATTCTCTATTTCATTTGGTAATCAGCACTTCAGATATTACAATTTACATCCACCAACAGCTAACTTAACAAAGTTTCAAAAGGGAGTGTACTACTTAGCAATTAAAATTTTTAACAACCTTCCTCACAATATCAAAGACTTAGCCAGTGATATATTACCATTTCGGAATGCTTTAAAGAGGTTTTTACTTGCAAATTCCTTTTATAATAGTAAGGAATATTTAAATTATTGGAGACATTCCATTGAAATTTAAATGAACAATTAGTTTCAAGTACTTTAATTCTGTACTTTATTTATAGCTATGATCCTTCCAACTGTATGTATATCATATTAGTATGTAAGTGACAATTAGGATACAATCCACAGGATTGTATCCTAATCTGGATTTATAGAACACAAATAAATTACAATTACAATTACAGTCATTGAAAATTAAAATATTTCTTACTATAGGTGCATTATATTATCTGGCAAACATGACTATTCAATTGCTGTCAACTCTGTTATGGTTTACTCACATGCTCACATGCCAGCTAATTTCCATACCAGTTACTGGAGAGTTATGTGTTGTCTACTAATTACTATGCACAGTTTGAATGATACATACGCAGAATATGGCTGCTACAGGAAGCAATGGTATAAATCTAGACAACAGTTACAATTATATGACAAGATTTCAAGCACCAGGTTTCATTATAGACAGTAACAAAAAAAACAGAAGACAAGTTCATATAGCATCCATGTAAGACAACTGTGGTGCAAAACTCTACAACACATATTGTGCAGCAACACTCTACTTTGTGAACTGGCACCATGTTGGTGTGTGTTATGGAGCCATGCATCCAACAACACATTCTGTTTATTGGTGAAAATTGTTTTCAATGGAGTGGATGTGTGAACTGTTCAGAATAACATATTTTCTGTATTATCCATAAAGTGGCAGTATGTGATGTTTCTTGCAACTTGGATTTGATTGCAGGCTAATGATACTTTATGATTGTTTTGCTTACCCAAGATTTATCACTCTAATTGATAGTCATAATCCGGTTGTTCAGGAGACGGGTGCATCTATACCAATCAGTGAGCCCATAGATGGGCGTTACATCGACTGGATCCGCATGGGCACAACAGTTGCTACTAATGCACTGTTGGAGAGGAAAGGTGAGAGGATGGCACTCCTTATCAATAAAGGTTTCCGCGACCTTCTCTTCATTGGCAACCAATCAAGACCAAAAATATTTGACTTGGTAAGTGTGTGGTACTCCACGTGTGAAAATGAATCTTAGAGTGAATTGTACTGTTTTCTGTGGGAGCATGCTTGTCTTAGAGCAGCTCAAAATTTGGGCATGACTAGAGGTTAGGGTTAATGAATTTTATTTCCATTTTGAATTTTGAACAGATCTTGAATAAACTCAATATCAAAATCATTACATTATTTTCTGGGTAAAATACTGTTGTATATAGAAATAAAAGCTTTACCAGTATCAGTGTTTTGATTGATGGCAGTTTGATTACTGTGTCATATTTAATCTGTTTGATATTTTGTATTGTATGTTTTTCTGTCTAGCTGTTTTGTGTTATGCCATTTACATTCTTTGACCTGCTGTAAGGGATCTGGTAAGTCAGAGTTTACTCCAAGTGACACGTGATTGAGACACTGATGTGATTAATTCATGGTGGGATAGGCATGTGAGTTGAAAGAACATAATTTTTGGTTAGGCATGTTTTGATTATTCTTGCCAGTTCTCCTCAGAGTCAGCCCAGAAAATGAAGAATGTTCCTTATTACAATAATGTGCTTGAGTTTGAATTGTTTTAGGAAATATCAACACCTGAAGTCTTATATGAGGAGGTAGTGGAGGTGGACTGTCGAGTAGTTCCGGCTCTGCCTGGACGGTGCCTGTTGAAGGAGGGGTCACAGTGGCGCCATGTTATGGGAACTACAGGCGAAGAATTGTTGGTGTGCCAGGAGCTGAATGAAGATACACTACAGAAGGACCTGACTATTTTGAGAGAGAAAGGCATCAACAGCATTGCAGTGGTTTTGGCACACTCTTACATGTGTGTATAAGTGACACCTTGCTTCTACATCACTGAGACAAACAAGTGTTGGAGATGTAATGTTATAGCTGTATATGCAATTAGTATTGCACTAATTTCCTTATTTTTAAAATTTGCTTCATAAATTAGAAGTATCCATGGGTGTGCATTTTGTGACCTTAGGGACCTGCAACCGCCATATACAAATTGTTTGTAGAATGAATATTTTGTGGTTTAGTGGTTGATATGTCTAGTGTGTGCAGTGAATTCTGTTATTCCAATGCAGCAACAGGTTTCAGTGTATGAAAAGCTAACACAAAAATGTCTTTTCTCTACTGACTGTCATTTTGTAATAGTGCACCTGGTGGTCATCATGTAATAGGAAAGGTCAATTCATAACGTGCCATGGGAGGTACAGATGGGGGTTGGAGGTGTGGCTCTGCTCACTTTTGCACTAGATGTGGGTGGGTGGTTAATGCCGCACACCAGCTGCTTTATGCCTGGGAAAGAGCCAATCTGGATGCGTATGGAGAAAGAAAAGTCTCTTTCTCCCACCAGGATTGAACTCTGTACCATTCCAATGCATAGTGAATTGCTATACTGACTACGTTGGCCCCTAGTGGCCATAATGTGCAGGTGTTAGATTGAAATTTTGTGATTGGATCTTTCTCAGTGGTACATGTCTCAACTCTACTATTCTCTGGGTAACACAAGTTTCAACTTCTGAAGACGGTTATGGGCACTGTATGTATGTTGCATAGGAATGTAGTTAATGAGACTGCATTGTTTTTGTTATCAAAATTGACTTACAATCAGTATTTCTGAGGTGTGTCATCCCTGTTGTGTGTAGAAAAGACTAATAGTGCGGTAAATATCAGTCATGAAACCACAACTATGGTAGTATGGATTTATGATGGTATTTAATAGCAAAAAATAACTGCATGTTTCAGTCAATAGTGGCCATCTTCAGGTTATTACCATTTTGCTCAAAGAGTATCATATATATGCTTATATTGTGAGGTGATGCTGAGATCTCATCATCGTTACGCATTACAATCAGTTTATTTAGTGGGAAGTCTAATGGTCAATGACTGGTAGGATGTA
>Ga0123352_10011063_pt1 | contig 14205 bp, 8 predicted proteins | sample TergutLab28metaG_FD_89700 | JGI IMG/M metagenome (GOLD analysis project Ga0123352, IMG submission 89700) | Labiotermes labralis P1 segment gut microbial communities from Petit-Saut dam, French Guiana - Lab288 P1 | ecosystem: Host-associated > Arthropoda: Insects > Digestive system > Gut ... | reverse complement strand
CAAGGACGATACGGCTCCCTGATGATGGTCCTAGGACCGAAACATGTCGGAGCATTTTTAATGTTTTAATGTGTAAATTTTATATATGTGCAGTAGTTGGTATAATAATTAAATAGGTTATTATGTTAGTCCTTGAGGTGGTTGTTTCCAGGGATGGCATCTTACGAATAGTGTGATTGGAATCCCTGAGCTTCAGTCTTTGTCTTAGCAGGATCTTAGTTAGAGTTTGCATAAAACTTTAGGTTAGTTTAATGTTTCTCTCCATGTTATTTTCAGTCTCCATTTGAACATATGTGGAGATGAATGTGATCTCTTTTTGTTGCTCAGGGATTCTGAAAATTGCTTGTAGGTGGTAGATCCAGCAAACAGTTCTTCTAAGGGCTAACATACTAACAGTAATGTTTTTCGTAAGTTAGTATTACACTATAAGAAATGGAAGTGCTTGTACAATATGTTTTTGCAAATAAACTTGTATTTCCTTAGTCTTTGGAAGTATGGAACCTTCAAAACAGAAGTCCAGTGAACAGTAAGGGACTGTACAATAACCATTTTACACTGACACAGAGGATGAACAATAAGTGGGGAAAGACAGTTGCACTGCATGGAATGACTTTGAACATTGCTAGCCTGGGCACATGTAAATTGAGACATGCAAAAAAGCTGCTTTCAGTAATAGACTCATAAATCAAGAAATGCTAAATTAAGGGAAGTATCCTGTATATCTGAATATTAGATGACCCATGACAGCCCTCTTCCTGCGGCATTCACAGTCTTCGTATTTCAGGAAAGTACCTTTCTAGAATGTATTTAACTTTGTGTACAGTTGTAGGGCAGTCCCCCATTTTGCAGATGATGAATTAAGAAAAAATTCTGGCCTTATATTTGTGTAAATGTGGTAATGTACAGGCAGATCTCGTTTAACTCCATGGTTACATTCATGAAACAGTCGTGCAAATCGAAATGGCATGAACTAAAACACAAAATTCCCATTTAAATTAATGTATTTCTTGGGGGTTAGGGGATTGACAGCGTCATCCTATATAGTGTATTGCTGTACCACTAGTGGACACACCAACATTTAGATTATATATGTACTGTGTATACAGTACACATACATTTCTATACAATATATTTCTTTATTTCTAATGCAGTAAAAATGTAAGAGACATCGTAGTTGTAGGGGTGGTTCATTGTGGTAGTCATGCTACACAAACAGTTTAGTTCCTGTCTTAGCACTTTCTGTAATACACTTATTATTATCATGATTTGTAAGTACATGTCTGTGAGCAAATCTAACATTACTGCATATGTCAACAATTCATTCAACTTTTTCAAGTCAGCTTAGGGTGCGTACACACCGACAGAGTTGAGTCCAATCCGGTCCAGTCAGACTCACAAAGACACGGCAGTGACTCTGTGGCTTACTTGCAATGGTAGCCGCGGCAGTGCGTACACACCAGCAGAGTCGAGTCGAATCACACGAGTCTAGTTCTGAAAGGTTACTGATATAGAGCTGTTTGGATCTGGTGCACACTGTTTGTCTCTCTTCTTTGTCTGATGTGTTAGATTTTTGTGTATGGGATTGGGTGAAGAGCAAGGTTTGTGGGCACACAAGATGAATTGCTTGCATTTTGGATGCAGCTGCACCCACAAAGAAATGTGAAGATTAGCTCAGTCGAAGAACACGCAATGTTCGTACATGAATTGCAAAGTGCACTGAAGTTGATGGTAGGTTTTTTGAACACGTGAACTGTAACAAATTTGTCATTTCCGTGTAACAAGTTCATTATTTAACCATTGAATTAACATTAAAATTAAATTAACAGTAATTTCTCTCTTGTTACCATTCACATTGTTTTTGTGTTTGTAGATTCAAACAGCTGTATCTCAGTAACCATTCAGAATTAGACAGGTGCTCATATGAATTTTTTTTCTCAAAATGACAAATACAATCACCTCCCAAAATATTGACCTTTCCTTCTGAATCACCTCATATTTGTGACATTGTATACTTTAAATAGTACAAAATAATTTCTTGGGGTGGAAATATAGAAGTGGACCCAAAAATGAAATTTATTTTTACATTTCCCTTAAAAAACTCTTTCTGTTTAAGGTGTTATTTTTCACAGTTTACTGAGAAACATATTCTGCAGTTGCTATTACAGATAGTGTCACAGAGTGGGCCTTCTCTTAAACTCCCACGATTTTGTTCTGTTATATGTGAAGCTGTGAAATTTTTTTCATCTTCACCATTCTCCCAAAATTATGATATCTCAGTATGTATTGTACAATTGTAAAAAATCAGACTGAAGGTTCTGTATTTATCTTTCAGCTGTGAAAGTGGTTCCACGCAGCATTAAGCATTCAGATCCTACGAAACTTGACTGTTCTGTGAACGACCCAATGGAAATACCCAATGGTGACCTGAAAGAAAATTTGGATATTCTATACACTTACAGTGTCAAGTTTGTGGTAAGTGTCCAATCATTGATGAACTTCATTGAGTAGAATCCCCTTGAAAAGTTGACAGTTACATAGCTGTACAAGAATCCTCTTCCTGTTTTGGAATCACAGGGTTTGTAATTGTGTTTATATGAGCCTGCCACCAACTGGATGGACCATGTTCTTTTTCTTGACAGTCCAATTTAATAGTCTCCAGTTTTTGCTTTGGTCTCTCAAGTGGTGTTCTCTTACCTTCAGGCTTTGTGAAGAAAGTATTATTCCTACTTCTGCTGTCATTTCCATTTAATCTTCCTTCATTTGATCATTGTGACTACTTGTGGCACAAGCTTGTATGATTCATTTTTATAGTGAATGTGGCACAAAAACCTGACGGTTTTGGAATAAGAATAACGGAACAACAAACATGTCTTTTCCAAAGTGTGTTGTTTTACATGTGTTTTTATCAAAATTAAGTAAATTTCAGTGCAATTTAAACATACAGTTTATTTATTAAAACCCATGTCACTAAGATTGAACTCTATCCTTGTGTATACATTGATGTACTCTGCAACACAAAGATCCCAGCACTGGTTGTGTCATCTCCATTGGGTGTTGCTGCATTTACTTCTCCAATATTCTGCTCCAATTTGTGATAGTCCTTAGGTGAACAGGGCATCTTTGCTTGTGATGCATCCACAGAGGAATTAGTGACGAGTGAATAAATCAGATCATGCTGGCCACTGAACTTCCACTTACCAAGAGAATACGTGTGGTTCAAACTACCACAGGACATTTTTCAAGATTCTCGCAGAGTGCATTGTTGCCCTGTCTTGCTGTATCCACAGAGTTCAATGGTCATGACTGTACTATGCCAACTCTGGCACAATAAGTTCAGTGATGTGTCAGTGTTGTGATCTGATATTACAGGTTCTGCATTGTCTACATCATCTTTGTGGAGTGGGGTCTGTCATTCTGAAGGCTGCCACAGCATAACAAGAATTGATCTTTGTATTGTGTAGAAGTTATTGATGGAGCTGGTTTTGCAAAAAATTTGTGCTTATTGATGTAACTTGAGAGACAGTAGTCATCTTTATCTGTCATAAGAAGACATTTTGTTAATTTGCCATCATCCAGAATTTAAAGAAATTGCCCAGAAAAGGGTTTGCGATAAATCATGTCATGGATGCTGAATTTCTTGAACTGCTGTAGTTATGAAATCTTGGTGTAAGATTTGGCATGTAGTTGGGTTGGGTGTCCTTAGAGGAATTGCATGTCTCTTATGACAATGGCAATGTGGGAACAGCAGCTGTTGTAGTTTCAGCACTGTCTAAGGAGAGCCCAGTTCATTGCAGTTACATACCTACAGCTTAAATTGCACTGCAATTAAGATCACAGTTATTATGACATGTTAAATTGGGGGTTTAATTACCACAGAGCCCAAATCATTGAGACATTGTTTCTAAGAAGTGTTTTCACTGTAAATGCATGATGATATACAGACCAACAACCCAGTGCTGCTAAATTGCTTTTAGACAAGCTTTACCATGAGGCCAGGACACAGTCCTGCCTCCACCAGTTCCAGATATAGTGTTTCAGAGTAAAGCAGCATACAGACAAAGATGGAAGTCTTAGTGATGCAGTTATTGAGAAATAAACTTCGTGTATAAAATGCTTTGAAATATTATTACATAAGGTAAGAAAACTTATTTCTATTTGAGTTGCTGTTATTCAAAAACTGGCAGGTTTTTGCTTCATTCTGTACAGTAGAGTAATACAATTGAAGTACAGGTGGATCAAGAGGTGCCTTGTTACAGGTGAACAACACCATCAAATGGTCATCTCGATGGGACTACATCCTGGAGTCAATGCCACACACAAACATACAGTGGTTTAGCATTCTCAACTCTCTTGTTATAGTTCTGTTTCTGTCTGGCATGGTGGCCATGATCATGCTCAGAACGCTTCACAAGGACATTGCCCGCTATAATCAGGTAAATCCATTATTTTGTTTGACCTTATGTATTTTGTTAATGCAGCAGGTTTCCTGTTGCTGCTTGTGCTGTTTCTGGCATTGGAAATCAAGTATTTTCCACTGTTTGTCACTTTCTGAAGTATGCTGGTATTCATCTCTTCAAAGAAGGGAGGTTAGATCATAGAAAGAGAACAACAGGATCAATTTTTGTGCATTAATTGATGTGTAATGACAGTTTTGTCGTGTTGAAATGGTCAAAATTAGGTTGTTATTCACTACCTTAATATGAAAATTGTAATGCCTTTAAATTTATTGCGTTTTAGTGAAAGATAGCAGAACCAAAACTTTGATTGCTTTACAGTGTAGTTTCAGAAGACATAAGGTAAAAGTTGTCCCTTTGCATGCCATGAAGGCATGTGTGTGGAGTGGAGGTAGGTTCCACTTATTTTTAACCTTGGCACTAGATTGAAGTGAGTAGTCATCCTTATTCCCCAGCTGACTTACCCTCAGGGGAAAGCGTTTTAGGTAGCTAGTGAATGGAGGTTGGGTGGGTCCCTGTGCTAGTCTTGACATTTTGGAGAAGAAAATTTCAAAACCCAGATCATCCATCCTGTAGCATAGTTACTGTACTGACTCTCTAATTCCTAAGGATATGAACATATTTTTTGCATCTGCTTAATACGCTGTGAGAGCTGCTGTGAATCGCTCTACAGGGATGTGAAAATTGATGAGGTAAATATTTCTCTTTCAGTACCTAGAATCTACACATGTAGTGTTATTGTATGTTACAGATTGATTCAGGTGAAGATGCGCAGGAGGAATTTGGTTGGAAACTGGTGCATGGCGATGTGTTTCGTCCACCTCGCAAAGGAATGCTGCTGTCTGTACTGCTGGGTTCAGGAACACAAGTGTTCTGCATGTCACTTATTACTTTGGGTAAAAATTGCGTGTTGCATCAGACACCTGAGGTGGTGATGATGGAGACACTAAAAGTACCAGTTTAGCCAAGATAATTGTATATAGTGATTTGCACATTGTGAAGCATTATGACTACGCACCTGCATATAGCAGAATCCTCACTGAGAAGTTGGTGACTGCTGCACTGGGCAGTGAATTCTTTTCCCCATATGGAACCTGGTTGTTATTGCCGTTTTCGTGATCATTGAATCACTTATAAACCAGTTGAACCCAATGTTCATGGTCGGGTTTTTTCTTTAATATACATTCTAGTGTTATCTTTCACCTGCTTCATTTCTTCCTAGTGTTGTGTTCCCTTTTAGTTCTCTAAAAAAAAAAAATATGAATTTGTAATGTCTCCTGGTCATGCTACATATCCTGCCCATCTCATCCCCCAGGATTTTATCATTATCATACTGTACAATGAATGGTATATACAGTGCGCTGCACAGAAACTTGGCAGTATTGTAATAGAAATAACACAAATTTTACCTGTCACTTTTTTAACATGTTGAGGTACATTATTGACAATTTCATGCTCATGGTTTATTTTTAAAAAATTTAATTTTGAAAAATGACTTCCATTGTTTTGTGCAATACATTGTTCTCTGGAGTGCAATGTGCCTGTTGCATCATCTCCACCTGTATTGCAGCAGTTTTTTCCTCTGATGTTCTGATCTTATTTGGCAGTAGACCTAGGTTGATATGTATATATACGTTGTATTTGATGTATTACCAGAGGAGGTAGGCACAGGTAGACAAATCAGGAGATCTTGGAGGTTGCTGAATGTGACCATTGTAGGAGACTGCATTGCTGGCAGTATCACCCACAGAACACTTTGAGTTTCTTGCATAGTGAGCCACCACCTCACCTTGCAGGAACTGTAAAATTTGGAGGACAAGGTCAGGCCTTCTTGAGCCTGGCAAAGGGAAATTGCATAATGTATTGGTGTTGCAATTTGATGCAGTTAAGACAGTGTCTGTGTGATATTCAAAGAGATAAGTACAAATCATCTTGAAGTATCCACAGTGTGGCCTGCCGCACACACATTTTTTCACTTTGCAGAGGTTCATGGTAGCGCTAGTTGAGATTTGTTCTCCTCAGTAACAGAAGTTATCCCTGTTGATGTAACCAGAGCTGTGGAAATGTGCTATTCTGCCATATGGAAAGTTTTGTGGTTTCTGATGTTGAATATCCTTAATTCTTGAACTGCCATGAATTGGAAAGGGCAAAAATTTAAATTCTTGTGCAAGATTTGTGAAGTGGGAATGTTCATTGGCCTTAAGATCTCCTAATTTTCCCACTTGTGACTGCTTATGTAGGAACACTTTGTGAAAGAATTGTTAATAGCAAAGTTTGTAAATCTGTTAATAGAATTAGGACTTAAAATTATAGGGAACAATTTACATATATAACATGAAGTTTTTTGGGGGGCCTCTTTTAATGATGATGTGTGGCATTTTTTCCAGCTTTTGCTTGCCTTGGTTTCCTGTCACCTGCAAATCGTGGAGCATTGATGACTTGTGCAATGGTGTTGTTTGTCTGTCTTGGTACTCCAGCTGGATATGTATCAGCTCGTATTTACAAGAGTTTCGGTGGTGAAAAGTGGAAATCTAATGTTCTTCTTACATCAATGCTGAGTCCAGGGTATGTTTACAGAAAGCAAGAATTTTGAACAGGCATGGCTGTGGAACTTCATAATTTGTACTCTGCACCAAACGTTGTTAGTGTAATCAAATCGAGGAGGTTGAGTTGGGCAGCACATAAAGCATGTGTTAGGGAGATGAGAAGTCATACAAAAATCAATGGGAAACATGGATGGGAGGGACTATGTAGGAGACAGTAATAGATGGGGGGATGGTATTAAAGTCTGTATTACAAGTTGGTGTGAGGTATTTACAGGATTGATGTGGTTTAGAACATGGATTGTGGCCTTGTGTGAACACAGTAATGACCCCACAGGCTGTGTAAGTGGTGAGAAATTTCTGGACTGGCCATGCAGCTGTGAGCTTCTTAAAATGGGCTGTTCTATGAGGACTTAGTTTTCTGGGCATGTAGAGGTTATTCCTGACAGTTGCGTTATAGATGTGTCTTCTTCACACAGTCATGAAAAGTTTGTGTATAAACATCAGTCTTTCAGCATTTTTCTTTATGGTAAGACCCAGAGTAATTTGGAATGAGAAGGATAAAGAGTAGTGTTTTTTTACAAATTGAAATTCAAATATATCACTGTGTGTTAAATATTTTGAAATATAGTTGGTGTATGATATGTGGTTGTATATATTGAGATAGACACAGCTTGTTCATATGGAAGAGTTCTTAAATTGCTTGTTTGACTGATATGAAATACTATAACCATTATGGCCTGTTTTGTACTTTATATTTTAACTGAGTGGCTCAGTACAGAGTCCATTAGGGATTATGTATTCTTTTGTACATATTTCTGATAATACTGACACAGGAGTGCTACCATTGGGGAGTGAATAGATGCACATAACAAAGCTTCTTAAATGGTTTACTGATGCGATCTTTTCTGTGGGCTTTGTCTGTCTTCTAAGTGAGGTGATGGACAAGGTCCAAAGAAAGATATCAGTAAGTCATACACCATTGTCATAGCCCTATAGAATCTTCTAAAATGGTTTGTGGCAAGTCAGCTGTCTTAGGGATATAACTGTTTTATAATTTCAGTAATCTCCCTTAGTATTAATTGTTCTCACTAAAGATGACCCTGTAGGGCTGAAACATAAAGGAGAGTGGAACAAAGTGGTTTGTCCCAACTCCATTTTGTTGTGTGAACTCTGTTAGATTTTAATCACTTGTAATTTGTACTAGGTAGACAGTGATAATGCAACAGTATAAGCATATAGTTTTGTATAGTTTAGATAACATATGAGAAGAAACAATATTGTGAACTGATTGGAAGCAGGTATTCCCCAAATTTAATCTGTAGCAAAACATTAACTACAGGATAGCACAAAGAATGAAAGAATTGGTAGGCGGGAAAGCTCTTTTTTGTTGTTGTTGTTGTTGTTGTTGTTCACTGTTCATGGATGTAGCTGGAAAGGCTGATGAAAGAAGCAGTACAGCTCTAAAGTAATATATTGATGTTTAGTTGCGCCTGACCAAGAGTAAGGAACTTGCTTGTTGCAGCATTGTGTTCTGCTTGTTCTTTGTGATGAACCTGATTCTGTGGAGCAAGGGCAGCTCTGCAGCTATTCCTTTTACTACCCTTATTGCTCTTCTTGCGCTCTGGTTTGGAGTATCTGTTCCACTTACCTTCGTTGGAGCATACTTTGGATTCAGAAAGAGGGTATGTATAGTCTTTTAATTGGCAAATGAGTGACCTTAATCAGAATTATTTGATCAGCACTGTGAGAAGCTTGACACACAAACTGGATTGTTAAAAGAAATTATTGATACCTTTTTACTGTACAAGTTTAAAGATAATACCTTTTCAGACTTAAGTGTCACCGAACTTCTAAAAGCCATGTTACTCTAAAAGCATAAAGGTCGTTGGATGTGTAAAGTTAACATAGCACAGTGCAGTAAAATGTCATTACATTCACCTTCAGTAGATCAAAAAGTTATTCATAAAACAAAATTCTGAAAGTCATTGAACGCATTTTAACCTCGTGCAGTGTAGACTTATAGTCTAAACAATTCTCATTTGTACAGATGTGGAGAATGTGGATAGAAATGAAAACTGGGCAAGGAAGCTGCAGATGCGGCCGCTGATAATGTGGTTTAATCAGATTGTGTGAATGTGAGATCTGATGTTACATGACTGTGAGTGTGACTTCTTGGGATATGATGCCATGTAGATTGGTTGATAGGTGCCTCCATTTCAGACAAATCTGTAGATCCATCCTAACCATCAAACATATAAAATGCCTTAATTATCTATCAGTCTCAGATGTGCCAAAGGGGTGGAGGAACTTAACAAATCTATTGTTTTTTAATTATTGTTTTGATTTTGTATGTTACTGATATTTGTACAATATTTTGTGTGATGACATGTTTTCATTATTACAGCCAATTGAACATCCAGTGAGAACTAATCAGATACCCCGTCAGATTCCTGATCAGAGCGTCTACACACAGCCAATTCCAGGAATCATCATGGGTGGGGTTCTACCATTTGGCTGTATTTTCATACAGCTGTTTTTCATTCTGAACTCATTGTGGTAAGGTGGTGCATGTCACAATATTTATCATGCCCATTACGTTCTTATTCTTAGCTGTTGTATATTATACCGAGGCCAGTTAAGGAGTCTCAGGGATTGACTCCCGCCACTTCTCCTTCAAGCTGTTATGTTTCTGCCTCCAGCACACATTACTGTAATTATCTAGTCAACCTGTTTACAGTGGTGTTGGTGTTTACTACATGATAACCTGTTACCTGAAACAAGCTCCCTTTGGCATAGGATAGAAGGGGCTGGAGGGAAATACAACAGTAGGCAGAGAGTTTGAAGTCTCTAGCACTATCATACCCATGATACCCATGAAGCCAAGTAAATTCCTTCTCTGAAACAAATGTTCTACTAATGGCTTGATGTGGGTGATGTAAACTCCTAGCTTCTGCACCCATGTTCTGCACAAGGACAAGATTGAAACCCCTGCGAGTCATTGTTAACACAGTTAGCAGGGGGATACTGTTTACAATTGTCAAGTCTAGAAAGTGAAAATCAAAGATTTTCTTTTTGGTAGATTTCTTTGTTGCTGTATTGATTAACAGTTCATCATCTTGTCCCCTTTATCATCTTACCTTATATGCCTGTGTAATGGTTGGCTTTGTAGCATTTCCATCTGTTTGTGGAATTTGCATGCTTGTTACTATATGCAGTATTTTTTCACACCCCACAACTGCTGTCAAGTCATCTGTAGTCTGCATTTGAATATTGCCTTGCCTCAGGCATTTGCTTTGCAAGAGCTGAATTTTGTTTTTTAGATAACTGTGTAAGTCAGGAAGTGAGGTAAGTTGATGTTTTGACCCTTGAAAGTAAGATCTCTACATTGGCTTCAAATGTTGTGAACCAATTACTCAGTGACACATCACCACATCCCAGAAATGCCAGGAAACTGCTGCAGAAGCCACAGAACTCAGCAATAAAAGTTGTTCATATATAGCTAATGCCGATGATCCTCTACCTTTCTTTTCAGATGTCCTGTAGGACCCGTGTGTTCAAACTCTGTCTACAAAATGTTAAAAATTTGTGTCTGCATTTTAAGTGGAAACACAATGTTCATTTATCAGTTCATGAGTGAAGAATTTTTTTTTTTTATTGTTCATAGGGTACTGTGATAAGGGCAAGAATGGAAATGATGTTTCACAGAAAGATTTTCAAAATTTAGACTTCATGGTTATTAATTGCATATTGATCTAGGACTCTACGGTCTACTTTATTGCCGAATTGCAATGTTGTACTTTGCTGCTGTATTCAGTGGCATTATTAGCCACAAATGCAGTTGTCTGAGCGCAACAGTGCTGGAAAATTTTTCTACAATAGGCCCTGTACTGGGCAGAAAGAAGATATGAATGTGACAAGTTTCGACCTTTATTGATCAAAATGTGTCACATTCATGTTCGGAGCTAGGTACTTGGGGAACTTTCTTGTTCCCTAAGTACCTAGCACATCATCTTAGACATGTTGTTGTTGTTGTTGTTATTGTTGTTGTTGTTATTATTATTATTATTACTACTACTACTACTACTACTACATTATATTGAATTATATATTTTAGTCATTTTAACACTATATTACTCATATGAAACATGTATTATGTTCTCAATAGGGATTGAGATCTCATTTTATTAACATATAAGTTACACATGCAGCTCTAATTTATTTTGTGTAAAACAGTGGCCTGAGGATAGCCAAAATGTGGGTTGAAACATGTTGCCATGTACTTAATGATATAATACCAGTATTAATAAACAGTTGTGCTGTTGAAAGTTACCTGCTGATATGTAATGTAGCTTTCCTTAGCTCTGTATTGTGACTGAAGCTGTAAAGCAAGAAGTCAATGTTGTACAACTTGCATGGTTTTCATATGTGACAGCATACTGAAATACACCACTAAATTTATATTGCAAGTAGGGAGTGGAACTTGAGTGTAGGTTCATGGACAAAGAAGATAACGTGTTCTCTTGAGTGCCCTTCCTAAGTAGCTGATGGAAAGAAAAACACCCTTTCAGACATATGCCACTCTTGTAGTTGCAGTTGTTTGCAACTACTGCATTTAGGCTGAGATTTGACCTAATTAATGAGCTGAGTTGTAAACTAGTGTTTCTGGAATTTTGTGGCTGCATAAATTACATAATACTGTATTGTGACTTGAAATTTCACTGTCTGCAGGTCAAGTCAGATGTACTACATGTTCGGATTTCTGTTCCTTGTGTTCATCATACTTGTCATCACTTGCTCGGAAACAACGATCTTGCTCTGCTACTTCCATTTGTGTGCAGAGGTAACGTAACTTCTAGCTGATTTCCTTTCTGTAACTGAGGGGAGTATAGTCTTAAAGTCATTGTAGGGGATCTGTTAACTGATAGTGTTTAGAGTTGTCTTTCTTTCTCTTTTCTCCCTGTTCTCCTCCTCCTCCTCCTCCTACTTCTCCTTCTCCTCCTAATCCTTCTTCTCCTCCTCCTTCGTCTTGGCCAACAAATGGGAATACAAAGGATGCACCAAATGGTAACAGGCATTCCCTGATTTTGATCTGCTTTTAATTTCTTAAAGAATGTAACTCTTATTTGTTAGTGTTATTCCCACCAAGTTTAAAAAAAAGTGAGAATAAACCATCTACAGGAATAATCATGACAGCCTCCTTCTGAGGCATTTCTGAGATCATTGGTCATTTGTCTTGTACTGGGGTAAATATAGTGAGTAGAGTTATGTTGACATGTTGATTTTCTTATCTGAGGTACACTCTCCTGTAAATAGCATATTCAGATCCATCTTCATCTTCATATTAATCTATTGAACAGCACTTATTAAATACAAATTTTTTTTGAAACTTTATATTTGGAGAAGCTTAGTAGATTTTGATGCCTTGTTGGTTAATCCCCAGGGACATATATAATACAAACATGCAAGCTTTTGAAAGTTATTATGGTACTATACATAAGAAAGTGGTTAAAATGGGTGTTGTTGTGATGTTACAACACTTGTATGGAGACACAACATTTGTTATATTCTTATAGATAAGTAATTCATACACATGTTCTTTGAATGGGCCATTGTTCCTTTTGACTGAAACCAAATCATAAAAATTAATATTTAAAGAAATGTGATAAAAAGGTTTCAGGTATTTGAGGTATATGCACCTTAAATTCAAATAATCTTGCAGCAATTTTCTTCCATATTTTTCACCAGAAATCTAGTATAGGACAAAAGCTATTTGAATAAACAGTTTCTATGTGTACATACTCAGCTCTCACTAAAAACTTATATTCAGGCCTGTCATGGGCAATGAATAATTCATGATGTTTGAATTTCCATTATGGCATAAACCGGCCTGTTGAACCTTTTATGTGGTGTGGGCAGCTTTGGCAAAATTTGGTCTACATGTGGTCTGTATGAAATTTAGTACACAGAATGAAGAATGAATTAGTATACATGTAATTATGTGTATAATTATATTGTGTATTTTAATGTACACCATGTGAAACAACATATACAGGGTGTTTCAGGACTTGTGGACATTACTGCAGGAGGTGATTTCCTAGGTCATTGTGATCAAAAAAGTTCATATAAACATGTGTCCTATTTTGGATGGTTACGGAGTTATGGGCATTTTTTAATTCCCGTATACGCCCTCATGTGAACCGGGTTATGGAACCAGCTGGCGGGTGATGTATTCAACTTGGTGGCTTATCGTTTGCGTTGCAAGCATTATTTTTGCCACCTGACTCGCCCACCTAGCTGCAAACAGTCCAGTTTCCATATCACGACACTTCGAAGGCATTTAAGGAATGCGGTGTAGGCGGGGTGGGTGGGTATTCGCCTGGCCAGTGTATACTGCATGATCCAGCTACTACTGCGTGTTCAAAAACACTTATCACTTACATTACAGTGACTGTGCCGGCTCCTGATGTGCAGAACAGTACGGCGATAGTTTCGTAAAGGCATGGGTGGTAGAAGTGACAGTGTAGAGTGCCTGTTAGTCCCGTACGTATTCTCATCTCGGTGTGTCTATTATGTTCATGTTGCCATTTACATTTTCAGTTGCAGAATATGCCGATATGATTTATGTGTACGGTTTTTGTGACGGTAATTCAGTTCAGGCCGTAGCTGAATATCAGCAACGTTTTCAGAACCGTAGAATACCAACCCAAAGAGTGTTTACTCGAGTTTACCAGACATTGCGAGATACCGGTACACTTCCCGGCGTTCGCATTGCAGCCGAGCGTGATGTTAATGAGGGCGTCGATGAGGAAGAAGGCATTGTTCAGATGGTACAGAGCAGTTCACGTGCGAGTACGCGAAGAATTGTGAGTTATCTTCGTGTTCCCCACACGAGAGTGTGGAGAACACTGTGTGCAGAGTGCATGTATCCATACCACGTGCAGCGAGTGCAACATCTCAGACCTGGCAATTTTGCTGAGAGGCTGGAATTTTGCAAGTGGCTCAATGGCAGTCGCGAGTTGCATCGTTACAGCATGTTTACTGATGAATTGCAATTCAGTCACGACGGTGTCAATAATACACACAACTCTCATGTGTGGACAGATGAGAATCCCCACGCCACTGTGGAAAGCAACTTTCAACAACGTTTTAGTGTCAATGAGTGGTGTGCAGTTCTGGACGATCAGCTGATTGGTCCTTTCATCTTG
>Ga0123352_10011061_pt1 | contig 14205 bp, 9 predicted proteins | sample TergutLab28metaG_FD_89700 | JGI IMG/M metagenome (GOLD analysis project Ga0123352, IMG submission 89700) | Labiotermes labralis P1 segment gut microbial communities from Petit-Saut dam, French Guiana - Lab288 P1 | ecosystem: Host-associated > Arthropoda: Insects > Digestive system > Gut ... | reverse complement strand
GTGTTTGTTTGTTTGTTGGTTTGTTGTGGTTGTGTTTGTGGGGGGGGGGTTTGCTGAATTGTTTGGTCCTTCCATCCCAGTGAAACTGTTGAACCTGACTTATTTTCTTGAAACTGGGTGTGAACTTTATGCCATTGGAGACCATCCCCAATGTCATATTCTTTTTTCCTGTACATTTTGTGTCACAGCAATAATTAAAAGATCATTATTGCTATGCGTGTGAAATCTGTTTTAAAGTCAACCTCCGCAAACATTGTGATGATGGGAAATGTTGAATTCATAGCCAGCATATTTAATATTTAGAGGACCTTTACTTAAGAAATATGCCATTCACAAAAATGGAATAAAACAGCACTTACTTTTTCTTGCCAGGGGGGTATTTAAATTTATAACACACTTTATGAAAAACGTGAGTATTGTTTGAACATACAAGACAGAATTGTTACATAAATGGTATTTTTTAAAAATAAAACAGAGATTATGCATCATGCCTTAGAAAATGAAGTCAGTTTTCTTTTTTGCTGAAACCATATTTACCCGAATGCAAGACAACTCTAAGTTGACCCCACCAAACCAAGACATCTGCTAAGAAGAAATATTTTGCCATAAATTTCATACACATAATACACAAAGCATGTCACATTCTATCTACCTTTACCAATCAGTGTCACTGTCTCGATTGTCACAGTCAGTGCCTTTATCTTCCTCACACTCCTAATATTCCCAGCCTCTTCACTGCCATTCCACAACATGTCATTCTCATCCAATGCAGTGGATATATACATCACTTCTTACAACCCTTCACATTCACTTCTGGTGAGATGCACTGCTGTGCTGTTAGTGATCGACACTGACTAAATAATACATTTATATTTCTTAGTTGTATTAAGAATTTTAAATACATGTGTTCTGGATTTTTGTATTCCATCTGTGGTCTGATCACTCTTTGAGTTCATGGTTCTTTTTATGGCTTTTGATTTGTGGTTTCGTCCAGGTTTTATTTTTGGCTCTCATAAGTAGTTTTCAATTTTTAATAGCCATTTTCCTGTTACAACCCTTGGACTAGAACTGTTGGCAGGTGCAGCCAGTGACGAAGTAGCTTGATCTAAGGGGCCTGCCAGATTAAGTGCTTCTTTAAAAACTCAGGTGATATAAAAAAAAAGATTTTGTCAATTAACTTTATTCCTTCTCTGTACTGTCATTTGTCAACAAGTGACAATTTGGCGATGCAGGCCATCATTTGGCCCTACATAGTCTGGTTCAGGGGAATGTGGTTTGGCACTTCATATGCAAATTTCAGATGCCTTCACATATTTAAGCACCAAATTTAAGGAAAAATCCTTGCCTTACATTTGAGTAAATATGGTATATGAAATGGATTTCCCAAGTCATCAATGTGGTACTGTGTGTTGACAATCATCAGCAGATATTTACTCCTGATGGCATAGCAATCATGAGCAGAGCTTGTGCCTTTGTTTGGAATCATCTGTGTCTTCAGATGGCAGTTTTGGTTCCCAGCCCTCCACACTTACCCCATATTATCTTAATTCCAGAAAGTTACAGTTTGTTAATACCTATGGGTTGTCTTGAAAGAGCCTATGATTTTACTTGTAATTGTTCTCCCTCTGACAACAGCATTTCCTTATATCAGAACTTACCACATGCTGTACTGTCATCCATCTCATGGGCCTATCATGCCTGTGCACCAAATAACATCTGTATATTTCCAATAATTATATGTTGAGGTAGTACATACCTTGGCTTGCATGATACAGTATTAATGTATTCCCTTCTGTCATGGAATTTTTAAGCTACCACACAAGAGTAAGGGATTATACCTGTATGCAAATGAAGTGAGTAAGCTTTTGAAAGCTAGCGAGTTGTCTTAAGTGCTCTTGTGATGATGTACATCAGCATTTGCTACATTGACTCACCCTTTATGTGAAATTTGAAGATTTTAGAGCTGTATGTTCTCACTTGGTTTTATTTAGTCATGACTGAAATTTCAGACAGTCTTATCATACCAGGCTAGTGAGATGATGGATGTTACCCGGATTAAATTGTGACTGCTGTCCATATAGCGTCATCAGAATCTTTTAAAGTTGAATGCTTTTTGTTTGATTTTTGTTTTGCAGATTTCATTTGTGATATATGCAAGAAAACTTTCAAGAGGAAAGCTATGTTACGGCAACACATTTCAGTCCATCAAAACAAATTTGATAGAGAAATATGGTGGTGTCCCTATGACTTCTGCCCGCGGTGAGTGTGACAAGTCACTTATTGATAGCATCACTTACATTCCATATCACAGATCCAAATTTCCACCACTCCATGTTGCATCATCACAAACATTATTAACATTTTAAAGTACAGAATATTTTATGCCCTTCCCCTCCAATGTTGAATATAATCTCTCTTATGATAGTCCTACCTTTCATTGCCATTTGCATGGCAGCCAGCTGTCATTAATTTATGTACTTTATTTTATTGGTACTGGACTTGTGCAGATGTACAGAATCAGAAGCAAAAATATGTGTGATAGATAAGTTGGACGGGGTAATGAACACTTCTGTATTCAGATGTCATTATGTTGTAAACAAATCTGTGAACTCTTTCATCAGAAAGGATTATAACAAGAATGGGGGAAACATTAAGATCACTTCTTCAACTTGTGCAACAATATCTTGCATGTCTTGAGGAATCATTCTTTGAAAATATGGGAAGGGCCTTGTCTGTATGGCTCGAAGACGAGATATAAAAGTGTTTGCCATTCTGTGGTACAGTAGTGAGGGAGAAGGCCATGCCAGTAAAGACTGGTTTGAAAACTGCAACTGAAGTCCAAAAATCTAGCATTCAAGGTTCTCATTTTTCTTGATAAATCCCTGTGGCATCTGCAGGACCCCTATCTCACTCATACCTCATCCAGATATCCACATTCAGCATCTTCAAAGAACACCGCCTCACTCCTGCAGCTGCTTGACCAGTGAGTCCTAGTGACATTAAAGGAGTGGTATATTCGCCACTCATATTGCAGTCTTGGATGCAAGTGAGGAGACCTTTGCTATTGTCAATGAATGCTGGAAACTGTACCTCATAACACTGCATTGTATATACAGACATTTGTGAATGACCGGAAGCCCGCGGTTCTCTCTGTTGCCACTATTAGATGTTTTGGGCTGAAGTTATTAATTACTTGGAGAGATACCCAACCAGTAGGATGATAGAGAGAACATCCTTATGTTAGCCCAAAAGTTTCAGGATAAAGATTCCCAGATTGGGAGGAGGGTGATAACCAGGAAGTCTTATGCTGCTAAATTAACTGAGGAGGGTGTTGAATAGCTGACAGCACATGGAAACCAAAACTTTAAGAAAATTCTGACATTGTTGTGGAGAGGCCTCAGCTGACTACCAGTGCTCTGAAGAAAGACCTGCAGGTGCCAGATAACATACTTTATAATTTCTTTGAGATTGAATGTTTCATGGGATAGGTACTTGAAATTTTAGCACAAGATGGAGGTTGTCATAGCAGCATACAAGGAGGTTTGCAAGAACACAGAAGAAGAAAACGCAATCAGACTTTGCCTCTTTCTTCACAAAGTCTTCTGTTTCCACCTCTGCCTGCATTATGCATCATTGTTCAGCCAGCAATGTTGACATCATTCCAATAACACCAGCACAAATGGTTTTGTGTTTATTAATCATTCATCCCTTGTTCCTTTATCTTTCTTGCCCCTAACCCCGTTTTTCCCCATAAGGTCATAACTTCACACATCATAGTTGCACCATTCACGGAATTTTTTAAGAATGTGAGTGGTATATATTGTACCAATGTGATTTGTGTGTGTGTGATGAATAGTTGCAGTATGTACAGTAACAATATGGTTTTTTTGATTATGACTTAAGTACCTGTGTGAAGTAGAAGCCTGTCTGAAATGGAAGGCTCTTCATTGCCTTGATCACATCACAACCAGTTAGTATTGCATATAGACAGTTATGTGCTAGAAATTGCTTCATTTGAGTAAACGTTTGTTTTGTCATGGCTAGAGTCTACTTCCATAAGAGAAATCTTACTCAGCACATCAAGTCGAGTCATGAAGGAAAGAAGTATGAGTGTACATACCCAGACTGTGGCACCAGACTCTGTAGTCAGGTAAGTAGAATTGAGGTAAACAGAATTATTTTTTCTTGCAGTCAAAATGTGTTTTCAAGGCCACCTTCAACTTATATGATATTTGTATGTAAGGTTTCAGGTATGACATTTGATACCCATTTCTCCACCTGTGTAGTGCAGTCTACATTAGCCTTGATTAATAAGCTGGATTTAATTTAATAATTGTCCAACAAGGTGTGACTTACTCAGTTTATTACTTTTCTGTAGTCAGCTCTACATGTTTCGGGTGCTACTATCATCCGCTCTCGTTGTTGAGTTGTTCCAACTCAACAACGAGAGCGGATGGTAGCAGAGCCGGTTAATCAATACCAGAAGCTGTAATTACAGTGTACGAGCTCCTGATGATGGATGTCAGCACCCGAAACATGTAGAGCTGCCTACAGAAAAGTAATAAACTGAATAAGTCACATGTTGTTGGACAGTTATTAAATTCAATTCATGATGCACGGACCCATGTATATAAAATTAATAAGTTGGAGTTACATAGGAGAATGTTTCCAACTAGGCAGTAATCATCAGCATATATACATATGTTTGACATTCCAAACTTGAATATTTGGGGCCATTATATATAGAGTCAGTTAAAATTAAATTGTCATTTTTATCTTAGCTTGTTAATTTTATCATTTTTTCAGTGGTTACAAGGGACTTTGCCTCTTGTGGTAAATTGGCCTGGACATGAATCTGACCACTTACCTCCAATCTAGTGTGAAGATTAAGTATGACTGAAGCTATACCTCCTCACCCCCATGTTCTTTCATGGTGTTCACAGAGACTACTTCACCTTTACCTTTACATTTGTTATAGGATACAGAGAATGTATGGTATGACAGGTTGTGAACATAATGTAATTCTGACACCCACAACTTGACACAAAAATATCATATACCTTGCATACTGCTTACAAGTTGTGGTACATTAGTAGTACAAATAGTGTAGGGAACTTATTTTCCACAGGCAGATTATTTCAAAGCTAGGTTTTAGTATGAGTAATCACAGCCCGTTTTGTATAGTGGCAAGGAATAAGATATATTGTTGCATGTGTCAGGTAAGAGATCATTGGACTGCAATACCCTGGTCTCATAATTATTGGTAACATCATAATAGTCATACGACATTTTGATTCTCCTTGTAGCAAAAGTTGAAAGAACATGAGTTTCGTCATGGAAAGCAACCTGGGCGCAAAAAGTCTGTTACGTTGCACCGTAAAATACGTCGTGATGCTGGAAAGGTTAGGCGAAGCATGGCAACCTTATTATCTGGTGTCATATTACCACATAAAGAAGAAAAAGCACTATTGAACAACAATTCGTGTGATATTAAAATAACAGAAAATGGGAACAGTGGACTAATTAGAAATTGCACCGAGTTGGAGGATGCTTCAGATCGTCTGTCTTTGCCGTATGAAAGGAAAGAGGAAATAGTCTTGAAGAATGTAAAATTTCATTTTGCTTCACAAGTTGCTGTGAAAAGTGATGATGACATTCATATAGGAGAGCCATGGCAGGGTCCAGAGGTACCAGTAAATGACAGTCATGCATGTGAAAGTGAGAATTTTGTGCTATATGGGAAGGATTGCAGTGAACAAGACTATGAGTTCGAGGAGGTGGTTGAATAAAAAATGGACATTCATCAATAGGTAAGCATTTATGACATTATCATGCTTCAGTGGTTAGGAGACATCTGCCCATTATTTTTGCTACTTTGACAGTTGCAAAACTTCGTTCACTTTTTTGACAGTGGCTGGAAGTTCTGTGGTAAGACTGGTATTTACTGGAAATTCCCATTTTGCTTGCATACACCTGGATTTAATAAAACCCATCATGCAAATTTCCATATTTATATGTTGCAGCCATAATCAAGATCTTTGTGCATCAGTTCAAGTGTTGAGATTCTCTTCGGTATCAAAGAATCATGAAATGGCATTCCATTGGGTTAATAGTTTCAACAGATTGTTATTCATGAATATAGGATCTTGAGTGAGGAGTCCAGTTTGTCTCTAAAACAGGAAAAAAGTAACCACTGAGTTGGAATATTGTAAATAATAGGCTGTTAGAAATTTTATAGTAATGGTAATGATGAACTGTGGAAGACATGTTGTCAGACACTGTAATAGGACTGAGTGAATGTTAGTAATTAAATTATTTCTCTGTTCTAAAATAAATCCTGTATAACAAGTTGCAGTGCTGTTCTCTTGAATTGGCTGTTCTGCATAACTGCCTTGATTCCAAAGAAAATAATGGATGGAATATGAACTTAATAAGGAATTTAATGTTAAGTTACATTATTGTTACAAACATTTGAAAAGTAATATTGTTTGATTTATTCATTGCAATATATTGCCTTTTTGTTACTGTTATTTAGTCATTCTTTGGATAAGCTACCCTGCGAGTCCTGATTATGCCAGTTGAGTAGAAGTCCACTGTGTGTAGACCTTACAATAGCATGGTATTGACTGAAGGATATCTGATTGTTTGTATTCATGCTGGCTTAGCTATTAGCAGAAAGGTAGCCTCTGCATTTGTGACACAGGTAGTGCTGACACTGAACACTGATTTGTATGCTGTATCAGGTTTATTTCATTACACGTTAGTACTTGATGACTGTAGGAATATGACCTGTTATGCATCATGACATACAGAAAATTCCCTCAGTTATTTAAATGTAAACATAGAGGGAGAATATTTAAAAAGGAAATATGTTACGTCATTTTCCCTAACAATTTGGTTGCTTTAATCAAACATTTTTGTACCAAAAGGGGATTATCTCACAAGATATCATTTGAACCAAACAACACTAGAAGAATATTGAAAATCTGACATGAGGTGCTTATCATTTCATATCATTTATTTTCATTCTGTTGTTCCTTACAGGGTTACAGAATCCGTATTGATATGGAAGTAATCGTATTTGCTTAAGAAGTCAAGAAGTGAAGTCGGTATAAAAGTGTACAACAATTTTAGTTATTAGGCCTAGTGTGGACGTAACATAATATAAAGTATATTAATACAACAAGGAAACAGTACTTACTGGACAAAAAATAATTTACATCACTGTATAACAGATAAAGATTTGTACATTCATGTAGTTACATTATATACACAAAAAGATCTAAAATACAGATTAGTAAAAGAAGAAAGAAACATAAATGTATATCTATTTTATTTGCCAAACTTTCAAATACTAATTTAGAACACATATAAATAAATAAGTCAAAATATTCATCCAAAAAATGAAAGGAATTTTCATTCCAAAAATTCCTGTAAAATCAATTTAAATTTCTTGGGATTATCAGACTCTATTTTCATATAAGAAGGAAGCATATTAAACAGTACACTCCCTTCTGGTATTTAGATAAATTCACAGAAGGTTCATGAAAATTAGCATGTTGCCTAGTGTCAATGTGATATATCTCAGAATTGACAAGAAATTTATTCCTATCTCTTATCATAAACAAAAGAAGAGAAAATGTATTGAGAAGGGAGTGGTAAGTTTTCTAAATTTAAAAAATTTTCTACAAGATTCGCTACTTCTACAGCCCATCATGATGCTAATAATGTTCTTTTGCTTAATGTTGGTTGCAGTTTTAATGCAGTGCATTTGACCAGCACCAATGGTGGCTACAGAAAAGGTGAAAATATACTGGGTAAAGTGTCCAGTGTGATTCCTAACTGGTTTAGTGTGTGTCAGGTCTCCTCAGATGTTGGGTTGTTGTACTGCCAAACAATTAACTGATGTTTCAAGGAGTGTCATAACTCTGAAACATCACTGTTTACCAGTCAACATGCAACATTCCAGAAGAATCAGCACAGCACTGCAATGAGAGATTAAATTCCCACATGCAGAGGTCAATTTTTTATTTTCCTTGACCTCTACAGGCAAGTGCTGGCATTGTGCCATTAAATTATTATGACTGCCTCCTTCCAAAGATCCTCAACAAGGATAAAACTAGACTGTCATTGGCCCAGGTGCAAATATTTGGGTTGGCCCATATACATTGCATGGGACTCCAACATTTTCATGGTAAAAGGCCAAACCTGTTCCTGTAGGCTGGCTCACGGGCAGCAAGTGGAACAGTAACAGTAAGTGGTATTGCACGTAACCGCTAAAATTGTGTAATATTTATGGTTTATGCACAGTTTTACATATGTTGCCATAGGGTACAGTGTGGAGGCCTATGATATGTGTAATTTGTTATGATGAACCATTAAACCTGTTCTGATGGGAACAAGTTCCTCCGGTTTATAAATTCTGTCACACTAAGTGATGGTCCATATGATAAGAAGATTTACAAATAACATATTTCCTTAGAATGACGATAAATGATGCGTGTGAAAGTTTTAAATTGTGGCAGTGGAATGTGGTTTCTCAGTCAGCCGCCGGTAGAAAGAGCGCTGTGATCAACAGCAGTCCGATCCAAGGTGTGTGAAAGCACGATCTAGGATTAAGAGTTTTGGTAAGGTGGATAAGCTCTGGTGAAGTTGAATTTCTCACCCTTTAACCTGTAAAGCGGCAGAAATGAAGGTACGGAGACCTGTGGCAGGCTACATCCTTTTTTTACCACAAAACATATGACTACATACGCCGCGAACTACGGGTTACAGGCATGCTAGACAGGATAGATGAATACAGACGGAACTGGCTTTCACACTTGCAAAGAATGCCACAAAACCGAATCCCTTTGAAATCAAACCACTACAGACCACAAGGAAGGAGAACAATTGAAAGACCGAAGAAGCGTTGGCGAAAGCAGCTGTAACTCTGGTTACGGAACGGATCAAAGAATCCAATCCGTGATGTTGATGATGATCTGTGACCCATGCCCAGTCGAGGTTCGCCCCGTTCACAGAACATATATATATATATATATATATATAGCGTCGAAACATACCAATACGTACTGTCGCAAATAAAAGATGAGCGTGCATGCAGTTTGGTATATAGTGCGGTGTGTATGTGTAATCTGTGATGTGTGTTACAGTGTGGTTCGAGTACCCAATGGTTAACAGAGATCGTCTATGGTGAAGGTATAAGACTCATGCTGCTCTGATTTGACCCATTCGTGAGCCTAATGTAGTAAACAGTTCGATATTACGAGTACATTGACACATTAAACTAAGATACAGTATTCATTTCGTTGCATTCCGTAACATACAATGGCCAAGGACAGGTTAGGGGCGTTATAATAACTGCTTTATTCGTTACTCGCAAGAAAGGTGTCATTCAGACCCACATGTCTCCTAATATGGAAAAAAGGCTTTCTTGTGATATATGCAAGAAAACGTTCACAAGGAAGTCTAACATGAGGAGGCATATGTATGGGCACATAGGGGGCATGTTTCATTGTGATACATGCAAGAAAGTGTTCACAAGAAGGGAATACTTGCAGAGACACATGTTTCTTCATGATGGAGAACATTCTTGTGACATATGCAAGAAAACGTTCACAAGAAAGGAATACTTGCAGAGACACATGTCTGTTCATGATGGCCAAGAATATTCTTGTGACATATGCCAAAAAATATTCATAGGAAGAGCTTCCTTGCAGAATCACATGTCTCTTCATGATGGAAAGGGGTTTACTTGTGACATATGCAAGAAAATATTTGGGAAGAAGATTAATATGCAGAGACACATGTCTGTTCATGAATTGGAAACGTTTTCTTGTACTATATGTAAGAAGGTGTTAACTAGAAAATCCATGCCAAACCACATGTCTGTTTATCATGGAAAAGGGTTTCCTTGTGATATATGCAAGAACGTGTTCACATGCAAGGCTAATATGATTAGACATATGTATCTTCATAATGGAGAGGAGTTTTCTTGTGATATCTACAGCGAAGTTTTTGCAAGAAAGAAATCCATGCAGAACACATACGTTCATCAAGGAAAAGAGGTACCTGTTGACATAAGCAAGAAAATGTTAACATGCAAGGCTGTGTCTCCTCAGGCAAGGGAAAGGTTTTTTTGTGACATATGCAAGAAAGTGTTCAGTAGAAAGGACTCTTTGAAGAATCACATGTATCGTCATCAAGGAGTAGAATTTCCTTGTGAAATATGCAAGAAAGTGTTCACAAAAAAGGCTTGTATGATAAAACACATGTTCCTTCATGAAGGGGTAGGGTTTTCTTGTGACATATGTGAGAAAGTGTTCAAACGTAAGGAATCTCTGCAGAATCACATATCTGTTTATCATGGAAAGGGGTTTCCCTGTAACATATGCCACAGAGTTTTTACAACCAAAGGGAACATGCTTAGACATACATCTGTTCATAAAGAGAAGGTGTTTCCTTCAGATAGGTGCAAGAAAGTCTCCGAGAAAATGTCAGAAAGAAAGATCTTTTTCTGCCCTTATAACAACTGTTCAGGGTAAGTACAACATGAAGTGCTTAGAATACTGCTTGTATTAATGAGTAAAAGGTGTTGTTGTCACACAGTAGGAATCTGAATGGCAGTCGACTCAGAAGGGGGAAGTCACCAAATCAAATAGTTGTACACAAACTTTCATCTGTTTGCTGTTCTTTCAGTAATGTTAGGTGGCTGCTAAACAGGATTTTGCTAGCAGCCAGCCAACTTAATTCATTACACATACCAATTGCAGTATATACAGAAAGTACCTTCTGATGATGAGCAGTAAACCTGCTCAAAACATGTAGAGGTTAATTATCGAAATAAATTGAGAGTAAAATAATGCATTCTCTTGGTTCTTATTTTGCAAATATATCATGATGCGTGGTCCACAAAATATTAAACTATATAGAGTTAAATCCTATATTATGGTATAAATTATTTAAAATATACCCCTGTTGTTGAAAGTAGTTAGTTTTATGGCTAAAATATTTGTCCAACGTATAAAAGGATTGTTTTAATAAAAATTTCCTTAAAACTTCCTTAAATAGTTTAACATTATCTGACTCTCCTTATTTCTAGTGGAAGATTATTATAGACATTGATGCCTGAGTGTTAGTAATAGACACATAATGGCCATGTAAATACCATTAGAAGTGGGGGTATATTATATTGTATTTCTTATTCAGTCTTGTCAGTGATAGGACACCCATACAGTATACACACACACACACACACACACACACACACACATACATACATACACACATACATACATACACACATACATACACATGCATGCATACATACATACACACACACATACATACATACATACACGCAAACTTATACGACATCATTAAGGGAAGGCAACCCTGGAACTACCCAATAGACAGTCGAGTGAGGCCTCAGCACTGGCACCACCCTGCGGACACTATAGAGATAAGAGAACCTAGTGGAAAACCGCCCACTCTGCAAATATTCACTGACGGAAGCAAGAGTGAACATGGCGTAGGATCGGGCGTAGCCATCTTCATGGAGAACGAACCAGTATGTGAGCTAAAACTCAAATTCGATGCAAAGTGCTCCAACAATCAGGTAGAGCAGCTGGCCATAATAAAAGGACTAGAGGCAGTTAAAGTCATAGAAACAAGGGAAGACACCCCACGGACCGCAGAAATATATACCGGCAGTCAGATCACCATAAACTCCATCACGAACACCAGCAACCACAACAGCCTCATCGAAGAAATAAGGAAGCATACACTACAACTGCAAAGAGACAACTGGGAAATATGGTTCACCTGAGTTAAGGCCCATGTCGGGATCCTTGGGAACGAACTTGCAGATCATCTGGCAAAGAGCGCTGCACGAGACGGGAGCCTGCAAGTGTGCTATGACAAAATCCCTAAAAGTAGCGTGCTGCACGAACTTGAGCAAGCAAATGTCACACAGTAGGAATCTGAATGGCAGTCGACTCAGAAGGGGGAAGTCACCAAATCATTCTTTCCCACCATGAAAGAGAGGAAGAAACTAAACATATCTCTAACGTCAAACGTCACAACACTCTTAACAGGCCACAGCAAACTGAGAGCCTACTTCCACCGCTTTAAAATACTGGACAACCCCACATGCCCCTGTGGCGCGGACCAACAGAATGCAGACCACATCATATACAAATGCAACAAATTCGCGGCAGAAAGAACCTCGCTAATAAACAGCATATGGAACAAGGCAGGAAAATGGCCTGCCACCAAAAGTGACCTGCTTCAGAAATACAAAACAGACTTTATGCGTTTCCTAAATATAGTAGACCTTGACACAGTTCAATAACTCTCGATCCACGACAGTTAACAAATCAATCGTTCAACAAGTATTGTATTAAACCTTTCACCTGACACCTAATCGATTGTATAGTTTGTAGTATTACGTCATTATGTAATGGAACATGCAGTTCTTAAATAAAAAAAAAAATACATACACACACACACATACATACATACACATACATACATACACACATACATACATACATAAACACACACACACACACATACATACATAGACACACACACACACTTGTTCACAGGAGTGATCATACAAAGATGCAATGTGTTAATGGTTCCATTGATTTACAAAGGTGCCATTTCTTTTAAATAAGTTCTCATATCACGTACAGTTATATTTCCATGATAATAATTTGTAAGACAGATTTTCATGTACAGAATAGGTCTTTTACAATAAAAATTATTTTTAGTTTCCTTCTAAAAAGTTGTATATTCTTTCAATTCTTTAATCATAACTAAATTGAACTCAGAAGAATTTTCATATAGCAACTCAGTTCTGTATTTGGAATTCCCATGTATTGTTTTATTTTTCATAGGTTTTACAGTAATGGGAGGAAACTCTTGTGCCACATCGAGAGTGCCCATGATGGAATGAGACAGAAAAGCACTTACATAGATCACACCAAGGTGCCATCTTCAGGTGTAAGTGGCATTAGGTTATAAAGGATTCAATTTATTTATTGTAATACAATATTTCAGAGTCTTTGTTCACTGATTAAAAAGTGTTGTTTAAACTTAACCTTCTTCCTCATATATGCAAAGAAGTAGTGTTCCCTTGACTGTACTTGGTGGCATAATAACTGCACCCATATTTTATATTTTGAAAGAAAAATTAGTGAAAATTAATATATTTCGCAGATTATGTTGTTATGTGTAAAGGTCAACGTGAACATGGCTTCGTAATGGGTAGTAATAGGTTAAAAATCAAAGTATAACTTTTACCAGGAATATGTAGAACTTGGCTCAATTTTGTGACAGTTATTTCATCATGTTCTTAACTTCATTACACTTCCTTCCATTATATGATGCAGTGGGTAAGACACTGTAGGAAGACCTAAAATTACATGGGAAAATGATATAAAAGAAGATTTAAGAATTATGAAAGTAAATAATCCAGGAACAGGTTAAGTGGAAAGAAGTATTTGAAAAGGTCAAAACTTTCAAACAACAAAGTTGTAGCACCTGAAGAAGAAGAAGAGTCAAACACTGTTATGTTAAAAAGCGTCAGCATGACATGAAGACTGGGGGACTGTGATTAGAGTACTTACATGTGAATTTGATTATTCTTGATGTACTTTGAAAACTTGCATTCAATAAAAATGTGTTACACAGTGTAACTACATTCGGGAAATACATATGAGTGGGAAAATGAAATTGTAGGTGCATGTAATACAGCTTCTTTAGACATCCATTTTGACTGTGTTGTGCATACCAGATGTCAGTAAGTCTTAGTGTGACATCCTGTGAAATTTACAGATTTTCTTTCATTTAGCCCTAATGTATTATAATTATTTATGAGTGTGCATGTCCAGTCAGGTTCTGAGTACGTATATGACATTAATGAGATTGTTTTCAGTTAGTTGGTGAAACTGATTTGAGGTCATTTAGTCTTTGGGATTTCTAATTATGAAGTAAATACAGTGTAAACATATGCTGTTTTATAGGTGCCTGGGAGAAGTACTACTGAAAATAATAGTTGTTTTTTTTTTTGGGGGGGGGGGGGGGTAATGGGTTTTATTTTTATGTAAGATTAGTGGTTGAAGGCGCGGAGGAGGGGTTTTTTTTCAGACAGGCCTACCATTTTTTCAACCCTTTGGATATGTGGGGGGGGAGACAATG
>Ga0123352_10011060_pt1 | contig 14205 bp, 6 predicted proteins | sample TergutLab28metaG_FD_89700 | JGI IMG/M metagenome (GOLD analysis project Ga0123352, IMG submission 89700) | Labiotermes labralis P1 segment gut microbial communities from Petit-Saut dam, French Guiana - Lab288 P1 | ecosystem: Host-associated > Arthropoda: Insects > Digestive system > Gut ... | reverse complement strand
TTATAACCCAAAAATTTCTCAGTTATTTAAAAATTCCCCGAAATTTTCCGGACCCCAAATGGTTTTTTTTTTTTAAAAAACCCCCCCCCACCCCCCCCCCCCCCCCGGTCAGTCGACGCCATACCATCCAGTTTCCGTAAGATTCTCCTTCATATTGAAATCCCATCTACTCTTTCACTCTTACCCGTCAATATAATCACACTTACATTCACCTCCTTAATTTTGGTTTTTCATTTTGTACTTGGTGTATTTCTGAGTTGTGGTGCCATCCCCGTTGTGTCTTTAAACTATAAGGTGAGTTAAATTCAGCCAAAAACACAACTATAAATATATGGCTAAATGATGGTGTTTATTAGCAATGGAAAACTACAAGTTTCGGCCTGTGGCGATCATCATCAGGTTTTGACAACTTTCTTGCTATAAGAGTTATCTGAACATCGCCACGCGGTTTATGCGTGTTATATATAAATCTTATACCAAGAAAGTTGTCAGAACCTGATGATGGCCGCCACAGGCCGAAACATGTAGTTTTCCATTGCTAATAAACACCATCATTCAGCCATTTATTTATAGTTGTGGTTTTGACTGAATTTACCTCACCTTATTGCACTTGGTGTTTTAAAGAGTCATATGAGTCACTGTACGTCGTTCTGCATCTGTACTGACAAATATCGTTTTCAAGTCGCAAGATTTCTTGCACTGAATGCCCTCCGTAGTAGCTTATGAACAAACTGCGTTATACATTAATTTGCTCTGGTTGTTACTGTTGAGACGACTTAAGAACGACGTCAGAAGGCAAAGGAAGATGGATGGATAGAGACGGAAACCATGTGGGGTTGCGAGAGTGGGGACTACATCTTGGCAAGCAGTATGAGAAAAGCATTACTTACATCTTCGCAGTCGCCATCAGTCTCCAATTTAGAAGCTGTCAGGCTCGTACTTGCTTCTTCGTCTTTTCACCCTTGATGATGTTCCAATATCTACTTATTTATTTACTTTTTAAAGTAAACACGAAATGTTTTTCTACTTTTCCACAGAATATATATCATTTGACCAATATAAAAGTCTCTTAAGATTGTAACATCACTTGAAGTCCTTCGGTAGTGTTGAATTTGTATAGAATATGAATGTTTCCCTTTTTAATACACCTAAATGATCAAGCAGAACACACTGTCGGAAGGGCTGAGGGCGTGGTTATCTTATTGCAGTAAACTCGCCGAATCATAAAAAAGAAAAAGAATAAATTTTATTTAATTTTTTTTTTCATTTTTTTGACCGTACAAAGATATCACTGTTTTCAAACACCAACTTGTTGCACTATTTATTTACAGATAAAACACACGCTAAAATACGCACGTTTAGTCCATTAAATTCTTACTAAAACAGTGTTTTAGTAAGAATTTAATGGACTAAACGTACGTATTTTAGCGTGTGTTTTATCTGTAAATAAATAGTGCAAAAAGTTGATGTTTGAAAACAATAAATTTTATGTTTATTGGACCTGCATCCTTGTGATAACTGAAGAATAAAGAGCCAACTAGATGCCACTTGTTATTTTATTGCATTTCTTGTAGGCTGAACATGTTTCGAGCATTAATATGCCTATCTTCAGGAGCTCGCGACTATGCTGCTGATTACCACAATGGTCGTACCGTTCTTGGATTGCTGTATGTTGGAGGTTAGGTGCAGTTAGGCTGGAGTAGTGCCCGGGTTGCAGGCTCGCCTGTGGTAATCAACATCATAGTCGCGAGCTCCTGAAGATAGGCACATTAATGCTCGAAACATGTTGAGTCTATAAGAAGTGCGAAAAAATAATAAATTTTATGCTGAACTGTTACATGCGCTGAGAGTCTGAGTTCAATAAAACTGGAATTGAAACCCATTAAGGTAAAATATATTGGAAAAATCAATGCGTTCTGCTCTGTTATGAAGGATGTTACGATTGGTTGGACTTGTAACTTGAACGGCGGAGTAAGAAACACGCCTATGTTTTTTTATATAAAATTTGGGTTAGGGACAATTTGAAAATATTTGTCTTGACTGTGATTTATACTGTGGTACATATTAATGTGTTTTATCACCTATGTTTTGTATCTAATATGCGGTTTATAGAGAATAATTTTAAGTATATAAAATTGTCTCAGAATTTAATTTCCTGTGCATCAATTATAAGAACCCACCCCCACTTTACAAGAAGCTTAAATTGAAATTTACTGGCTTTCTAAAAAGGTAATTTAAAAATAACTCAGTGTAATGTGCAACATATAAATCATTAGCATTCCCGAGTTTTATGAGCAAAATTTTTTTGCATATATTCGGTAGTTCACAAAAAATGGCAGTGTGGAAAAGAATTCATTGAATTTGCCTTATTGTTTCTCGTATGACTAATTATTTTTGAAGTAACAGTTTTCTAACTAATAAAAATAAACACCAGATACACTGATGTATCGTATAATATGAACCAACAAGATGTACTATTTTCTATTAATTTATTACAACAATAATCCTCTACATGTTTCAAGCAAGCTTGCTGCTCATCATCAGGGGGAACAACCCTGCATGAACAGCAATTGGTATAGTCATGCGTTATGTTGACTGGCTGCCAGCAGCATCTTGTCGGTTCATATTATACAGATACATCACGATGCACGATCAACAAAACATTAAACGCTGATGTATGTAGCAACGAAAGGAATGAGTTTGGAAAATTCATGTACCACACTTTTATTTAGGGTCCTGATGGCCTTTGCAGTCAGGGGATAAAATTCATGTGACTGACCGTGAAATTTCTTAGTAACAACAATTTTTCTTGTTAATTTCAATAAGTAACATATATTGGGTTTTCCAATAAAACCCAATATATGTTACTATATTATCTTCAACAAAGGTTACACAAGAATGAGTACAATCAACATTAGTCTCATCACAACTATCTCTCTCAATGTGCTTTTACAGATTGAGGGCCTGAAGATGTCTAATGAAAGCCATCGTGTTGTGTTAACTACCAAATAAACTACAGTTGACCCGTCAAACACAAAACAGGTCTATTTAAAACTGAGTTGATTCTTTACTTGTGTGTTACATGCTTCGGCCCTTTCTCAGGCCTGAGAAAAGGCCGAAGCATGTAACATACGTGTAAAGGTGCATCTCGATTTTAAATAGACCTGTGTTGTGTTCGACAGAATACGTGCAGTTTATTTAACCTGAAGATGACAGATTTAAGGTCGAAACATGTTGCTGTACCAGACAGGCTCTGTGTCTAATAAAGACAGCTGTATTGAGAGTGATAATGAATTTTCTCATTTATGTCACTGACACACAATGGGATGTCATACGTAGAAAAAGTTACACAAGTTTCATGATATATTGTTTAGAGCTGTTGTCCAAACCTGAAGCAGAATGAAAATAATATACCACAAACAACGTACATACGACTCCATTCTTAAACAAGACAGGAAGACGGACTTACGAGTGGACACTGAAGTCCGTGATGTGTCAAGAAGTTGTTGAAACAGCAGAAGAGCTATCTTGCTACAGCTTATTAATCGCGGTTTCATCCTATGGCGGTCCGTTCGGCTGCTTGTCAACAGCAGGTGGTGTTAACATCAACAAATGGGAATGTGAGTGAAAAAAAACGTGGAAAATATTTGGAACAACTCTTTCTCCTTTCTTTTGCTATAAAGTGATAGCAATTTATATCTGTATTCACCGACTCTTTCATTTCTTCTCTCCCCTTTCTTCCTTTCACAATAAACTGGAATTACACTTAAGAGAAAAGAAGGTAAACCTTCGAGGCACGACATCTGCCCAAATTACACGTTATTTTATAGTTAAAATTATCGCGTTTCCTGCGCGAAGAGTGTATCAAGGAATATTAAGGGAGAATTGCGTCGGTCCTTGCATTCCTGTGTCCGTCCATCCGCATTTGTTATAGTCTGCACCAACATTTTAGCGAATCAGAATTAAATTGTAGGATGAATTAATTTTTGCATAGTCGTGAATCAAACTTCCGAAGTGTTCATAATTTCATGTTTAAATACACACAACTTTTCGGTGGTTCCATATACAAGCGGGACGTGAGGAAGGGAAAACTTTTGTTGTGGTCATGTTAGAAAGAGCCAGTCCAACGCCGCAAGACTGAAGGTGAAAGCAGACACAAAAACCGAAGCGTGTGTAGTCTTGTCTGAGGCAATGGATAATGTCTATCAGTTCAGTCATGGCTATGATCATATACAATCGTAGAAAATTTAAGACTTCTTTTTTCGTGACGACCCACTACATTTGTAGTGACTAGGCTACATTTTTCTCAAATCCGGCTATTATTAAAGTTGCTTGCAAACTGAAGTGTCTAATTATATAAAATATACCTACAGTGGAGGCAGAAGCACCGTTCCGGGACTCGCTAAGGGACCGTCACTAACATTATATTTTCCGGGAAATAAGTCTTCTCTGGCTGGCCAGTTCTTCACAATGTAATATTTTTCCGTGACTTGACTGTCCTACAGGCACAAAAACCAGCAATGTTTCTTTTACCCTGCCTGGTGTCCGAGCAAATTTCGATCACCTTATGATCCCACTCTTCTCCCAAGGGTGCCTCTTCATAAGATTGTTTCTAAGTCTTTGATTGCGCTACATGCATCGTTTATGTTCCCGTTATGTGAGGAAATGAGCTTTCAAACTTAGTTTTGATGCATAATTAAGAGTCTCTTTTCTTTGCGACCGTGCGGAAATCGACTGCTTCCATCAGACCATTTACATCACTGAAGACGCAAAGAGAATTTTGCGTTGTGTGACATCTGGAAAATTCTCGTGTCTCTTCTTGAATAGGTACATTCTTGTCTACTCGTATTTACTCATCAACTTCCACTGCAGCGGTCTTGATCCTAGAACTTCTGATCGCTGCTTTGAAAGTTTAAATTCGCGAACTAGATCACTTAGCTCGTTTTGCTAGCTCAGACGTGGTTCTTTACCGCTCTAAGGAAAGTTTCTGGCATCAGAGGATATAGATGTTTTTCCCTATAGTTCTTCTTGACGGAAGGTGAACTCCTCCCTCTTGAAAGGTGGCTTAGAAATAGGTAGTTCCTTCCCTTGTGTGCTAGTTTCGTGGCAGATTGAAAGCTTGGGCACTGCATTTTAGCTTGGCTCTACTTTCAATGTCCTTCGATTTTTAGCACACAAAAGGAACAGTCCTCAGCGTGGCTACATGGCCCACATCAGATCACAGGAAAGGCACATGGCATATTATTATTCTTTCCTTCCATCCATTTCGTTAGATTTGTGTAGCAAGAAACGAAGCATGCATGCACTACCCTAATTTATCAGCATCGCCCACACAGCTAACAAAATATAAATAATAGGCCTGTTTCACTGTATGTGTTGGCGACTTGCGCTTTGATTTAAGTGTGAATTGCTACAAATATAACAACAATTGTTCAAAGAGTTTAGACAGTCCCAACCTTTTTTTCTGCTCCATCGCGCTATCACGGAATTGCACACTACGATTTAACGAATAGGAAGAAGCGTGTTACGAAAAAAAATACCTTCCAAAAACGAACATAGAGACAAAATAACGCTGAAGGGTTGCTCTTACAATGACACAAACCCTTTTACGACAGTGATAGCAAATAACGGAACTTAATGGTGAGTTCGCTTAATATTTCTACTTCCTTGTTTACTATAAAAGCCTGATACTGTTTCAGCCGACTTAATGGCGACTTTATGTAGCCGGAAAAATAAAGTACAATTAGACCTTCACAAATAATGCCCGATTTTAACTAAATTCGGAATTTGTGGACAGATTTTAATTAACGTTCTCAATATCATATTTAACGGAAATCCTTCTAGTAGGGGCCGCGCTGATATGTGCGAAGAGACAGACAGAGAAAAGCAGACGGACAGATGGAAGGAAGGACGGACGGACGGACGGACGGACTAAGAGTCTTATACATTTCAATCGTGAAAAGGTCTTTATGGCGATTCATTGTGGTCGACAACAATAAAACATATGTAGGTCTTCATATAAATTGCCCGAGTATAACAAAATTTGGGGGTTTTAGACGGATTTACAAAAACGTCTCCAATATAAAATCTCAAGGGCGGACAGACAGATATGACAAAGGTACCAGATGCTTTTCGCGACTTTTCGAACTCGCCTATTCAACATATTTTTGTATACTTAGTCTGCAGAACTGCGACACATGTGTGTAAACAGAAAGCACTGGTGTCTGTGAAGGAAACGGCTTAAGTGAAATAGTACGGTGGAAAAAGGGGATTGGAAGTTACGAGGGATTAGGGGAGGATTTGAGATATTCAAACGACCCTAGTTTTGGGAGAGAAGGATATCATAACCATACCATTAAAACATTCGAAAACGAAAAATGGGAGAAAAGAGCCTTTACGTAGTAAATAGTTAAGTATGAATGAGTATGGAATCTATTAGAAAGCATAAACTTCTACAAATATAACGGAGATAAAAATATTGGAATTCTCTTATTTAAAATTAGACGCAAATGAGCTAAAACAGCGATACAGAGCCCTTATTGGAGGCAACGGGGAAAAATGACAAATTAGGAATACTTTTGAAGAGAAGATGAGACACTCGAGAGACTACTTGACAGAAGTACTGCAGTGGTATAAGGGGAAGAGCGAGATAATAGTCAGATGTAACTATATATGTACCGTAATTAAAGAGATTTTACCCCGCAAGGACCTGGTGTTGCACGGGCATAAATATATGTAAAGAACCAAGTACAACACAATCAACAGACTGAAATATTAACAGCGTCATGGTACAAATAAACAATCAGTAAATAAATAATTAATTCACTAAGCTGTTGCTAGGCATTCAGTATTCTGAGTTAATCTGTTCACTTTCGAATCCGCGGCTCATCCTCTTTCCAACGAAGAGGAAATTAGTTGATCATACTGTGAGCCACTTTTGTCCATTTCACACGTTCGTAGCCATTCCTGTAATGTAATATTTCTTAATATTCTTCTTAAATGCATAACATTTTTACATATTCTGCAATCAAGATACTTTATTATCATGTTTTATAATGAAAGTAACGATTATTTAGAATAAACCTGCAGGATGAATATTCCCTATTTTTGACATACTTTATTTGACCGTACTAGACGCAAAATTCCACCAGTGATCCATTTATCGAAAAGTGTTTAAAAAACTGATTTGGGAACAAGTGCCTAATTTCGTGGCGAGTTTTGAGTCTCGTACTCTAAAATAATATACGTCACAAAATTTGAATCTTTACTCTAATCTAGGACGTAATTTGAAGGAATGTACGAACTCCTTAAAATTCGATATGTCAGCCTATATCTCTAGGTCACCTTCCGTGCCATACTTCCAGCATATATAGCAGTGCTAATTACCAAACCTTAGTCAAGGAATCTGAAGTGCCTAACGTATAAAATAAATTATTTCTTTAAAAAACTGTGATGTATATGTGACATAATCATGTTGCGTCTCACAGTAACATCATGGCTCACATCTTCATGAAACGTTTTTTAGAGGCTTTACTAAATCAATTTGAATTCCAAATTTCTCGCCAGTCTATCCTTTCCGTCATAACACCAATTACTCGAGCCAACCGCAAATCTTGGCATATTACAAAAGTTAATTTGCTTAGCTTTTCCAAAATTGTAGCGGTATTTAAGATAATCTTTCCTTCAAAGATTAGGATTACGTTTCCTAAGCACAATGACTACCCAAGCTGATGAAGGTGAAACATTACACTTTATTGAATTATCATAATTCCAGTGACGTCAAAATTAACATCAAGTAAGAATCGGTTAAGTCTACGTTTCTTGCGATATCACTATTTCCCTTATGTTCTTGTATATATGTTTCTTTAGTAATTATATTTTTCGTATCCGCTGCTCTTCTGTTCAAGCACAAATAGGTCTTCTGAATTTGTGCACACAATTCACAAGTACCCATCCGTCAGACTCTAAAACTAGGCTTACTGTTACAGATATGTAATCAAGCTTCCAAATTACGTACCTCAAAAAATCCCGTAAATTTGTATCTAGCAAAATACAAGTATTTAAAAAAATTGACATGTCTTCGAATGCCGCTGAAATTCAATAAATGGTTCATAAAAGTCGTTCGCAATAAATGGTAGGAGACAAATGAAATAAGAAAAAGACAGGCAGTGTACTGTTTGTGTAACTTGAAATTGAGCTGCTTTACTGTAACCACTGTTGCAGTTGAAGGGCAATGAATATTGCATATTCTGAGCGCGTTTGTAGCCTTCAGTATCCAGCATGCAATGCGCATGCTGCATTTTCCTTCTGTGACTTTTCTGGCTTTGCAGTGTTTTTTCACATTATCTCATAAACGGCACGATTTTTAGGAAAAAGTTATTGAATATAAAACATGGGTTTTAATTTTCTGTACAAATTTTATCTGAAAATGTTCACTTTCTAAGAAGAGCCGAGCGAGATATTATCACGAAAGTACACACATCTTCGTGTAAATATCCTTTGTTATTCTCAGATTTTGATCAAAAATATTTTCTCGAGAGAATTTCGAAAAATCTTCAAACATTGAATTTCTTAAAATTCCGTGCAGTGGGAACCGACTTATTCCGTTCGGACGGACGGACAGACACGACGACGCTAATATTCAGTTTTTACAATTTTGGAAACGCTCCAAAAATGCATGGATGTATATGCATATTCCAAGATATTAAAGTGAAATGGTCAATATGCAATAACAACCAGAAAGTGTTCAGAACTGCATTTAAATTGACTAAGTTAGCTCAAGTCATAATGCTGCAATATTGCCTATTTTAAGTGATGTTTGTCTTGTATTTCTCAATACATCCAGGAAAATAATTAAATCTCAAACTGGGCTAGGATCGCTTCCTTCGTTGTCTTTTCTACTCTACTATTCTTTCGTCGCCTCACTGCTGGACGCCATATAAACTGAGATAGACATCTTCTGCGAAAGCCACGAACAAATTTGTCAACACAAAGAACAACGTTAATTGGCAGCGTGTGTATTGTAGATACCTCGTATTACATATACATTTGCATGTGCTTGTTTCTGTGTGTTCAAAAACTATTCTCAGTTGTAAATTTCCGACACATGAACATTGTTTGACACAAGTTTAATATTTCTCACAATCACCAAATATGTAATGTAAAAATCTGCAGTGTCTGTCTGGGTTTATAATCAAAGGCCATAGCATATTAGCTGTAAATAAAAATCTGAATTATTTACTAGTACAAAATTTTAAACGGAATTAGGCCTAAATTGTCAGATAAAAACAGTGTACAATTTTAGGCTCGTTTGCAAAATTGCGAAAAGCGGATAATAGTTGCGTCATATCTGTCTGTGTGTCCAAACACATGGAATAACTCGGCTGCCACTAGACAGATTTTAATGAAATGTTATATTTGTGTATTTTTCTAAGATCTGTCGACAACATTCAACTTTCATGAAAACTTTACGAGAATATTGGGCATTTTACATGGAGGCCTATGCACATTTATGATCATATCTCGCTCAGACCTTATTATAATGAAAACTTCTTCAGACAAAATTTTTAGCGAAAACCAAAACACATATTTTATGTTGAATAACGTTTTCCTGAAAGTCATGCTGTTTATGAGATAATGTGGAAAAATATGGTACAGCCAGACAGGTCGCAGATGACTCCATAATATGGTTCATGCGTCTTACATGCTGGATAAATGAAGCTACAGATATACACTCAGAATATGTAATACTTCTTGCTTTTTCACTACAACAATGTTTTCGCGCTCGTGCTTCAATATTACGTTTATACGCACATTGCCTGTCTTGTTAATTATATAGGCATATGGCTACATGTTTCTACCACGTGTGGTCATCCTCAGGCCGTTAAAATATATGAAACTGAAATTACAATAATAGCGCCAATTGTGACGTGTCCCATGTTTGGTGCTACATGTGTACCTTCAGTTTCGTTTGTTTTAACGGTCTGGGGATGACCACTAGTTATAGCAACATGTAGCCAGATGCCTATATATTACAACACTCAGCTGTGTTGAACAGCAGTTTATAAACTGCTTTATAATGTATAACAAAGTGAAAAAATCTCCACGCCTTCTTTATACTTAATCAGCTGAAGTCTCCTTGCTTTTAAGTGAAAATAAATAGCTGTTTAATCCACTGTCAATATGAATACAAACCACTAAATGAATGAAAATCGGGCAGTTATTGCTAATACTTGCTGTCTAACCCGAAAGCACGGCGTTAAGAAGGCACAATGTCAGCAAGAGACCGCGCTGGGGACTGCAGTGTGCGGGTTGTTAGTATGATCCGCCACTCTGGCTCACGCACCGACGGCCAAAACAATGTACGTGGCTGCGGTTACACAATTAAATTTTAATATTAGGATCCCGCGGCTTCAAACTTTCCCTCGCATCTTAATGTAGACTTCCATTAAGTTAGTAAGCTAGCAGGAGCTCCTTCGCTACATCGCAAACTGTAAATTATTCAGCCTTGGTAGGGACTGAAAGAGCTTGGTTCGATACACTGGTGGAATATGAAACTGCCTCTTCTCTCTGTTCACTCCACTCTTCCTTCTCTCTCAGTTCAGAAGAGAGCATTTCAAAAATCATCTTTTGGTCTGAATAAGGTTATATCGCAGATTCATTGTTCTTTCTACCATATATGTTTTCAGCGCCTATCTTATTTACAAACGAATCTTGCTTGTTGAAAAATCCCAAGACAATATATCGCTTGGGAGAATTAGGCGAAAGCTGGAGAATTAAAACGAAAAATGCACACAAAAAAGTATAATTTGACGGCGGTTAACATCAGGATGCAGGATCCTGCAATGAAAATTTCATCGGATTCCGTATAAGCAGATGATTTCTTCATCATCTTGGCACACACATTTTAAGAAAGAGAAAATGTATTTTTACTGAGTTACGGGCATAATAGGTCTTTGAATTGTGACCGATTTTGTTTCAACGAAATCCACTTCTGCTGAAAGTTTAGCACTTTAAACACAGAGGTGCTGGCGCCGAATTATAGGCTAATTAAACGAAAACGACTTGAAAGACCTTTGAAGAGACTATTAGACGAGTCCGAAACAGGTCTATCGAGACCTAATTGGTGACGGGCGATGATGATGATGATGATGATGTACTAAATTTAACATTAAAATTTTTATATTTTACTTATTGAGTGTGTTGTCGTAATTACAAAAGACTATACTTCAGGCCCTGTGGAGTACTAACTAAGTGATCTTTGTAATGGAGATGGAATTCTTCTTCCAAAATAAAAGAACAGAAATTACATACTTTTTAGGTGACTGTCAATAAAACATAAATTGAAATGCTAAACAAAGACTAAGATACCGTCTGGAGAATTTAGGGAATTGTCAAGACAATTCAGGCATTATATTGAATCCGAAGGTTCATTAGAGTGTTACAGAACACCTCCCCTTCCCCCAGGGATAAGTATCCTCATAGACTTGAAACCAATTCACAGCGTATCATGCTTCCCTATGATCCATTTTAATATGGGCCTATTCTAACTAGTTACGCTTAGGTCTTCCTGGTGATCTCTTTCTTTTAGGGTTTTCCATAAAAAATACGGAGTCTTTCTTCTACACTCCATTCATGATATACATTCCACCCACTTTAATGGTATCTATTCACGAGTGCAGATTATATGCTTCCTCATTATCTAAAATTTCCTCCAATTTTCCTTTACTTCGTGTTTCTTAAGCCTAAATATTTCCTTCGCCCTGCCGCTCCGTAACACACGCTACATATATCAACCTTGTACAAGGGCCAAGAAGAATGACAGAAGTATCCTTAATACGTATAAACACCGTCAAAAAGTGAAAGCCCAAGATTCAGCAATGAGGTAGAAATGAATATCAACTCTCACATTTTCTGCTTGCAAGTTGGCAGCTCTGTGTGACACACACATAAGAAATACATAACCAAGCATTAACTAAAATATGTTTGAAATAAAGTACATTAATAAACACCAGTACTAACCATAACTATGCATTTGTTGGATTATGTATTTTCCCTTAAAAATGTGTTCAGTTCCCAACCGCCAAAAAATAGTTGAAGGATTACTTACAGAACTTTTTTCAGCTTACCTTAGTTCTGAGGGCTTCCCGAGACGTCCAGTGCAAATTGTACTCCACCTTTCTCATGTGCCCCGCAGAGAACCAGCTCACTACTTCTCACTGACAAATTCACCGGTGCCTGATCCTCTTTCTTCTCATGGAATATACGGTGGGGTTGGAAGGTACGTTTTGGGCAAGTTAGTCAAGTTCGTTTTGGTGATGTTTTTCTGCTGATCTCGTCATAGTCCACACACCAGACTGTTTTCTGTCTGCATGACAAGTGCACTGCTTCAAATACATCAAGACACATAAATAACACAAAAATATTACACAAAATGTCGTACATCAAAACACACACCAAATACACCTTCTGATATTGCCTCGATACTGACGAATAATTGACATGGATAATGTACTTCTTAGTCAACAACGCATTGTCAAATTTCCAGCTCAGACTGGTATCGCCTGATCCCAGCATTAAATCCATCTGGCTAAAATGTATCGCGCCTCACATACGTAATGAATTCTACCGGCCAGCCGACATCCATCTCCGTCACACAATCGCAGCACATCTGTCACAAAACGCACACCTGCAATAGCGTGTCGCTCTTCCTTATGGCCTGAAGAGAATTCGCGGAGTGAGCAGAGAGGACTTCGACTTGCCTAGGTAAATATTATGAAATATTTCTATGTAAGTTGTAAATACGACCATCTACATATCAACGGAACCGGCTGTCGGGATCGAACCTGGATCGGGCGGGCTGAAGACCAATCACGTATGCTTTTTTTTGACTGAAGAAGTTTTGAGGGCTTACTCAGTCCCTCCAAATATTTGTAACTGCACCACAGTCTAAGGTTATTTCCAACTATTTGCCGTACAATTCCTAATTAATTACTTACAATTACCTAAAACTTCAATGCTGAGGTTTTGGAAGTTTAGCAAACCAAGAATAATTACAACAGAAACTCTAGTAAGATTATGGAATTATACTGACACACAATATTTTTCACTGTACTGTATTTAACAGAGGCGTCCCATCCTCTACAATATGAAATCTGAGAAACATGCAAAACACTGCAGGGAAGGAACGAGAAGGCGAAGCAAATACAATATTGTCAGAGGACTGCCTATTAACACAAAATATGAAAAGGAGATATTTTGAAAACGTAATCCTTATGCTTTCACTTAGCTATGCATAAAAATAACACATTCAGACTTAGCGGAAATAAAACATAAGCTACGAATAAGCTAACATAGAGCGTTGCAAAATGGAAACAAATCTGTTAGGAATTGAACAAGTACAGAATAAATCGGGTACATGAATTTTACAGTGAATGTCTCAAGAACAAATCTGCGCACACTAAGGAGGCATGCATGAACGTAGCTCTCATTCAGCCTACAATAAAATTGAATTTCATTAAAATATTGCTGTTCTTTCATATCCACAAGCGTCGGTCATAAAACCAGCGACGATTAAGTGTTACGTAATGAGATTCTTGATGTAAACATTAGAGAGAAGCTGCTAATTCTTAATTAACAGCATGAAGCTCAACGTATACGATATGTTCTAATCATTTCATACCCAAATCTATGTACTTCCTCCACAGTGTATTTATGTGCTTTGCTTGATTCTCAAAATCAAGAGTACGCACTTTCCTATCAATATTAATAATTAAACCATGGACTTCTGCCATAAAAACACTGTATATAGACTGCGAGGTAGGAATTGAGTTTGAGTACTATTTAAGAGACAGTTAAAGTGAAAGGTACGAATGTATAGAGTGGCCCAAAAAATGTATACACTCTTTACTCATCAATATCTTTGGAATAAATTTAAATGAAATTTCTATTTCAGGGTGGGAGTGTAATATAATGTTTTCTCAACAGATGGCACAGGCGCTGATGCCCTTAATCATTAAGACAGTGACCCAACATGGCTGGAGCAAGATTGTCGTTTGAAGAACGGAAGGCAGTGCTGAAGTGGTACTTTAAGTTTGAAAACTTTAGCGAGGTACAGCGACAATGGCGGAATGAGTTTGGAACACAGCCACCAACACGTCTAACAATTGCGCGTATTCGGGATAAATTCGAAATCGACGGCACTGT
>Ga0123352_10011059_pt1 | contig 14206 bp, 11 predicted proteins | sample TergutLab28metaG_FD_89700 | JGI IMG/M metagenome (GOLD analysis project Ga0123352, IMG submission 89700) | Labiotermes labralis P1 segment gut microbial communities from Petit-Saut dam, French Guiana - Lab288 P1 | ecosystem: Host-associated > Arthropoda: Insects > Digestive system > Gut ... | reverse complement strand
TTTTTTGGGGTGGGTTGAAGGATGTGGAAAAAAAGTGGGAAAGAGGGAAAGGGAAGAAAAAAAAACATGTTTTTTTTGGGGGGGGGGGGGGGCAGTGGTTGCATTCATATGAACAATAGTTAGTCTTGTGTAACAGGTCTTGACACCCTTTCCTCTTTTCCATATGGCGTAATTCTCACATATAGTTTAATGCAACATAAACTGAAAGTTGATGTAACTTTTTATATAAACATTCAACCATCTAAATAGGGTGAGTTCCTGAAACAAAAATTTTCCACTATAACAGATGTTCCTGGTAGCTGTTTCTGGCACTGGTACAGCCAAGCGGTAGTTTTTCATGCATCTTACCAACATGTTTGATTTTTCCAATCCTTGTACCACATACTTAACATATGTACCCAGTGGCTGGTCACATTTCAAATCGTACCATCCGATGTTGATGGGAATGTCTTTTGTAGTGATTAACTTGTCTTATGTGTGCATCCAATTCTGTAGTCATACCCCACATCATCCCATTTGATGTCGAAGAAGATATCAACACAGGAGACAGTGTGCAGCTGAACTGCCATGTATCCAAGGGCGACAAGCCCCTGAAGATTACTTGGAATTTCCATGGGGAGGAGTTGTCTTCTCATATGGGGATCACGACGACAAAAATTGGTGACAGGTCTAGCATCCTGACGATCACATCTGTCATGGCAGCGCACAGTGGGAACTACACATGCATGGCCCAGAATGCTGCAGGAGTAGCAAGTTACACAGCCATGGTCCATGTGAACGGTACACACACTGCCAACTTCTTGCATGGTCTCTCCTTCCAACGTGATAATATCCAGAGTTAATACAGCCTTTTTTTTTTTTTGTTAACATGCGAACCAACCACTCATCCATCCTGCAGGTTGTTTCAGTACTGGTCAGTTTCCTGCTTTGATTTCTATATTTTATGTGGCAGTTCATCTTACAGGTGTCAGCATAATGTTTGGTCCAGACAGATTGACTGTCTTGACCATGGCTTTTCTTGTTCCTCATGTAAATGCTGACATAGCAACATAGAGGGCATGTGACGTCTTCATCCGGAATCGCCTTTTATAATCAGCATGCTGTTTTTCATGCAGAGTCATGTAGATGCTGCATTTTACATGGCTTCATAAAGAATATACAGCGAATCATCGTATGCTTATAAAATTTTAGGCTTTTGTAGGCTGTAAATGCATTTAAATTGTGTGTGATCAGTCACATGATCATGATTGATTCTGATTACAGAGGCAGGTACCTGAAATTGTGGCTTTTGCCCTAGCCATTTAATATCTGATTACTTGAAGAGGATATTTCAATGCATTTAATGTTGTTCCACCACCAACAATTACTTAGTGTTGGTTACAGATGGTGTCATTTGTAGGATGGGTTCACGTGAACGCTAGATGTTTTGTAGTAGCACATCGTTCCGAGTTATCTTGCAGTCTTATTAATTGGCATATTGATGCACAGAGTTATTGTCGATGATTGTCTAATATTCTGTGACTACAGATGATTACATTGCAGTTGTACTGTCTCATGTATACTTGATATGACCCATGTTAGTTTTCATGCCTGTTGGTGGGCTGCCGTGTTTGGGAGCCTTAAGTCTTCGTCAAGTAAGGAATTGGGTCTGTTAATGTTTATTCATCAAATGTCATGTTATAGGCTTTGTTATTTCCAGTGGTTCAGTAAATAGTTGACAAGACAGGCAATGTACATGTGATGTAACAGTGCGGTGCGTAGCGTAACCATTGTTGCAGTGGGAAACCAATAAGTATTAAATATTCTGAGTATGTGTTTGTACTCGTCTTATGTATCCAACGTGCATTGTGCATTCAGTTTATTGTATTGTCATCTGTGGCCTGTCTGGCTTTACCAAAGTTTTCCACATTATCTCCTGAACAGCATGATTTCCAGAAAAAAAAAAATTATTGAACAGGAAACGAAAAGTGTGTACTGATTTTGTGTTACAACTTTTGTGTGAAACACTTCTCATACAAAGAAGAAGCAGTGCGATATTATCAAAACTGTACATAGGTCTTTGTGTAAAGTAGCTTTTATTCTTGTCCGATTTTAATGAAACTTGTTTTTTCATGACATATTTTTTAAAAAATCCTTAGATATCAAATTTGATGAAAAATCTGTCCAGTGGGAGCCAAGTTGTTCTGTGTAGACAGACAGACAGACATGATGGCGCTAATAGTTGCTTTTCACACTTCTGCGAGCATGCATCTATACTTCAGTTTTCTGTAAGTGACGGTGTTTAGTCTGGTAGAAGTTTACTGAAATTGCAGAAGGATCCGCTGTCGCCGTCCGTCGCCCACACTAATGACAGAGGTATCAGGGGTCTTCTGAAATTCCATTACACTTCTACAAGACTGTTGTGCATCACATTGCTAACAAAAGCAGTCTTCATAGTTACTGCCATGAGAACATCCACTCTTGCAGCAAGTATTTGTTTGAACTTTTTGTCTTAATGATATGCAATGTCGACATTGTGTCAGGCATTTGGTTCGTTCAAATAAGTTATTTTTTGCAGTTTTGGTTTGGTGGTCCAGATATTTAGTGAGGAGTTTCAGTTGACTTTCTGTAGGTATTTTTACTGGTGTGTTAATTCAAATTCGCCTTTTTTCTGTTTTATCAATTTTATTGTTTGTAAAAATGGTAATTCCTTCAGTCAGTCGAAATTACATGAAGTGGTAACCCTTTGAACACTAAATAAGTGAAATTAATTTTCTGTCCAATGCCTCTTTTATCTCAGATATCACAGCTTTGTTTGAAGGTTTCCGGGCTTTGCTTGTTTGTCCTTGTGAATCAGTGGCGTACCCAGGAATTTTGTTTGAGGGGGGGGGGTTCATCAAATTCAGTTGAGGACAGAGGACAGGGATCTGGGGACAGTAGCCCCCTAGTTAGGGGTTCTGGAGGCAGCTGTAATTTCATACAAGAAATTTCATTTCATATGGTAAAAATCTTCTTAATTTTTGGTACTTTAAGACTATTTATGATGACAACCAATTTATTTGTCATTGCTAATGTAAAACAATTGAGAACCTAGGTAGTTTTTAGAATTTTACTGCCTTTTTTCCAAACATCTTGGGGTATTGGCGTCCTAAATTCAACAATTTTTTAACAGTTTTCACGATCGGGGTGAGTTTGGCACGATTTTGGAGGGCCTTTGGAATTTCGGGGGGGGGGGGGTTTGAAGCCCCCCTCGGTACACCACTGTTGTGAATAGAGATGTATTAAGATGAAGATGAGTATAGAGCATTGGTGGAATGATACAAGGGAAAACCAAAGTATTAGGAGACAAACATGTACCAGTGTCAGTTTGTTCACTGAAAATCCCACATGCAGTGACCTGGGATTGAATCCAGGCCTCTGCAGTTAGAGGCCAGTGACTGACCACCTGAGGCATGGCACAGCCACCAGAAGACAACAGTTCACATATTTTATGCTTTTAAAATCTTGTTATCTTAATACTCATTGCTGTGAGGACCTTACATGTCATATACAATGACAAGTGTGAAAGATAAGTGGAAGCTTGGTTCAAACAGTTGTGTGGTGTATCAGCATGCATCTTTATAGGCGTTTAGTAAATTGAAAAAGTAATAGAAATTAAAAGAAGGGTATTCATTTATAATTAAGGAAGCCAAATAAAATAATTATAACAATCAGTTAATAAAATTAAGACCATCTGAGAAATTGCAAAATTGGAATAAGGTAGGAAAAATATTAATGAAGAAGTGCAAATTTTAACTATCACAAATGCACTTAATGAGTATTTCCTGCCACTGGCTGAGAAAAAGTGTGACGATGATGATGATGATGATGATTGTTGTGGTGGTGGTGGTAGTATTGGTCATGATGATAGTGGTATTGGGGATAAGAATTATAATAACACATATACAAAAATTTATTATTTTTTTAATGCTTTTAGCAACTCTTTTCCAAATACAAAACTGAAATCTACAACAACAACAACAACACATGAAATTTAAAACATTATGAAATCCCTGAAGCCTAAAAATGCATACGGATATGATGAAATTCCTTCTAATTTACTTAAAATAAGCGTGATTTATATTAGTTAACCTTTAAATCATATGTGTAATGCGTGTTTATAATCAGTGTTTCGTCAAAACTTCAAATACTGTGTAGTGAAACCATTATGTTAAAAAGATGAGAGGAATTACATTTATAACTACAGACCAGTGTCTTTAATGACTTCATTTTCAGAAGTCTTGGAAAGGGTTATGTACACTAGACACAAGGATCAGTTTTAGTTCTTTACTTTTTCTTCTTTAGGTAAATGATTTATAAAAAACTACTAATGGGAAATCTAAGCCAGTTTTATTTGCAGATGATAGTAGTATTATATTTACCAATTCTAATCTCGGAGGTTTTAAAAATGATATAAAAATTGAATTTGAATCCTTAAATAAATGGTTCAAAGCCAATAGATGCTCACTGAATTTTGATGAAACCCTCTTATGCAATTTGCAACAAAGAATAGTCCTCAATTTTATGTGGACATTATTATGCCAACAAATTAATTTATAAAGCACATGATACAAAATTTCTTGGAATATATTAGGTAGTACACTGGCTTGGAAAATTCATATTGAACAAATTACAGACAAATGAAGTGCAGCATGCTGTGCAGTGAGATCAGTTAAGCTGAAGGTGGTTTACTATATTTTTTTTTTATTCCGTTATGAACTATGGAACTTTTCGCATAGTGTAAAAATATTTAAAGTACAAAAAAATATAATTAGAATTATTGCAGGCTGCAGAAGTACGGATTCATGTAGAGGTTTATTTAAGAATCTAAAAATTCCTCCTCTTAAATTGCAGTATATACTATCACTTCCCTTATTTGTGTGTAGCCGATCATTTTAGTATAGTTATTTCTTAGGATTGCTGGTGTCAGTTACGGACGGTTCATTGCATGCTTTGTAAGTTAATCTGTCAATGTATATTCAGGATCGTTGGTGATACGTAGGAGGGAAGAGATTTAAATGAGAAAACGTTACCAGCAGACAATGGGCACTAGCAATCCAGTGCGAATTCAGTCGCATACGAGTGTGGTGTAAGTGGGAGTAAAGAGAAGTGACAGTGTTAGTTTTGTAGAAGTGATCTAGTTGTTTTACTGGATACAGCGCTCCATTATTTTATATCAAGAATAAGTTTAGTAAATGAAACAACAAGTAAAAAAGAAATAATTAAAACTAAATGTGATTCAGTGAACCACAGCCGTTTCCCGAAAGAAGATCACCTACCAGACTGAGTGCATTGGGACAACAAAGTTACATATGGTTATCATGCATATATGGTTACTTACTCCATGGAGTAGAGTCTTGAGAAGCTAACTGGTTCTCAGCTAGTCAAGAAATAACCCACATTGTATAACACCTGAAGGTTCAGCACCGCACTTGCAAGTGCTTGAGCCAGATCAATCTTTTTGTGGTTAACAACACAAATAAATTCAAATTAAATTCTGATATCCATCACATAAATACTGGACAAAAATGTAACTTTCTTCAACCTTCATAAAGTTTATCACTATATCAAAAAGGAGTCTGTTCAATTGGAAAAATGTATTTAACAGTCTCCCACACATTATCAAAAATTTAAATGATAGCCCTGAAAAATTCAAGTCAATCCTAAAAAATTATTTCTTTGCTCACTCCTCCCACTCAGTAGAAGAATACTTCAGTGTAAACAGAGAATGATAGACTAAGCTTAATCAGTTGTATTGTACCAGCTGCTGATGTTTTTATGTAATATCTTTCCTAACTTGTTCTATATCCAAGGCATTAACCTGTTTTGGATTCATAGAATGCAGATAAATTCAATTTACTTCAATTTTGTGTGTGTTGGGGGGTCTTTAGTGTACTGAATTTGAACATTGAGTGTTTTCATATTTCACAAGCTACAGTTTGCTAACGTTCCATTGCTGATGAAGTTTACAGTTTGAATGAAGTCGTCTGTGTTCTCTGTGTTATAGGTCGTTTGTTAGTTTGTGTACATCGAAGAACTTAGCAGAAATGTCAAACAGGCATGCTGTGTGCTTGAGGTGGCAAGGGCAGGATGTTTATTTCATTTTATACCAGTCTGCTATTCCAGTTGCTGTATGGGTGACTTGATCCCAGTCTTCTGCTAGAAAATTTGGTTCACCAAAAATGAACTGATGACCCATACTCATGTGTTTTTGGATCATTGCTTTGGTCAAATCTGTTGACTTTTGTTATTTAATTTGCATTTACTGTACTGAGTTTTTTTTAATGAGTTTCATATGATAACATCATGATGCAATTATTTCTGTTGGTGGAAGGATGAATCCTGTTGAAAGCCACTTTGACTTTTCGTGTAGGAATCATGACCTCAAAGGACTGTTGTATGCAGACATATCATTTGAATGTGGCTAGCTTGTTGGTGGGTGTGTTTAAATTATCATCCTGTCACTGTCTTCACCACTCCCTTGAATGACTCAATGTGAATTTTATGAATTGTATATTGGTGATAGTATCTGCTGTGTTGGGTATGCATTTCATCTTTGCACATTTGATTGCCTCAGAAGACTTCTTTGCATTTATTCACTTTGATAGCTTCAATTCTTGTGTAGCTTACAACCACCTCCTCCTTGCTGCTATAAAACTGAGAGTTCTTATAAGTGTGTGTTTTGCTGCACTGTTGTCCCTGACAAATGGTGGCAGTTACTGTATTCATGTATTTTGTTTCCTAGTCTCGCCATCCATAGCGCCCTTCACATTTGGTGAGAAAGCAGTGAATGCAGGCCAGCTGGTCCAGCAGAACTGTGCGGTTACAGAAGGCGATGAACCATTGAATATCACGTGGACCCTAAATGGAGTTAATGCTTCGACTGCTTTGGGAATATATGTATTGAAGATAGGGTCAAAGACCAGCATCTTGACTATAGAGTCTGTTCGGGCATATCATGGGGGCAACTACACATGTACTGCTACCAATTTGGCTGGAAGCACACACTTCACTGCCTACCTGGCTGTTAATGGTATCATGCCATATATTTGATGGTTCCCTTAGTGTGCCCCAACCTATTTTAATCATGGATTCCATACTACATGCATTCCAAATCATAATTCAATAAAACAATAACACTGGCTTGCAGGGAAAGAGAAGGTTTTTGTATCTTGTTTAATAGAGTGGAATAAACAGCTTGGAATTATGCAACATTTCTTTTTATGTTTTTACAACAAAAAATTGAAATGAGCTAGTATGCTTTGAAGAGGTTACCTTTTTTGCTGTTTACAAGACAGTAGGCAGTGTACATTGGCATAATTGATGCTTTAACATCAGATTCAATAAGTATGGGTTCTTTAAATCCTGACAGCCATAGTGGGCACACCAGATTTTTAAAATACCTTTCCAGGTCTTACAAATATACTTGATTACTTGAGACAGAAACAACTTAAGAATTTATTACAATATGAATAGGACAACCCATTAAGGTTGATGATAACAAGTCTTGGGTTTTCAGAATAACATCTTGTTACCTAAACAAATAAGTAGCACATGTAATTAAAATCAGAGCACTGTGTTTGCTCTTGTAGCTTGGTGTAGACTTTTAGCATCTGTGTTAGATTCAACTGTATGGTTTGCTTTGTAAGGCAAGGAGCTGCAAATAAGGTTAATTTGTACTTCTGTTACCAAATGATGACTGAAAACTGTGTTGTTACAGGAAGTGTTTGCAGGTGTTGGATATTTTTGGAACATCTTTGACATACACCTTAGCCCATTCCACTTATTATTTTGAATTTGTAATTTTCTTTAACCACAGGCTCTAGCGATATGAAGTTTATTTTGCTTTCATGTTCTCTGCAAGATTACAGTACATAGTGTAACATGGTTATCTGTACCCAAAGGCCTTGTGTGTTTAATTTTGTAGTGGCATAGTTTCAGCTTCATTATTATCTATCTCAGGGTATACTAAAAATGTGAGCTAGTTTGACAAAGGAGGAAGAGGAAGCAAATTGATGGTTCATGTCCTCTGATGTGACACTGTGTCACTGGCTTGGTTTCCCTGTGTTTTGATTAGACAGAGTGCCTTCATTCTTCAGGGTTGAGGGGTCCAAGAAGAATTTATTTGTTCCTGTCTCCTTAAGCCCTGAAGATGAAGGCACTACATTCCTTCAAAGTATGGGGAAGCGCTAATGCAATGACACGGCATCACATGCCGGATGACCTGAATCGTAACAAAACTGCTGTAGAAACCTCGAATCTTGCAAGGAGCATAATCTTCACTCAGATTGTACATTCGCTGGGGCTCTGCATTTATTTTCCAGAGAGTACAGTTTGTTTTGTTCTTCTTTGTTATAGTTACCCCTTCCATTTCTCCCTTCACATTTGGCAAGAATGCTGTGAATGCAGGGGAGCTTGTCCAGCAAAACTGTGCAGTAACGAAAGGCGATGAGCCATTAAATATCACCTGGACGCTGAATGGCGCAGATGCCTCTAGTGTGTCAGGAATATATGTGTTGAAGATAGGTTCTAAGACGAGCATCTTGACCATTGAATCGGTTGGGGCTTATCATGGAGGCAACTACACTTGTACAGCTACAAATGCAGCAGGCTTGTCTCAGTTTACAGCGCACTTGGCTGTGAATGGTACTGCAGTCAGTGTCTGATTCCTCCTTAGTCTTCTTTAATATGACATAGCTCATCAGACTTGTTTGCAACTTTGAATATTACAGCGTTGCATGATGTAGTTTGGTTGTCAGTTGGAGAGTAAATGTTTTATTACTGTGAAATTATGTACCTTTTTTCTCAAATTTAGGTTTTGTGTTCTTCTGAAGTTGTATTAGATTATGGTCTTCATTTATTACATGCTTTTAATTTGTGATTTATACTTACCAACACAAACACATTGCTTTGTTATCCTAATCCTCTCTAATTGGCTGCATCCTGTCACAAAATTATTGCAATAGATTCTGAAACCTGACCTTACACCAGCAGAAAATTAAAGTTGTGCTTGCATAATATTTCATGTCATACCTAATTCATGAGGATACGATCTTTTTTGTTTTCCTTCTTAATTCTTTTCATTGTGCGCCAGTGTCTACCTTATTCGAATTACAATATTGAATCATCATATTAAAATACTGTGTATTTAGCTCGTGATCTTTTGGAAAGTGATGCCGTCTACTTTGGTATGTAGTTCTTTAGTTCTTCCAAAAATCTTGTACATGTTGAGCAGGTACATGGTGTCACACTCCAGAAAAAAGTAAGCATTGTAATCACCACTGCATTTACCTCAGTTCTCACATTATTTATTTTTAATCACACAATGACAGAGTGTACTGTATGTTGACAACAGTAGTAGTTACTGACCACAGTGCTTGCACGTTATGCGTAAGAATAGTTCAGCAATGTGTCCTTGTTGGTTTCAAGCACTAGGTACAGAGCAGATTGCAGAATAATGAGTCACATGATTGAGGTTCGATTCAGAGCAAGAGTGGAGCATATTGTGTGTAACCTTCACCATTTCAGGAAGAGCTCCAAGGCATATCCAGCCTCCTGTTCAGTGGATTCTGACAGTTCTTTCAGAGCAGGTTAAAGTAACCATAGAATGATTGACATTTCTTATCTAGTGCCAAGGAACTTTTTTGTTGTGCCTCCTCTTTGTCTTCATGGCATAGCATTTAGACACGAGGACATTTCCATGACTTTGAAGATCCTGTATATCCAAGTGCATCAGGGTAGCAGCTTGTGTCTGGTTACAGTGTTACCTTCAATAGCTCCATTCTCATTTGGTGACACTGCAGTGAATGCGGGAAAGATTGTACAACAGAATTGCCTGGTTACGGATGGGGATGAACCTCTCAAGATCACATGGCTTCTAAATGGGGGGGATGCCTCTAACTCAACAGGAGTCACTGTTTTCAAATTGGGATCTCGGACAAGCATCTTAACCATTGAGTCAGTACGTTCATATCATGCTGGTAACTACACGTGTACTGCTACCAACTCTGCAGGCAGTTCGTCCTTCACAGCAGTCTTAGCTGTTAATGGTATACGTCTGTTGGTGTATCCGTCATTGCTGCATGTCATGTTTCTTTTTGGGTGGAAATTGTGAATGCTAGCATGGAATGGACAGATGGGACAGATGAGTGCAAGGCACAGGTGATTATCAAACGAAATGTTTTACTTGAGGCTGCAGTGCCCTATTCTTAGAGTTCGTAAATAAGTTTTTTACTATGTAGTGTGCATGGGAGCAGAGAGATGTGTACAAAATTTTTGGTTGAAAAACCAGAAGGATAAAGACCATTTGAAGATTTTTGTATGTGTGGGAGGATGGTATTAAAATTGATATTAATGAAATAAAGGATTGTGTGGGCTGGATTCATCTGGCTCAGAATAGGGAGGGTTGATGAGCTGTTAAAGTGTTTTGTTAGTTGTTGGGTCTACTGAATTTTGTTTGTGTGTGGAATATTGTTTGGCCAGTTCAACCAGATACCTCACAAATATGAGCATGAACATGGTTGTGTGACTGCTATTATTCACCCATAGCAACATTTTAAATTGCTTAAAACTGCCCACACTCTCTGATTTCTGTTCCTGCCAGTTCGGAACTTCTACTATGTGTTACTTGACGGCTAGGATTTTATAGATGACAACTATAGAAACACTGAGATGTATTTGGTATAATTACAGTAATGTTTCTGTGCCATCTCACTGTGAAATTCCAGCAGAAAACTTGTAAACAGTTTCTGTGCAATCCTCATCTGATAGAACTGTCTTTTTTTAATACCATTTTTGCTCTTTTACATCATATTGTAACTAACTGCATATGTTCTTATTTTATCAGCGTTGTGTGATGCTATTTCAGCCCTAATTGCATGAAATGTTAACATTTCACCCTCAAATTTCAGTTGTCCCATCAATAACCCCATTCTCTTTTGGTGAAAGTGCTGTGAATGCTGGTCAGATTGTACAGCAGAATTGTGTTGTCCTAACTGGTGATGATCCACTGTCAATCTCTTGGACTTTTAATGGGGCCGATGCTTCTAGTTCAGCTGGTATATACGTATTGAAGATAGGTTCTCGGACCAGCATCCTGACCATAGAATCTGTGAGGTCATACCACAGTGGCAACTACACATGCCTGGCAGCAAATTCTGCTGGCAGCACTAATTTCACAGCACACCTGGCTGTCAATGGTATTAAAGTGGCGAGTTTGTTGTATTGCTTCTTTATAACCTCTTGCATGTTCTGAACATCATGAAAGAATAACTTAGATCAAAAAAAATGTCTTTGCTTGAAAATTTACTCATAGTAAAGGATTTTGTATTGTACAGTAATATTTCAGTTGTCACATTCTCTTCAAAGATTCAGGTCTTCTCTGTTGTTACACTGTGCCAGCTGATGAAAAGTTACCGGTGTTTTAGAGGATTGTGGTGCCTTCAGATATCAGTAGCTGTTTACCAGTAAGCACAATATCACAACACAGCAGACCTGAACAACACCACGATCAGAACGTTGAATCTTGTATATTCTCTTTGTTTTACTGTTTTTGAGACCTATTATATTTTCAGTATAATTTTCAGTTATATTATTCAAACTGTTGTTGGTGTGTTTGTGAGAGAATAATGAAAGATGGGCACCTAAACTGTCACTTCATGTTCCTTTCTTGTTTTATTTTGTTATCTTGAATTGGTTCCCTGCATGTGAGAAGTTTCTCTCTTCCCCACAGCATCCAGACCAACTCTGGGACCAATCCAGCCTCATGGCTGGATAGGTCCATGTAATGGGATATCACCCCTTGTTGGCTTCCTGTGGCTGCTTATACAGCATATTCTTAACTTGTTTCGAGTACTGTAATGCTTCTGCTGCAATTGGAAATATAGATCAGTGAATAGTGTTGTGTATTTGTGGCCAGTACCTGATCTCTGTCACAGCAGCCTTTTGTGGCGGGCAATTTGTGGTCTTGGTGTGAAGCTTCTGTGTTGTATAAGACAGGTAATGCTTCTGGCAGTTGTAGAATGAAGACTTGCAGTGGAATTGGTCGCTCAGCTGATCATTTGGCATGTGAACCATTTTATCAATCATTGGAACATGTTTACAATGCAGGAAGGTTGTGCTTCTGCTGATGCTGATGATGAAGATGACGATGATGTGTTATTGAACTTTACGCACAGTTGATGTTGAGTAGCTTTGTGGTTTGGTTGTGGAAACATGGCATTTTAGAAGTGGCTTCTGGCTCTTTCATCAGATGAAAGTAGAACCCACTGATCTGGGGCCATTATTACTTTCAGTACAAATTCCATGCAAATTATCATATAAGTTCATTTCCTACCCCACATTATTACATAGATCAGTCAGTTAATGCTCTTCAGGGTAATAATCACTGTTGATTCTCAAATTAATATGAAACATGTAAGTGCACTCTTTTGTAAAAATGCAGTTTTTAAGATTACAACAGATTGTATGTATACAGACAGTTTCCAACATGTAAGGCTTTTGCACCTGAAAATTTTACATAACCTGGAATTTACATAAGTCAGAATGGACCCTACCCCAGCTTATTTATCACTTGTCATCAGTTATATGTATATTTTTAGAATGTCAGTGTACATGTTTAAAATGTTATTCCCATCAGTTTTTCATACAAAAACACACAAAATAAAATACATTTAGTAATTACAGTATTAATAATTAATAATATTAATATTATATTATGTATAATAGCAATCAATGATGTTACTAAGCAATAAGAAATTTAATGCAAGTTTGAATTTACGTAAGATGCATGTTATGTAACCCAGAAAGTGTTTGCAATTACCACTGTGTTTTCAAGGGTTAAATGGCACTTACTGAATCTCCAGACTTGAGATAGTATGAGTATATAGACATAGAAATTGACTCCATTGAATGGGCCCAGTTCAGGGTGCTTTTAGCTTCACCTGACAGAGACATTGTTTCCAAAATATTGTGTTTCTATGACCAAAAGAAAAAAATGGACACTGTCCAGTATATGTTTCAGTTTAATGTTGAAGATGATAAGAATTAGGAATAAGAATGGTGATAGTAAAATTTCATATTAGTTGCATTTCTGTCTCTTGTGATGATCCATTCGTGAATGTATTGTAGTTCCTCTAAAAGTTGTAGCATTCACATTTGGTGTGTCTGCTCCAAGTTCTGGTCAGTCAGCCACTGGCTGTTGTGTGAGGTGTGGCTGGCAGTGACAAACAAATACTGGTGTTGTGGTCCTTGGGTGGTGTAGCAGATGTGATCATTATTTCTCTCACCTAACCTTACAATCAGTGTGTGCAGTTACATCTGCAGAGTTTGCTACAGGGTGAGCCTGACATCACACTTTGTTGTGTTGTGGGTAAATGGTGCAGCGGCAAACTTCACAGGGTTTATGTATATGTCCTAGATGTCCTACATGTGTGCACATGAATGCATGCACACTTTGTATTGTTGCATAGGTACACTGTTTGCAATATACCGGCTGTCACTCCGTCTCGTTTGTTCTCTCATTTTTGTCACTGAATCACACTGTTCGCTAGTAGATACCTGCAGTTTACTGAAAAAATTATGACAAATTAATTTTCTTGTATTTGGCCGTACTTTTACCTTTCTGCATTGAATTAATATTCAGTGACAGTTTGTGTTAGGTTAGTTTGTCTGTGCTCTCAGGAAAATAAGACACATTTCTTTGTTCACAACTCAACCTTTATAATTAAATTTAAATTTTTTTACTTCATGTTTTGTCCCTATAACCGACATTGACAGGCACTACATTTATCACATCTTGAGGAACAATTCTATTGTACAATCAATATGTCAAGGTGTTTTAAATGTAGTACCTGATAATGGTCGGCAGTAGTGCCAAAAGATATAGTACAAATTGAAATGTAATTATACAGGTTGAGTTATGGACAATGAATTGCATATTATTTACCTTCTTGTTTAAAATTCTCAATGGAATGCATATACCTAAGTGTGACCAGCCTCGTGGTCTAGTGGTCAGAGTCTCTGACTACTAATCATGAGATCCCAGGTTCGATTCCCGGCTCTACCATGGGAATTTTCCCTGAAGGGGAGGATTCCCGCGGTGACCATGGTCTGGGTAGGTTGGTAGAATTTAGGTTTAAGGGCCCTCCTGGCACTACATCCTCCTATATCACCACTCACATCATCGGGA
>Ga0123352_10011054_pt1 | contig 14207 bp, 10 predicted proteins | sample TergutLab28metaG_FD_89700 | JGI IMG/M metagenome (GOLD analysis project Ga0123352, IMG submission 89700) | Labiotermes labralis P1 segment gut microbial communities from Petit-Saut dam, French Guiana - Lab288 P1 | ecosystem: Host-associated > Arthropoda: Insects > Digestive system > Gut ... | reverse complement strand
GTTCCAGACCCACTGCTACTCAGAAAATCTGGTAGCGCCGGGGATCGAACCCGGGACCTCTGTATCTGTAGCCAGAAACTCTGACCACTAGACCACAGAGGCGGTCGATGTAACCCCTTAACATGTTTATTTCAACTTTTACTAATCCCACGATTTATGATGTAAGACGAGATCTCGTCCCTATTCCAAAATTACCACACATACTTTATAGTCACTTAATAAGTTCTTTGGACAACCTGATTATGGCCTACACACAGGGCCGAAACATGTAGTTGTATATTATATATCGCTTTTAACTGTAATATTGTTGTGTTCATGACTCTATGTATATGTAGATATATACACACTAAATTTTTTTTTTATTGACCTAACACAATGGGGATGACACACCTTAAGATTCACAGTGGTGAATCTTTAGATTATTTCCTTCTAGGTTATAATATTTTTTACTCTGGTAGATGGTTACAACATAGTGTACAGCACACTTCCAGACTACACAGTGTAAACACTGTGTAATCTGGAAATTGGTCATAACACTATGTAATCTGGACGATGGTTACAACACTGTGTAGTTTGGAAGATGGTTATAACGTTGTGTAGTCTCTTAAACTGTTATAAAACTGTGTAGTCTTGTCGATGATTGTAACACTGTATAGTATGGGAGATGTTATAATGTTGTGTAATCTGGTGGACAGTTGTAACACTCTGTATTTTGGTAGATGGTTATAAAGCTGTGCAGTCTGGTAGATGGTTGAAACACTGTGTAACCTGGTAGATGGTAATCAGACTTTTAAAGGAATTTATGTCTCCATTTATCAGAGTAAGGATGATAAGCAAATGGAAGCAGAAAGTTCTTCCAATATGTTGGTACCAATGTACCAAAATTCCATAATCTGTAACTTCATGAAATTAATTATTTCCAGTATTCATAACAGAAATGCATAACTACAACAATTCAGCTGAGGAACAGACGTACGACTGTTATAAAGGACAAAGTCATATTGATCAAATGGAAATTGTCAAGGGAATCCCAATTATCATTTTGAAACACTTTGCCCTTGCTGGAAACTGAAACCCACTCTCCAGCCTACAATGTAATTACTACGTTGACTGAGCTAAGAAAATTGTAAAATCTACTTGAAACACTTTTACATTTAGAAAATCTGCTGTATTCTCTTGCTGCCTGTGCCATTATTACTCTACATATAATGTATTCATGCTACAGGAAATTTTTAATTGGAGTGTCAGCCTGCTTCTACACATGCATAAATCAGAGGATTTGTCTTCTGTGCTATGGTCATCATACTGAAACATGCATTTCAGCATACAGCATAGTTGATATATGAACATGAAGTTTGAACTGCTGTGTTCGAAAACCGAATCATTGTTTCACGCAGGTTCTGTGTGCTGTGTTATCTCTGGTCATTTTATTGTATGGCATGGCAAAAATAAAGATCACATGGGGTGAGACACCATGTAGTTTGTTTTGTAGTCAGGGATGTTTCAGATTAATCTTTATGGTTGCCATCCTGTAGTGCTTATTACTAAACAAACCAGACTTATTCAGTCTACACAACATAGGTTTATTATAATTCAATTGGTTACCCTTACGTGTATGCTACACGTTTCAGTCTGTACAAAGACAATGCTGAGGAATAGTTTGTATGGTTTTTGTATTGGCATAGCTGTGGGTGGCCAACATACAGGCTGACACATGTAGCTATGTGTAAGAGAAACTGGTCGAATTAAAATACAAAAGGTAGTCAATAAGTTTGCAGTTTGATGACTTAAAACACAGAAAGGTTTACCTTAGACATTAGGTGCCGGCATCACCTTCAAAGTAGTCCCCTTCTGAAGCTTGACAACGATCCCAGCGGCGCTGCCAGTTTTTTAAGCATTCCTGGAAGTCATTTTCTCGTAGTGTGTTCAGGACGGCCTGCGACTCTGCTTGAATTTCCTCCAGTGTCTGAAATCTTCGCCCCATAAGCTTCATTTTCAGTTTTGGAAATAAGAAAAAAAGTCGCTGTGTGCAAGGTTGGGCGAGTAGGGAGGATGTGGCACCACACTCATGTTGTTATCAGTCAAAAACCGCCGAGTCAGGAGGGCAGCATGGGCTGGCGCATTGCCATGGTGGAGCAGCCATGTGTTGTTCCGCCATTGATCAGGTCGCTTCCATCGCACATTCTCCCATAGACGTTTCAAAACTTCGATGTAGAGTGCAGCATTAATTGTTTGACCAGGAGGAACAAATTCTTTGTGAACAATTCCCTTCTGATCAAAGAAACAAATTAACATTGACTTGATGTTGCTTCTCACTTCGGTCGACGTGTCTCCGGGCTTTTCTATTGACTGGACTGAGTTTCGGTTTCCGGGTCGTAGGCGTAAATTCAGGTTTAGTCACCCGTAATGACATTCGAAAGAAGGCTGGGGTCGTTAGCAGCATTGTCTTTGAGGTCCAAGCAAACATCATGTCGCAGCTGTTTTTGGTCGACCCTCAGGAGTCTGGGCACGAACTTTATTGCGACATGTGGCATCTTCAAATCTTCTGTTAAAATTTTATGGCAAGTTCCATGACTAATTCCCACTAGTATACTGACTTCATCACTGGTACGACGACGATCCTCGCGGATAATCTGACGCACTCTCTCAATCATTTCTGGCGTTGAACTGGACACTGGTCGACCAGAGCGTTCGTAATCATCAATCGAAGTTCTGCCTACCTTAAACCGGGAAAAACCACTGAAATGTTTGGGAACGACCTATAGATTGTTCCCCAAAAGCTGTCTTCAACATTTCGTAACATTCTGTAGCAGTTTTCCCTAACTTGAAACAGAATTTGATGCAAGCGCGTTGTTCACGGAAATCCACCATCTCGATAATCGCGGAGAGAACGTTGCACCTCTTGATAAAGCTAGAGTTGCGTCACACGCGATGCGCAGAGAAAGCTGGCTTTCAGAACATTAGCCCATGATACGTTGGGAACAATACCTATAGCGGCTGGTGTGGTAAATACGCTCCGTACGAGTGCGAAGAATTCAGTCCGGTAAATTATTGACTACACCACGTAAATCTGTGTGTTAGACTGAATAAGTGTGGTTTGTTTAGTTTCAGATGAAACTACTGCTGACATGTTCTATGGTGGCAGGAAGTTCCAGAAGTTGGTATGTATGTACCTATCTACATCAGTCATACTTCTGATGAACATAACCTTAACATTCAGTGTTGTGTAAAACTCAAATATTCAGATGGTTAAATCTAGGAGTTTGAGAAGAGGTGAAATGGGGGGTTTGGGTACCTAACACATTAGAAGAATAAAAGTTCATATAGGGTTTTACTTGAAGAATCTGAAGGAGTTTGTCCCTTGGTAAGACTGAGGCATAGATGTGAATATGACATTAAAACGAATTTTATACAGAAATGATATGCAATGGCATGGACTGGATTAATCTGGCTTAGGATAGGAACAGGTTGTGGGAACCCATGAACATAGTAACAATCCTTTGGGTTCCATAAAATGAAGGAAATTTGACTAACTGACAAATTGTTGGCTTTTCAAGGGAAGATTATTCTCCATAAACCTAGTCAGTAAACATCAAATATTATGAAACTCTTGTTTCTGTTAATTTTAGTTAAGGTTAATATTAGAACAATGATTGAAAGAGCATGTCTGTATCATAGTCAACACCAAAAATATCAGCTGAAATTTTCCTAGTCTGGTATTCAAAAAATTAAGGAGAATTTTATGCATTTTGTTTTACACAATTCACCAGTGACAAAAAGTGGTAGCCTCTAACCCTTCACCTACTAGCACATCAGAACGAGTACAAATTTCCATCTGCCACGTATCGCCTCCAAATACCTTCAGTAGTCATGCAATGGTACATCTCAAGGATATTAACCAAATAACATTTGTAATAAATTAATCTGCACAACATTAATTGTCTGTCATGACTAAGGTGTTGTTGAACATGATGCTACATAGTTTGGCATACAGGTACCACTGTTTATAATTAATTTTCCACTCATCGCCCTACTATTTTATGGAATACAGTCTTAGCTACAGACAGCATCATTAAATTCACCACAAATACATCCATACACATGCACACGCAGAGTTTCCAAAAAATCAACAGGTGATGTCACTCACCTTGTTCGCAGAATGTGCCTTTCCAACCTGGCTGACAAACACACACGCCAGCAAGGCACTGGCCATGTCCAGAGCAGTCTGGAACCTGGCAGTCATGCTCTGGGATGTCACACTCAGGACCTTTCCAGCCCTCCTCGCAGTGACACAGTCCGCCACCGTACTTTCCATGGTTAGAGCACAAAACAGGGCAGACACCTGGGCCAATCACAAAGATTATTCAAACAAACAGGTACAAGCATAACTCCTTTAGTCTGCTTGCATACCACATATGTGTTTTCGGTCCCTCCTATCACATTTGTCTTTATCATAGTAGTAGTAGTAGTAGTAGTAATAACAGACAACAAACAATGGTATGACCATGTACCAAAATAAGTTGAAACATGTCATGAATGTGTAAGGTTACCATATTATGGATCCACCAAGTATGAACCAATAGGTTTATTCCTATCAATAAACCAGACATAATCCATGATAATAAAAAAGCAACATGCGTGTTAATGGAAGTTGCAATTCCTAGAGACAGAAGTGTGATCATGAAAGAAGCTGAGAAGATTTTAAAATGTTAAGACCACATAATAGAAATTCAGTGCATGTGGAATTAGAAAACAAAATTGATACCAGTAATAACAGGGGCAACTGGAACTATTTCAAAATTACCCAGACAGTACCTGAGAAACATACTAAGAAAGCAGGAAATAAAGGAACTAAAAAAAAAAAGCCATATTGGGCACTGCACACATACTGTAGAAAAAGCTAATGTAAAAGTACAAAACATATTTCACAGGCAAAATAACATTACATGTAGCACAAATTGTAAATACAGAACAACCACATCACTGTGTACCCTAGAAACATGGTTTGTTTCAGGTATATAATTGTAAATACACTGCATAAATGTGATAACAAAGATAATAATAATGATATCATCTTATTTTATGTTTTCATTTTTTCCTCTGAAGAACTCTTTACATGCAAATGATGGTGTTCTTGTGTCTTACAAATTGTAGCATATGGGGTCTGTTCCAACGTTTCAGGAGAACTTGCTGCCTCCAAATCCTGCATGACTGAATTCAGTTTGACATCCAACTAAACTGAACTCACACATATACAAAATCACATTGATCTTATAATCCTAACTTTTTCTTCCATAAGAACATGAATTCTGCTAACCAAGGAGCTTCACAATTACAAATAAGTTTACACCCACATATAGGGTAATTTCTCAAGGTAAGGCCAGTTTTGACAACAGACTTGAGGCAACAGCTTGAAACCAAAGTCTCTGGTTGTGATTACTGCCTATGGTAGCCAAGTGGTTAAAAGGCACCCTGTGTTCTACCACTCAGAGACTGAGATCTATGGATGAAATACCACATGGGACACAAATGTATGTATTTTGTTTTACTTTATTTGTGCTGTCCAATGTATGTACAGACACTCCAACAGACTTATTTCACATTTGAGAAACCCTACTTCATGTCTAGAAATAATTACAAACCTGATCAATGGAAGGTAGTGCACCACATTCAATTGCAGGGCCAATGGATCACACAGCAATTTCTTGGATTGTAAAGTTAAATACACGTCACGTAAGAGATAATGAGTTTGCATGCTGTACAGACATTAAACACATCAGCCATCTCCAAATCCTTGACGTTCAGTTCCAAACTGACTAATGCCAGCCAAAACAATTTATTTTCCTTCAATGTAAAAGACAGAATAGCTAACAGAGTTAAATTATGAAATCTTTTAACGGTTATGATCAAACACTGCTTCTGGAAAGAAAATAAATTTGCAGAATTTAGACACATTTTGTTGAAGAATGGCTAATGTAGGTTCTATAGTAACTGGATAATATAGGTCCTGATATAACTGGGTAATGTAGGTTCTGTTGTAACTGCATAATTCAGGCCCTCTTGTAACTGGACAACCTGAATTAGCTGTGATCCCAGGACAGTATTAATCAAAACACTGTATCATGTACGATGTCTAATGCACACTCTATGGGGAGGAGTGTGTTATGGTACATTCCATGCCTTAAATTAATACCACATGTGGTCCAGTTACGTATTCATATGCTACAAAAATACTGATCTTTAATTACTAAAAGTTTCAGTAATGAAAGAGATAGAGGATAAATTTAAATCAGCAGTGCTCTGTACAACTGAATCCCTTGCTTAATAGCAACATCATGGATTTAATGACATAGATTTTGTAACTACGTAATAGGAACATGAAACATGATGCTATTGGAAGGGTGACACAGGGGTGTATATGAAATGCTGTTAAAAGCTATTGATGGAATGAAGCTGTATGTTGTAACAGGATGACGACTCAAATCATTCTAATTAACTGCCCTATGCAGTGATCTACGAACCTGTGCCCCAGTTTCCAGAGTTAAATTAACAGAGGGTATCCTGGAATATATTTTAGATTTTTTCTAAATGTATTAAAACTGCAATAAACATATAATCTGTTGTAATTTTTAAGGCATAAAAAGCAAATTGATATTGTATTACTTTCATGTGTCTGATGAGAGCACTTATGATTCTCTGATAACCATTTAGGGAAAGATAATCTGCCCCCTTGGTACCCCAAAATCATATTATTAATAAAAATACATTGTTTAAAAAGTAGATGGATGTTACATTATCTAAGAGCGCTAGTTATTATCTAAAACAATACAACGTAAGTCTCACTTTCACTCAGATTTACATGCATGTGGACACCAAACCTTTATAGTAGGGATATCGTTTGTCCAAATGTGTGACTGAACTTTTTCAATATTACCTTCAGTACCTCAAGGCATATGTTGCTACAGTAATGCACAATCCGACCACAACTGTATCATTCCATATACTCTCTAGTTCATTAAACACTGATTACCCTACCTTCTGAGCAGGAACCAAAAGCCTCATTAAAAAAGAACAATAATAAAAAATCAGAAAAGATACTCACTCTTGGAACAGTCGATGCCTTCATATCCATCGATACAATCACATTTACCGAGATAGCATGAACCATGCCCACTGCAATCATTGGGGCAAGCTGTGGAAACGCCTTCAGCTTCAGCAACAACTAGTGTCACCTGGTGAGGCCTTAAGTCATCATTGTACACCGACAGAAACCATCGCCCGGTATCCAAGTACTGCAGAAGTGTGACGTTTACCAGCATCATGACACTCCCACTTACTCCTGTCCCAGCAGACCGTTTACTGATGTTGTGTTCCTGCGCTTCCATATTTTGGTTCTTCCCATGTTCCCCATGAAGCTTTCTTTGTTCTTCACTTTCCTGCATTCTTCCTTTTGTTTTCCTTTGTACAGAATGCGACACTTTATGACTACTTGCATTTGAAAGCAAATCTTTGGCGTTATGCGTGTCCTTATGTTTTCTTAATTTCACGTATGTCGTTGAAGTAGTCTGCAATCCTTCACCAGCGGCCTCCAAATTGTCTTCCTGGCTCTCTGGACTTTTTTCTAGATGATTGTGATTCACAATGAAGGGTGGTGGTGGAATAACATGCAGTGTTTCTGAACCAGCTGCTATCCTATGATCACGCCACTTTTGTGTAGTTGAGGTCGTAAAACTCACAGCAGATACTGATGAGACGTGAGGGGAACGAAAATGCATCAAATCATTGTCCATTGCCATAGGATCTAACGAGGTCCCACTTGCTGTGATATAGGATAAGCCAGAAAGAGATCGCTTTAATCTGTGGTCAATTCGGCCTCCTTTGACAAACTCTACAAAGTCATACTGGGTCACACTTGGTGCAACATTTCGACGACCATACACGGCAAAATTGGCACCCCAGGGTAGGGTGAAATTTAGGCGTATGAATGCTGGTTCCTTGTTGCGGAACTCGGAATTCCAGAACTGAAATGGAGGGATCGTAGTAGAATATGGGACACCAAGTTCTCTCATTTCCAACACCGCAGGCCACTGTTGCTGTTGCTGCTGCTGTTGGCTCTGCTGCTCAATCTGCTGCTGTTCCGAAGTGTCACGGTGCCCACCGCTGACACCACTTGGCAATCTGTTGGATGTGTTGGGTCCACTGGAGTGCACAGCAGTACTTGTTGGGAGTGATTCTATCAACACAAAAGAGTTGGGGAATTCTGAATAAGCATGCGTAATTTCTTGCTCCCGTGGCGTTGTAAATGAGATCTGCGCCCTTCTGGGATATTAAGCAGCGTAGAATGGTAGTCTGTCACCGCCGTTTCGAGACATCCTATCGGCCCCATCTTCTAGGGTCAATCACTCGCTTGAAGATGAGACCAATGGGTTAAACACCCATACATTGGTTTTTAAAAAAACTACATTTCCACGCTGCGTAAAATCCCAGAACAGCGCAGATCTCTAGAAGAGGCATGTGGTCACAAACGTTAACATAATAAAATTCAGCTTAATATTGAAATATATGAAGAGTGGAGCACAGTTTTCACAGACGTCTTCCCACATTCATGTTTGCTTCTGTAAGTTCCCACCTTTTGTAGTTCAGCTTCCCTGACTTCGATAAAGCAATTATCACCCACGTGAATAAGCTGTAACCAAGTAACTACAAGGGACGAACACCAACGCGAGATGGTAACAGTTGACGATTCCAAGCTTCTGGAATGTGACATTGTGTGGATGGGGGCAGTAGTTACCGAAGTTTCGAAAAATCGTAGAGTCTTAATCTTCAGAGTCAATCTGGTGTCTTCTTGGATTACAACCCTTCAGAACACCGGCAACTATCTACCCAACGACAAAGCTTCACACACACACGCACACGCACGCACGAACACACGCACACACACATACACACACACAGACTGGAATCATCAGGATTACCACCGCGAGAACTCGAATCTCGCAAGGTAAAAGTTGCTAAGCCCATAATTCCCTACTTTTAACGGAAATAAGCCCCGCTAATTACAAAAAACAATGTTTTAATATCGTCTTCATTAAGGCCCCATAACTGGACCCCATTCTAATCCAGACGAAGTTCACACTCGAAGATCCATCCTAATCCCTTCCACATGTCATTCAAAACAACAATCTCTTCTTTTCAGGTTTTCTGACAAAATTTTTGTATGCATTTATTATCAGCACCAAACATACTACATACCTTGACCATCAAACCGTGCTTATTAACAATAATAACATTCCCAGTGCAAATTATGCAGTCCGTTATTAGGCATTTTCTACCGTCTAATTACATTGTCTTTTAGATCGAAACAACCTCCTGAACATCGTCAACTTAAATATTCTCAATCTTTAATGTGCCCTTAGAGCTAAAAAAAATAAGTTTTACACTCATTGAGGAAAGAAACGTAGAGTTATTTTTGTACATATTTTGTTTAAATGTGACATGCTGTTACAGGACAGGACACCAATACAATTACATAATTTCCTACTATATTCACCTTCAGTGGGGGCCTGTGATGACGTCAGATCTCTGGGTTCCTCGTCTTGAGCGACCGCCTTCGCATCCTCTACAAGAATGCAGCTGGTGCTGTCCATTCCAGGACGCATGGAACTGACAGCTTCGAATAAGAACAAAAAAAAATCACACTAAATATTTATTTGAAAGTTATAGGGACTGGTATGTTTTTTTGGGATGGTTACAAAAGTGTTTATGCAATAACCATATTAATCAAGTATTTAACCCTCTGTCGGTCGCAACCCTAATACGAACGCAGTTGGGTGAATGTAGCGGTGAGATACTTTGTAGGTTTCTACTAAAAGAAAGGTTCGGAATTTTATGAACACAACTCTAGATTATTCAAGAATGCATCTGATAAGGAACCTGAAGCATCGCCACTAAGCGAAATTTCTCAAGTCCGTCTCCGTCAGTACCCTACAGTTCTTTCAGACTTAATGCTACACCGAAGCGCTCCAGCAAAATAGTGAAGATTGATGAAAGCTCTCATATTAATTTCGTCTGCGAGTTTGGCATCACTTTCGCTGTTGAACTTAGGTTGGATAAAAATATCCTGATTTACGTGCTGAACAATGTTATCTAAAATTTCATGTGTAATGAGACAGTAACATGTATTGAAGCGCGTAGCGGCTTTCCTTGCTTGGCTAACCCAGGGTAATTATTTTTCAGAATATTTTTGCCACCCGCGTCGAATGTGTATACAGCTTTTTACCTACCCAACTTCGTCTTGTCTTTTCCAACGAAAACATATATCAGTAGCGTCAATTTCAGTGCAGCGATAATAATCCGACGTAGAATCTTCTGCACAATCCCGAGTCACGTTCTCCCTGTTCCACATAATTATCATCGCATTTCTTCCCGTCATCAAAGCCGTCATCACTTATACCATCAGACAATATCAATGCACAAATACGCTTCTCATCCTCTGCATTACTTGGATACAAGCAATCCATAAAGGGCGCCAGAAACTAAGACCGCGGTAGTAACGCGGACGGTATCGCTGTATCTCTCGGATACAGACTACCAAATACAGCCAAAAGAATGCGGTTAGGAGCAAGAAAACCACTCCGCAGGCTTCGAAGAGGCAACGTTTGTAGCTACTCTGAAGTACGAGTGCATTTATTGCATATCCAAAGAAACAAATGAGCAAAAGTGTATCCGACAGATACACAGGGACAGGCGGGGGGTTAATTACGAACTGTCTGAAGAGAATTTAGTTGAGTAATATGCCGATGAAGTTACGACATGTTATGACATGGCGCATGCGCGCACGGTAACAAAGGCGTATATACTGAGCCTCACCGAGCAAAGAACAGGCTGTTAATGGTTCGTGCTTTAGCGGCTGTTTCAACATGGCAACACACATGAAGAGGTGGGATTTGAAACTGTCATGCCGATGTTTGAGAAGAATAACTGACTTCCGGGAAGTGACCCGGTGTAATCTCGTAGATATCTACAAAAGTTTCGAAAGACTTTGCTGTCTGCATCTTCAGGGTTGTCACCTTAAAGGAGGCAAAAAGTTTTCCGAGACGATAAATTTCTACCAAACTACACGATTTCATATATAATGCGACATTAATCTTCTAACTTACTCTATGGAGCAGTCCTTCTTGAGAAGCTAATCGGTTCTCAGGTAGTCAAGAAATTCCCTGCATTTTATGGAACCCGATGGTTCACTACCGCTTTCACAAGTGCCCGTTTTCTATCCACCTGAACCACATCGACCCAGTCCATGCCCCACATCCCACTACCTGAAGACCCATTTTAATATTATACTCCCATCTACGCCTGGGTATTTCAAGCTGTCTCTCTCTCCCTCCCTCAGGTTTTCCGACCAAAATCCTGTTTACACCTATCCTGTACCCCATACGTGCTACATGCCCCATCCAACCCATTCTTCTCGTTTTATCACCCGAACAATACTGGGTAAGGAGTACAGATAATTAAGCTCTTCATTATGTAGTTTCCTCCACTCTCCTGTTACTCACTTTTAGGCCCAAATATATTCCTCAGCACCCTATTCTCAAACACCCTCAGCGAACGTTCCTCCCTCAATGAGAGCGACCAAGTTTCATACCCATACAGACAATCTTCAGCATCTTAAAACTCTACAGTAGCTTGTGGGCACAGTATATCTGCCACACCTTCAAATCACGTGGTCTTTTAAAAGGCTGAATGCAACAAATTAATAGAGACAGACTCAATACACAGTGTGCAGCAGCAGCAATATGATCGCCGTGCCTCAGCGGCAACTTCACTGCCAGGTGCTCTTGGCGGGTCGGTCTACATGATCTTTACAGGCGTTTCTCTTCGCACATAATCATAGTTTTTGCTAGCGGGTTTTTAGAGTGGCAAGATACACTGCAAAATGAAACAACACTTTCCGTATTAAATTTAATACCCTTCTTCATAACTACATGGCGTCAGAACCTAGAAGGCCCTAATAGTGCTACCACCGTCATCAACCCACATTCCACACTGTAGCAGGTAATCAGGATTGACTGCTACCGCTTAGTAGGAGACATGTCGATAATGGACATATAGTCTAACGACAGGTCCGTAGCCTAATCTCTAATGAGTACTCCAGACAGTGCAACATAGTGCTTCTTCTTTCAATTTATGCTGTTGTCTCCTTAAGATCATTCAATAGCTACTTACGTCTCTTTCCTCTTCTTCCCGTCCCCTCCATCTTTCCTTCAGTAACGTGTCTTAGAAAGCGGTTCATGCGGAAGATGTGACCAATCTAGATAGCTTTCCCTCATTTTATTGTACGTATGATACTCCTTTCCTACTCGACTCTATGTAATACTTCTTCATTTTTCACACTATCGGTCCGACTGATCTTCTCCATTCTTCTCCAGCACCACATTACAAAACGTTTATGGTATTTATGATCTACTTTCCTTTCCTCAGATTTGGAGCCTCAGCACTATTCAAAGCCATGATCCAAATTAACATTTTACTTGTTTCCTCCTTAAATTTAAGTCCCATTTGCTGGTGAGAAGAGTATTCTTTTTGAAGGCAGTGTGTTCCTGCGGGAAGTCGATAGTATAGAAACCCACACCTGTGTCAACAAATCTGTCATCGTTGTGGGAACCTCACGCCTTACCTACATATATAATTATGTGTTAAGGGAGTCCATGCTTATCAAAAACACTGAATCCATAATGTGACGCCCTGTTGTTTACGATGAGGCTTCTTTTACGCACACACACACAAACACACGAGGGGTGCTGATAAGTCCCTAGCCCGACCTAATTCCCGATGTCATAGGATGGAATCGATAGTGTCGTTGAAAAGAGGGGTATGTTCATGTGCCGAATTGCAAGTCTTTTCTTGTTACAGAGGCTGAAAGGAAGCATGTCAGGCGACGCGAGTGGTTTCAACAACATGGAGGCGCGAGCTGCCATCAAGTTTTTTTTTTCCTGCAAGGCAAGGCGCCGAAGGAAATTCACGCCATTCTGACAGAAACATTAGGGGAATATGCACCACCGTATTCCACCGTCAAAAACTGGGTGGTCCAGTTTAATCGTGGTGATTTTTTCATCTGTGATGCACCTCGTCCTGGACGACCCAAAACAGTGACCAATCCGGAGATTATTGATAAAATTCGTGAGCTGATCTTGGAAGCCCGCCGTGTTTCGGCTAAACCAATAAATGAGTAACTGGGAATCTCACGTGAGCGGGTTGGATCCATCGTTCATGAAGATTTGGACATTCGGAAGCTCTCCGCGAAGTGGTTCACGAAATTCCTGAACGCGGATCAAAAACGTCAACGGTGCCAGTCGTCTGAGCAACTTTTGGATTTTTTTTGCGCGATCCAAATGATTTCCTGTCGCGATTTGTGACCATGAACGAAACCTGGTTATATCACTATGACCCAGTCGCAAAGCAACAATCAATGGAGTGGCGGCATAGCGGCTTACCCTGCCCCCCCCCAAAAAAAATTCCGAGTGCACAAAATCCGCTGGAGAAATTCTCGCCTAGATTTTTTGGGATCAAGATGGCATCGTCCTCACTGATTATCTTCCAAAGGGCCAAACTATCAACGCGGAGTATTACTTATCTCTGCTGGTGTAATTGAAGGACATTTTGAAGAAAAAACCTCGCGGAAAGGTCACCAAAGGGGTCTTGTTCATGCACGACAGTGCCTCGGCTCACCGGGCACTTGAAACCCAGAAGAAACCGGTCTACTTGGACTCCCATTGTCTTGATCACCCACCATATTCTCCGGATCTGGCCCCGTCGGACTACCACCTGTTCCCTGGATCGAAAAAAAAAATCGAAATGTCGCCATTTTTCGCCAGACGCGGAAGTCATTGCTGCCGCGGAGACCTGGTTGGACGGATAACCTTCTTAATTTTTTTTTAGTGGCTTGCAAAAGTTAGAGCAATGGGCTAAGAAGTGTATTGAGCTTCGTGCGGAGTATGTTGAATAAATCTCGAGTTTGGTAGCTGTAGCTTGTTTCCTTCCTGGCCGGGCTAAGGACATATTAGTACCCCCTCGTATATATATATATATATATATATATATATATATATATATATATACACACACACACGCGGGGGTGATTATAAATATATAATATATATAACTTTATTTTTGTACTCTTTATACAAATAAACACAATTTTGTTTTAT
>Ga0123352_10011053_pt1 | contig 14208 bp, 13 predicted proteins | sample TergutLab28metaG_FD_89700 | JGI IMG/M metagenome (GOLD analysis project Ga0123352, IMG submission 89700) | Labiotermes labralis P1 segment gut microbial communities from Petit-Saut dam, French Guiana - Lab288 P1 | ecosystem: Host-associated > Arthropoda: Insects > Digestive system > Gut ... | reverse complement strand
GTACTCATGGCTTGTTACTATGTTTTCTGTCTAAGTACACTATGTATTGTACTGATGAACTGTACATTCCGAGCAAATAGCATTCTTGTATAAATTTGATTTGACTTATTTCCGTATTATTATTATTATAAGTATTTTATTGTAATGACTCTTTCTGTATTATATATTGTTTATACCTGACAAGTTCTATATCCACCTCAGTGGATCTCTGGAATACTAAATAAATGAATGAATGAATGAATGAATGAACTGTGTGGTGCTTAGTGAAGCACGGATACAGCTTTACCTTATATGAAGTGTTAATGAGTTGTGTTGCTCACAGCACAAACTGTCATATGAACAATTGGAGGTGGATTAACATTTAATATAGCATACTTGTTCACAAGTAACGGTGACAAACTACCATTCTAAGTGATTATGAATGACCATGTGGTCATTGCTTGTGCACATGGTCATCTGAGACCTCAGTAACTTCTCATTCAAAACAAGATAAGCGAAGGTCACTCTCTTGTTGGCTGTAGCAGAGTGCAGTCTGCTACAGATGCACCATTACAGATGACCCTACTGCTTTCACCTTCTGTCCTGATGGAAGCAAAGGTATCTGCAAAATGTTGGTGCTGTTATAACACTGCAGGACATCACATACAAGAAGACAGCAAAGTTGATGAGAACATCACATCTCACAAGATGCAGTAAGTTCCCCTCCATGAAAACATGTCTTCCACAAAGCACTCTTAATAAAGTTGTGTGTCATTGTACATTGCAGTCTGTTGTTCATTTTCTGTTTGGAAAGCACAGGCCAATGTAGATCATTATACATTTTCTTTTGTAGTAGCTGATACAAATTTGTGAGTTTGGTGTCTGGTGAGCAGGTGTAGGCAAGTGGGCCTGGGGGGGGAGGGGAGGTTAACATGCAGAGATGATGGTTACAGCAACATTTCCAGGTGTGTGTCATAAGCCCTTCTTAGCCTACAAAAACAAAAACGTTTCCCTGGCCTAATGCTTTTAGTTAAGGCAGTAAATATTTACCTTAATGTAAAACAGCATGCCAATTTATGCCAATTGCTATACGTTACACACATTATTATAAACACAGAAAATACATAAATGTCATTTCTGTCCTTTTTAAGACTCTGTACTTCAACATAGAACCTTTTGGCCATGGCATTATTTCAGAATGCTAAAAATAACTGACATTTTGGAGTGGCATGTAGCCTTCTCCTGCAGGAGTGAAAAATGTAAATTAAACATTACAATTTGAGGATTTTATTTTGATGTTTTCATCTCTTAACATCACTGAGACACTTCCGTGAGAAATTGTTGTTCATAATGTACAATACTCCTGTATTATGGGCCAATGAAGGAGCTGATCAATTTGCATTCAGAGAAGAGTGCCCAGGAGACCCAGTATCCCATATAATGCAGTCCAGCCAATGGATTCCAAAGTCTGTCTCCAAAGTACACTCATTATTTCTGTGCCCCTGGGCATTGTAAGTAATTTTGAGTGTGCAGTTCCTCTTGTGTTATCATTTTAGTAGAACTCTGAAATTCATCATATGCAGTCCTGATAATGTCTGTAATGAGAAAGTATTTTGGATTGTGCGATACTGTAGGATTGTTTCAATGACAATCACAGTAAAACACATATAATGTTATTTATTTTTGTCGTAGTCTTGTACAGTAAGGATGAGCTGTTATGTACAGTCGTATGATACAGCAGTCTAGCCTCGCTCCGTGAGCTCTGTACTGTGTGACGGCTCGGTTGTAAGTGCACAGTGGCCATTTTTATACAGACTTCTCGCGGTTCGACCTGCCCTGCCATTGGTTAGTTGGCAAATTTGGTAGGCGTGGCTAGTAGAATGAATACTCTTGTTGAGTTGCCGTGATGGGAAACTGAGCTCGGTTTGGAGCTGTGAGTGGAGACTGGGGTTACAGAGAGAGAAGGATAGGAGAGAGAGTGTGTTGCTGTGCTGTCTGGCGGAGAACAGGACGGAGGAAAGAGAGCTACAATGTGGGTGTCCCCGCAGGATCTTGTTGCCTCAGTTTGTTAGAGAGGCAAAATACAAAATACTGTGTACACAATTGGTAGAAAAAGGACATAATATTAAATAATGTGTCTGTAAAAACGTATTGTTCTTCTGTAATTAAGTTTTCTCAGTATGACATTTCCATCCAAACTTCTGTTTTTCTTAATATGCTTTGTACAGGATTTGAGGTATTCAGAGTGGTGAAGATTCATAATGCTTTCTGAGTTAGGACACTACAGTCTGGAGCATGGGTATAAATGTTTTGGTGGAGCATTCTTCTTCTGTCTTCACAGGCTGTCAAAAAGACAGAGGACATACTTCCTGACTGAAACCTCACTACCCACCAGTCACATTACATTGTCCCATAACCCAGAAGCCTGTAATTTTGAATCTTAATATTTGGCATTTTCCATGGCTTGTATCACTACTGTATTTATTAAAAAAACAAACTAAATACATGCGAAAAAAACTTGTATAACACCAAAAAATGCAGTTTTGTAATTGACACATACTATCTTTTACACAGCTCCAGTACGTTTTGGCATTACTATCTCACCATCTTCAGGGAGTTGACACCAAAGTTTCTTCAAAACATACAGCAATAAAATAGGTCACAATAAGTGTACATATGTTATGGTATCAATAGTGCAGAATTTTACTGGTTTTGGTTAAAATGATATATACAAATATGATGTAATGTTGGTGAAACAGTAATAATAATAATAGTTTGTTGTTTGCTTTGTTACTACTAACTGCAATGTGGATATATTTAGGCATTAAATGGTTGAATCTGCAGATTCTGTTGAACCATATTGTTGTGTTGGTTTTAAGCAACTTCTCCGTGTAGTTTTTGTAATGATGGATAATTCTTGTATGTTGAGCATTTGCATAGAATAGTATAAAAGCAACTAAATACATATATTACGCAATAAATATACCTAATTGTTTTACGTTATAGTTTCATTTGAGCAGAAATATGCTTCATTTCGGGCTTCCGCCGCCAAGTGGCTGAGAACTGCGCTACCCTGGCTTGTGGGTTGGGACCGGTATGTTCCCGAAACGTTGGTACAAAATTATCACTACTCGCTGCGTAATAACCCAAAATAGAGCAGTTCTGGGCAGAAATATATCGGAACATATGTAATGTAAAATAATAGTGGTGATTGGCTAATGTGTATTTAGTTGGCTTTTAATAATCTCGAAGTAGTGTCATTATCAACGGAGGTTGGTTAAAAAGGCGTAGTATGGGAGGTAGGCGCTATATAGATGTCATGCTACATAATTTCTTACAATACCAACGCACGCATGCCTTACCTATGGTCAGTGACCTAAGACAACAACACAAATGAACCAAAGACTTGGCCGACCATGCCGCTTGTAGTTTTTTAATTGTACCTTTCCACGGAGTTTTCGATCTGTAAAAGGTATTGATGTGTGCTCATTAGGCGTACGTGCCTTGTGACTCGTGTCTTTTATTCGCTGATTTTTCGTGTCACTGCATACTTCATCTCAGATCCATGCATGTAGTATCTAATACCGCTGGCAGTCACGGTTACTTTCCTGTACGAATTGTGATTCATTATTTCTCCTCGTTGAAGAAAACGACACACAGTTTTTTGCCGAATGGCGTAAAATATGAATAAAGGTAAATTTAAAGTAATTTCATACACATCAGAGACACTGTCACATTAGGTTACTTCGCCTTAGTTTCACGTTGCTTTGTTCATCCATTCGAACTACATAAACCGCCAACCTGTTTGTAGAAAGCGCTCCATTTGATCTCTGCCAGTGAAGTGGCCCCACGCAGTAGGAAGTCGATGAGAGACAATGTGAGGAGCCATGTTAGGTAGTGCGGCGTAAAAATGGATCGTTGGAAATATACGTTTTTTAGAGAACTGTAGTCTTTAAGCTGCCGTAGGGAATGGCTGCAACAAATTTCAGTGCAATGAATGGTTCGATGGATATGGTAAGTACAATGTAGTTCTTAGGTAGTAATTTTTTTTTGTGCCAGGTGCTGTCTCCCAGTTAGGCGTATGGCGTCGATTATTTTCCAAGATGGACGAGAGAGTTAGGGTTTTTAGGGAGAAAGGAATTTTCTACACTCTTTATTAGAAATTCGATTTCAGGCGAGGTATCAGTGTTTGTTCTGTAGTTTAGATGACCACATTGAAATTATTTTAGAATTTCCATGAAATATTGCGTTAATTTAGTGCGAGAGTTTTCAAATTAAACCACGGATTTGTTTTTCAGATCGAACAGGTTTTCATGAATCTTAAGAATAGTGAAATAGCTTTTATATTCCCAACGCATTGAGTTATCATTAGAATAAATTTTCAGAGCGATTACATGTGGGTGAATGTATGAAAGCGGTAAAAGGAGTTGGGATAGCGTGGTGGGTGTAGTGGCTACCCTACGGACCGGGCGATCCGGGGTTTTTCTGTTCTTCGAAACATCCATACCGGTTCTGGAGTCCACCCAGCTTCGTACTTAATGTGTACCAGGTTTTTTTTCGGGAGGTAAAGCAGCCGGAGCGTGAAGGTAATTGCTCCCCAGAATGTACACCCCTTGTATGCCTTCATGGAATGGACGCGCGCAGTTTAACCTGTTATGGAAGAGTGAAATAGTAGTTACACCTCCCACAGTTTTACTTGCTGCTAGTGTTTGTTAATCATGATGGCCAGTTGCACTGCTCTTGAAGGACATCTTTGCTGCATTGAGGAGTAAAACAAGCCTAAATGATGTGGGCAGCATGGAATTTGTTTATAATGTCCATGTGTGTGTTACTGTCAACAAGAAAGAGTTAAAATGTGTATAACATCTTACCATTGTAACTCATGTCCTGTGCTTTATCGCCTTTGCTTTTCAACTTTATTTTAGAGTACGCCATTAGGGGGGTTCAGGTAAACCAGGATTGATTGAAATTAAATGATACACATCAACTTCTGGTTTATGCTGCTGATGTTAATATATTGGGAGGTAACGTATATACGAGGGTTGTCCCAAAAGTAAGTGTACTGATTTTTTATTGAAATGCCTGTTGGACTCACCTGAAATTACAAGTTATTTCCTTCAAAGTGTGACCCTTGGGAAGTTACACAGTGGTTCCGTTTTTTCCACTGATTATAGCAGTACCGGAAGCCATTTTCCGTAGGTGTGTGTAGGTCATCGGTTACAATTTTTTGTATGTTTTCCATCGTCCCGAAATGATGATCCTTCAACTTTGATTTCAACTTGGGGAGAAGGGAGAAATCGCAAGGAGCTAGACCTGGGCTGTAAGGAGGATGTGGAAGTACAGGAATGTTTTTCTTCCCCAGAAATTCTCAAATTGAAAGTGCAGTGTGAGCTGGTGCTTAATCATGGTGCAGCACCCAACCGTCTGCAATGTCCGGACTCACTAGCTCCGTTTTCAAAGTCATTCCAAGACATCTTTGTAGAAGGCGTGTTTAACTGTCCTGGAGGTATAAATTCTTTGTGCACAATGCCATAGCTGTTGAAAAAAACAATAATCATAGTTTTCACCCTGGATCTGCTCGTGTGCTTTCTTCGGACAAGGAGAACTTTTCGTGTGCCATTCTGCACTTTGCCATTTGGTCTCGATCATAGTCGAACACCCACGATTCATCTCCTGTTATTACTTTATCCAAAAAATCTGGCTCAGTTTCGAGTCTTCCCAGCAAATCCTGACAAATTCTAACCGGTTCGCTTTTTGCTCCACAGACAAGTTTTTTGGCACCAGTTTTGCACAAATGTTTTGCATGTGCAAATGGTCTGTTAGAATTCTATGAACTGCATTTTTATCCAAGTCCGTTTCTTCTGCAATCATCCTGGCACTCAGTCGGTGGTCTTTCGCCATCACAGCTTGCACCACTTCCATATTTTGATCATTTGTTGATGAGATTGGTCTTCAGAACGAGGGTCGTCTTCAACATTTTCTCAACCCTCTTTGAAAGCTTTGTGCCACTTAAAAACCATAGTTCTTGATAGAGTGGCATCTCCATAAGATTCAGTTAAAGGAGCAAATGTCTCTGTGGCAGATTTGTTGAGTTTCACACAAAATTTGATAGCGTACCGTTGTTCGGTATTTTCCTGCATCGCAAACGTAACAAGGTTATAAAACACAACAATACACAAACAGCAGTAGCGCACGACTGACTCAACCAATCCAGTTGAAACAAGTATGGACATGCAGCCAAAGTCACTACCGATGCGCCACTATACATCAACAAGGTGCTACTTTCCCAATTCGTATGTAAGAATATTAGTACACTTACTTTTGGGACCAACCTCGTACTATAAAGAAAAGCGCAGAAACCTTAGTAGTTAGTAGTAAGGAGACAGGATTATAAGTAAATGCTGATAAGACTAAGTACATGGTCATATCTCATGATAGAGTGCAGTATGAAGTCAGTATATAGATTGGTAATAGTTCTTTTGAAGGGGTGGAGGAGTTTAAATATTTGAGAACAACCTTAACAAATCAAAATTCTATTCATGAAGAAACAAAGAGCAGATTAAAGTCGTGGAATGCTTGCTAACACTTGGTGCAAAATCCTTTGTCTTCCAGTTTGCTATGCAAAAATTTAAAGGTTAAGATATACGGAACTATAATTTTGCCTCTTGTTTTGTATGGGTGTGAAACTTGTTTGCTCACATTGAGGGAGGAATGTAGGCTGAGGGTGTTTGAGAATAGGGTGTTGAGGAGAATATTTGGGCCTAAGAGGGATGAGGTAATAAGGGAGTGGAGAAAACTACATAATGAGGGGCTTAAAGATCTGTACCTTTCACCCAATATTGTTCAGGTGATAAAATCGAGAAGAATGGGATGGGTGGGGCATGTAGCGCATATGGAGGGAGGAGAGACATATACAGGGTTTTGATGGGTAAACCTGAGGAAAAGAGACCACTTAGGAGACCCAGTCATAGATGAGAGGATAATATTAGATGACTCTTCAGGAAGTGGGATGTGGGGTTATGGACTGGATCGAGCTGGATCAGGATAGGGACAGGTAGTAAACCTTTGGGTTCCATAAAATACGGGGTATTTCTTGACTAGCTGAAAACCAGTTAGCTTCTCAAGAAGGACTTTGCTCCATGGATTAAGTAAGTAATTAATGTCCTGAAAACATATGTTATTAATATTTCAGTCCTAATATAAATAAGACCTATTATGCCATGTGTGTTGTGTGTTTATGTCATGCAAGTTACTTACCTCAGGCATTTTACATACAAAGCTACTGTAGTGGTATTAGCAAATCATATGCCTCCTTACATAGCGCACAGTGAAAGGTTTTATTTGTACTCTCTGTTGGTGTGACCATACAGTTTCCTGTATGCATTTACTCATTCTTTGTGTCTGAAACCGTTCAGGCCATAAAAATGTAAAATTCATCTTAGTGAGTGATGTGTCGTTACGCAGCAGCTGTGTGAGTCATATAACTGCCGTATAACATATGACGCTGCTCACTAAGTTGAATTTTACATCTAGCAATGCATTTTTTGACTTTGCTGTTGAAATGTATCAGTTGTATTCCCCAAGGATGGCCCCGTGAGGGTTGACCGTCAGAGTACTATATTGTAATAAAGTGGTGTTAATAATATATGTTTGCACTTATCGGTCTTCATTCAAAATAGTGATATTAGTGCACAGATATGAACAAGATAAAGTCCTCCATCCTGATTTTCTCAAAATGTTATGCTACATAAGTTGCATAATGTGCAACACCACACATGAGCAACATCTTGTAATGACCAACTGGGGATTGATGTAGAATTTTATGCAAACTGGTACCTTTTATTCTGAGAGTTCACATATCCACTGAGTGGTAGAGTGTGTGAACCTCACTTATTTTAAATGGATTCAAATGCAGCAGTTTTGTTGTTTTTTGTGGTGATGACAGTGACACACCCATATGCAATGTAAGTTGGGCCATAGATTTTCTTGGAAGTGCCTACAATCTGCCATTTGTTTTGCCACATGAAACTGGCGCATCTGTACAACTTTGTCCGAATTTGTGGCAGCACTAGTAGACAATATTGCTTTGAATATGTAGCATACATGAATCAGCGTAGTGACTGCAGGGGAGTCATGTGGACCACAAATGCTCCCAGATAAAATGCATGGGAATAGCCAGTAAGTGGGCTGCTCACCACTACGTATGTGTTGATAATTCTTCACATTTGTCATCCCTTCTGAACTCCCACAATACAGTGATGTAACATGGTGGTACAAACTAGAGATACTTCTGTGAACACACCAGTGACTCTCCCCAATATGCAGTGGTTTTTATGTGTGGATTCCGATGAATGTATCATTAGGTGTGTTTCTTAGCCTAAATAAGCAAGCCTATAATGTAGATAAAAACCTTTCATCTCAGTTGTAATGTAGAGCTGGTCGCTGCCTGTAAGGTCCATGAGACGGTGAAATTCCACCCAGCGAGACTTGTTGACTTTCTACCAGATCTGTTTCTGCTGTGTATGGACTTCCTGATTGTAGTCCAAGACTTACATTTGCAATATCTTCCCAGTGCACTTAACTCTTTAGCTATATAGATGTCATTCACTTCTTCACCTTTAAGTGCATGGCTTGGTGCATTGTATGGACCTTTAATTGCTAACGTGCTGCTGGCTTTGGCACACTGTGCATTTTATGAATGCATTTGTGAGTACTGTAAATTTAAAATCCTGCATCCTAAGCAGCAGTAGGAATTTAAACTGCAGCTTTATTGAAGGTTTAAACAGGGTTATAATGTAATCTTGTGTTGGATACAGAGTCGTGGGTGACAGTGGCAGTGAGGCAGCATTGCCCACTCTCCACAGTACCTTTATACCATTTGTTTTAAATCAGGGTCTTAGAACTACCCAACATGAATGTTTGTTGGCCAGATGTAAAAGGGACTGTGACCATATCTGGGTGGAACAAGGTATGGGCAGTAAAAGCAGCTGTGTTCACGGAGGTCTTGCCACCCTGCTTGTCGTGGCAGGCTTGTAGTAACCCAAGTGCAAGTTAACCACATCCATCTGAGATGTCACAAGCTGTGTGGTAAACTGCCTTCCCTGTGTGCAGACTGTATTGTTTACCTTAATGTTAGCACGTTTTTATTGTCTGGGGTGTGTAATTATATATGAATGTAGGTGGACCTGCTCAAGACAATGTATGAATACTCTGTGATAACTGATAGTTTTAAGTTTTGGCTTTTTCATCAGCATTTAATTCTTTTCACTTCTATTTCCATTGTAACACGTTTTGTTAGTGGAGCCAGCTACAGTAAAGCTGTAAAAGCAGATGGATTCAGTATCTTTCCTTTCTCAAACTCCATCATAAACTGCACCATACCACCCTGTAGTTGGTCTTGGTGGATACCTAACGGTGCCAACGAAGCCCAGGCCATTTTATGTTGTTTTATTTCTGACTTTCTGTCCTCTGCCACTAACATTACACCCTTTGCCATACAGTTAATGATTTTGCATCAGTGCTATTTGATCTCATCTCTGACATCATTGGTAAAGAAATGCTGCTTCCAAGCCATCCTCATTTATTTCCTGTCCTCACCTATGCATCCTTCACCTAACCTCTGTGTCCATGAAGCATGGACCTCACGCATGACCACAAGTGAGTGCCCCTGCCTCCTTGCCAATATAAGGTATCTTGCATGGCAGCTACTGTTCCTGGACTGCTTGATTCAGAAGATAATACTCCTTGCAGAACATTAGTAACTGTTCACCAGTTTTCATGGTGTAACATCACAATGGACTTGAATGTGCAGTTTTCTTTTTGTTTATTGAACACAGCAAACAGGTTTTGAAAGTACTGAGATGTATACCAAGGAGAATTTATTGTTGCGAGATTTTGCAAGATTGAACTTACAAGGTGTTTGGTGCTTTCAGTGGATTAAAATCAAAGCTAAAATGCAGGATACAGTCTCTTAGCTGCCTACTTAAATAATTCCACAACAGGGAGTTGTGTACATGATAGAGAAGTACCTCAAACTTAAGCATTACAGACTTTTGAGTGTCTCTGTCCTGGCACTGCTTGAGAAGATTTGTAAGATAAGTGTGGCAAAACCGCAGTATCTAAGAGTAATTTATTTTTTGGAGTTAACTGTCCAGTACAAAGAAAGGGAAAACTTTAATAAGTTTAACTTTTCATTTCAATATTACATTTCAGTACAGGTGGACCCCAGTATCCATGGGTAATATGTTCCAAGACCTACCGTGGTTATGTGAAACCACAGATAATACTGAACACCATATACAGCGTGACAAAACGTGACATTCATGTAACATACGTGAATACGGTAAATTTTAATTGATAAATTACGCACAGTAAGACATTTCCAACATTGCATAAAGTAATAATAAAGTGTAATAAAGAGGGGTACCCTTCTTTTATTCATATCTTCCAGCCAGAAATTTAAGGCTTTTTCCACCTTTGTTAACACTTTATCATGCGCTATAGCACTAACTTTTGTAGTTTGCAATGCAACAAAAGAACTAGCACAAATTTTTTCTTTGTTCTTCATCACTTCATGAATGGAAGATTTGTTCTTGCCATACAACCTAGCAATATCTGCATACAATTCCCCCCCCCCCCCCATTTCAATCATATCCAGAATTTTTGCTTTCTCGCCATTGGAAAGTACATCATGGCTTCTCTTAGGCGTAGAAGCATTATCAGCATCACTACTCTTATGCTCTGGGGCCATTATTACGGTAAATAAGGGCTTTCTGAACACAAACACTGCAATAATGCAGCAACTAATTCGAACAGCAAGAATGCTAGAAGCAGAATGGTAGCAAGTTTGTGGGGAGACGTGGGTATGGGAACAAAGAAAGATGAGTCAAGTACTGGGCGCTTTTGGGCCACTGGATTTCACCATATTACATCCCATTCTCGCTTGGCACCCATTTTGAAACTTATGAACCATTTATTTCTTTAGTTTTCCAAATTTTTTTCGGACCGCGGTGAACTACGGATATGGGGGTATGCCTGTATTACTAAACATGTTGCTGTCGAACGTAACTACTCTTTATTGTATCAGTAATGCTACATGTTTCAGTCTTTCACATAGAACATCATCAGGCATGTCGATATATATATCTAAAACATACAAGTATGTATGCAGGTTGAATATTATTAATTTGTTAGCTTGCAAATTAATAATACTCGCTTTCCGTACATATGTTTTAGATGTGTGTTATATGTGCCTGATGATGGTGTGTGAGGACTGTAACATGTAGCTGTATTGATACAAGCAATAAAGAGTAGTTACATTCAGTGGCAACACATTTGGTAGTATTGAAATGTCACGACACAATTATAAGAACTCCATTAAAATTAAAATGAATTTTTCATGATGAAGATTTTGAAACTCCTTGTAATCTAATATTCTTGCCTTTTTGTCAGTAGACTGCATGTCACAGTAGAGTGGTTGATGCCAAGGCCTAGGGTACAGTAGTGTTGTTATGATTGGATAGTTTAATATGCAACAGCTCTGACTGGGAAGAGTCCACTGTAGCAAACCTAGAACATGCATGTGTACTAGCTGCTTCTTGAGTAAGTCCTGTTGGTGGCACAGAAAGTTTCATGCCTCTGTGCCTATAGAAGGAGGCGTGCTTCACATAAAACTATTCATTTCTGAATTTGTACAATCCTGTCTCACAAGAACATGATGCCCAGTTGGGAAGTGTGTAGGATTTGTTGTGTGCGCTTAAAAAAACTATGTAAAACTAAATTTATCATGAATTTATTATATCTTTAACTACTACTGGATGAAGTTGGTAATCATTTCAGGTTGTTTCATGCGTCAGGTAATATGGTTGAGAATCAGTTTCCGGTTCTGTTTTTAATATCCTTGTGTGATCAGCACAGAAGGAATTAGTTTTTTGTTTGTACTGTGTCGGTAATTAGACTCTTTGTTTCGTTTCACAGTCTACACCCCCATTGCCGCCGCCGCCGCCACCACCACCTGGCGAGTGTGAACACAAAGCAAAGAAGATTAAGGTGGAAGGTAAGTTACGGATGCACGGGAGTTATATGTACAATACCCATCTTATTTGAGTGTAGGTTTATTTACGTGTGTGAAGGACAACATTGTTAGATGTTGCTTCATAATTTCTTAGAAGAGTGTAATAGTATCCATATAGTATGTAGGTGTAATATTAGATATTAATGAGCATAATTAACTTTGATTTTATATTTAAACTGGGGGACAATCAAAGAGAATGAATACTAATCTGCGTTGTCTCTCTCTGTTTCTGAGTTGTTACAGGATTACTGTGAAGCCAAAAGCAAGTGATGCACTATGTATACTACCAGTGGAGAAATGTGACTTCAACTTTTATGTTGTACACTGGGAGGGTTGGGAACAGGGGATAAGCCAGGATATATGTATATATATGTGTGTGTGTGTGTGTGTGTGTGTGTGTGTGTGTGTTACCGTACTTACTCGAAACTGTATTCCTTCCTTTCCTTTCTATCAGAGAAATCACATAAATATCGCAGTAATGTCTTTGAAGGAGGGTCAAGTTAAGTTTAATACAGAAGCTCGGTAAAGTGATTAAAGATACACCGTGTAGTGTGCACATGGCTGCATTTATTTCTTAACTTGGTTACCAGAGATGCTTCATAATTTCTTCACCAGTGCAGTATTATATGAATCCTAAAGGATCCTCCAGATGTTTCATTATGGTGGTTCAGGTACAAAATATATTTTCTTTAACAACGTGTGAAAAGTTGTTAGCGTTGTTGAATCATGGGTTTTAACTTCCCAACGTAAATGAGAAGGCATTGCAACAGTAATCGTATTGTGCAGAGTTCACAGTTATATGCTGTTATATTGTATTTTCTTCTGCATGTCACAATGCCAAGACACATTTTCATACTGGTTGGTTGATTGGAATGAATGCCAGAAAGTATGTGAAGACCCCACATAAGAAAGTGGGTGTTTTCTTAGAGTTAAGAGTTGCGTGGTAAGTTGTGCAAAAATTTCTTCAAATAAGAATGCTTCAAGTTAAAAAAGATGGAGGTTCAGATCTCATTTTGAGTTTGTGATAAGAGCATTTTTTGTTACTTGATCAGAATTGCATTCATGTTCTTTTGATCGAGTAAGTACGGTAGTTTTGGTGATCCTGACCACAGCAATAGGCTGTTACAGCCTGCTGTCAGCATAAGGCTTGGTTTGTTAGTTACTGTGTAGTCACTGCTCAAAAAATAGTGCTCACTGATTGCAGAGTTGAATAGGTGTATTGAACATTTAAGTGACGTGAGGCTGAGGAGAAAATTGTTTTTGGTCCAGAAACTAAACTAAAATGCAAACATGTTAAAAACAAAGTTCATTGTCATTGATATGGATGCTGTCTCACAAATTGCCATTGTAGACAGTGTAGATTTCTAGTTTTATTCTAAATGAACTGAGTGGTTTGGCGTGTTTTTATCTCTACACGGAGGCATTTTGAATGAATGTGGGAAAATACAGAGGTCAGGAATAGTTGTGTGTGTGTGTTTGTGTATATAGGGATTGGACATTTAGTGGGTTGTTAGAGTAAATATGCAATTGATTTTTTGGTCTGGCAAGAATTTTTTTTTTCTCTTAAAAACCAAGCCCTGGGTCATATTAAACTGTTTTATATAGAGTTTACATTTTCTTGGTTCTGTGCATCTGTTGTTGATTTATGGTGGGTGGGAGGGTGAGGGCTACCTTTTGTGGTACTGTTCTATTTGGTGTTGATATATCACCATTATGGTTGATTCTTCCATTCCTCTACATTCCAGATTGTGCCCGTTATTCTCAGTGGTTATTGTCGTTGCAATATTGTGGAACTGATCAAAGCATTGCAAGGCATTTGAAATCAATTTTGCTCTTACATATGGTCCTGTGTTCACATTTCAAGTTTCTGTATATATGTATCCCAGGGGTACTTTTGTTTAATTGCACATGTGTACACTTGAGTTAAAATCATCGGCTGGAGTGGCCACACAGTTCAGAGTTATGGTAGCTTTGTCATATATGTAATTTTTGTTTGTTTGTGTGAATGAAGTGGTAGTAAAGCCACCATCTGAATACATATTGCAGTAAATTATATAGGGTCATTTTTTTCCCCTCGAACAGTGCGCAATTGTCCGGTGCTCCACCAGCATTACATTTTGTGCGAAATCTTGGTGGGGGGGGGGGGGGGGTGGGGG
>Ga0123352_10011051_pt1 | contig 14209 bp, 7 predicted proteins | sample TergutLab28metaG_FD_89700 | JGI IMG/M metagenome (GOLD analysis project Ga0123352, IMG submission 89700) | Labiotermes labralis P1 segment gut microbial communities from Petit-Saut dam, French Guiana - Lab288 P1 | ecosystem: Host-associated > Arthropoda: Insects > Digestive system > Gut ... | reverse complement strand
TGCTGATGTGACTGTAGCCTGTTCGGATGGAAAGTCTTCTGTTGCTGATGTGACTGTAGCCTGTTCGGATGGAAGGTCTTTTGTTGCTGATGTGACTGTAGCCTGTTCGGATGGAAGTTCTTCTGTTGCTGATGTGACTGCAGCCTGTTCCACATCGTTTGGCCAGACCACAAATATTTCATTTAAATTTCGGAGCCATATCGATTTCTTATAATTTGCCGTGCTGGAATTGTTGTTAACTAGCTCAGGTAAAGACGTGTCCGATATTTAGACAAGGCTTCCCCGTTGTATTACAGTCCAATACATAATGTAACGATAAGTGGAGTCTACCACAACTTTAACTGACTATCATTTTAAATAATTTACAACAACATGTTTCGGCTTTTAAAGGTAACTTCAGGCTGAATGTAAAGGAATATATATATTTATTTTTATTTATGTTTATGTAATTTAAAACTTTATGTAAACGAGACCTTGTCCATTTAATGGCATTGTATTATATATATATATATATATATATATATATATATATATATATATATATATTCAGCCTGAATATGGTTTTTAAGAACCGAATTATGTTGCTATAAATTATTTAAAATTATAACGAATTAAAGTTGTGTTAGACTTTGTTTATTTTTAATATATATATTTATTTATAGCTATATCCCTTTTTATCGTTTAACAACAACCCACCCATCAGACTGTTAGCAATCCCGAAAATAATTTCCAATAATTTCACCTTCTGAACCTCCAATCATCAGACATTGCATAAAAGTAAAATCATGCGAACGATATTACCAGCTGATAAGGAATTCTGCCGGAACGCTGACTGGTGTGGCGTGCAGCATAACAGGAGCCTGTCCACCTCGCGGCAAACATACGGAAGACTGAACCTTTCTTCTGACATGGCGTCGAGGCCATTCAGCTCCAAAAGGCGTTTTGTAGGCAGGAAACAGAATCTTGTAGCAAGTTGTTGGTTAGGGGCTGGGGAAAGACGGTGAAGATGGAGGTCAAGGGGTTAGTCGAACCTTTCTCTGCTTGTGCGTGAGGAGATATTTTTGTAAAACAGTTAGTGTTATTTAAGAAATTTAATTTTTATTCACCTCTCTGTCTCTTAAATTATTAAAAAAAATTTGAGTTTTGATATCTCGGGGAAAATTTCATCTATCCACAGGGTTCAAACTTCGTGACGTTGACTCTAATTGGATGTCAAACTTACTTACTTACTTACTTACTCCACGCAGCAACGTTCTTCTTGAGACGCTAGCCGGTTTGCCAGGAACTATTAAGTTTTTGGCGCCGGAATTATTTTTTTAATTTTAGCACACCCTGTATATAAAATGTGAATAATACAGGAACCAAAGACGTTAGAATTATGAAACAAACTGCATTTTGAAGAGAAAAAAACGGAGAGTATATACCATGTTTAAAATATTCGGTACCTATATTTGTTGAATAAATATACAAAATGCAACTTTGGAGGTTAGGGGTGCGGTACGTCAACTATAGTTGACGTTAGGCGTCTAAAGGTTAATAATAAAAGTGGCAACATGTTTCGTCCCTATTGGGTCATCATCAGGCCTTCACTATGAACCAGTTAACTATAAAGATGCATACATACTTGGGATCCCAAACAATGTTTGCAAGTAATAATTATAAACAGTTCAGTGTCTAATGGCCTTGTTAAATAATAACATTCAGATAACGTGAAATCTCATTAGTTGCAAAACAATAAAATATATCAATAAAACATGTAGAATGTGTAAGTATCCTAGAAGCGGTGTAAGCCAGTGTTTCTCAACCGCCGGGCCGCGGCCCGGTACCGGGCCCTGGCATCAATTATACCGGGCCGCGAGAGGTTCTCCTGGAATTTGTCATTTTAGTTTTCTAAGCAATTTTCATATACAAATGTTTTATAGTGGAAATATTCTGTGACGAAAAATATTCGTGAATGTGTCGAAAAACTCAGACCCAGATGTTGGCCTGAAGAAACTACAGTATGTTGCAAGATTTCATTAGTCCAGTGATTGAAAACTAATTTAAATGTAATTTTATATTTGTCAACATGACACACCTTACACATACGAGGGGTGTTCAATAATTTATCTATCTGAGTAAGAAAGAAGGCAATGAGCAGATTGAAACAAGTCTGTGCGTGTTGGGACATGTCTTGAGGTGTCACATATGCAGCCTCAGCTGAGTGCGATTCTAACTGTCAGAGTGACAGCATGTCAAGTGAACCTGTGTGTGAGGTTTCTAAGAAACTGCTCGATTTAGAGCAGAGATCACTTATAAAATTTCTTACTAAAGAAGGTAAGAATCCAAAGGAGATACTTGAACGCATGGTGGCAGTTTATGGGGAGTCTGCCCCCTTACTACAAAGTGAAATTTTGGAGTAAACAATTTAAGTGGGGAAGAGAGTCGATGTAAGATGACCCTCACACTGGGCGTCCTGTGGAAGCGACTTCTGAAGAAATGTGTCAGAAATTGGAAAGTTTGATTTTGGCAGATAGGCGAATGAAGGTGTCGAGATTAGTGGAAGAGACAGGCATCTCAGCAGGAGTAGTTTGGACCATTATTCATGAAAAGCTGGACATGTCCAAGGTCAGTGCAAGATGGGTCCCAAGAGTGCTGAGTCGTTTTCAGAAGGACACTCGTCGCCACTGCTGTCAGAGAACTTGGAGCTGCTCACTGAGCATCCGGAACATTTTTTTTCAACGTTTGGTGACAGGAGACAGGACTTGGGTATATCACAGAGATCCTGAGTCCAAAATGGAGTCCATGCAGTGGAAGCACAAGACTTCCCCTACCCCTAAAATGTTTAGGGTTGAAAAATCTGCTGGCAAAGTCATAGCAACTGTTTTCTGGAATGAGAAAGGAATTCTGCTTTTAGAATTCATGCTACAGAAGACTACCATAACTAGACAGACCTATGCTAACACAATTACCGCTTTGCGAGAGCCCATGAAAGAGAAAAGGCGAGGAAAGCTCTCAGCAGACGTGCTGCTCCCTCATGACAACGCGCCAGTGCACATCTGCAAAATCTCAAGCTGCCATTCGGCAATGTGGGTTCCAACAGCTAAATCACCCACCCTACAGTCCAGACCTAGCTCCCTCGGATTATTTTCTATTCCGAGTTATGAAAAAATTTCTTCGCGGTAAACGATTTTCAAGCGATGAAGAAGTCAAGAAGGCAGTCACGACCTGGTTTGGAGAGCAGTCAAAATTTTTTTTTCCAGGGGGATAAAGTCGTTGCAACAAAATTGGGCGAAGTGCATTGAGTTATTAGGGGACTACATTGAGAAATAAAAAATATTTTTTTTTGTGGTAAGTTGTTTCTTTCTTACTCAGGTAGATAAATTATTGAACACCCCTCGTAAGTGTACTAACACTCTTTATGATTATGGCATAATTAATTATTAATACTTACGTTAGTTTAAGGTATGAACTTAAAAAATGGAAAGGTATTTATGAGTAAATTTGTTGGAACTGGGTCCTCGTCGTATAGAAAAAGAATTTACTGGCCCGCGGTCTCACAAACGTTGAGAAACACTGGTGTGAGCTGTATGCAGCTTGGAGCGGCTGCAATGTGAAGTACGTCGTCTGAATTACGTAAGTAGCATACGCCGTCACGTTGCTACTTAACGTAGTTCAGACGACGTACTTCACATTGCAGCCGCTCCAAGCTGGATACAAGCTTACACCGCTTCTAGGATATTTACACACTCTACATGTTTTATTAATATATTTTATTGTTTTGCAACTAATGAGATTTTACGTTATCTGAATATTATTATTTAACAAGGCCATTAGACACTGAACTGTTTATAATTATTACTTGTAAACATTGTTTGGGATCTCAAGAAGGTACGCAGCTTTATAGTTAACTGGTTCATAGTGAAGGCCTGATGATGACCCAGTAGTGCCGAAACATGTTGCCACTCTAATCATAGTGAACCAGCTGTGCATGACAGAAACGTTTGTTATTAATAGGTCGTAGTGAAAACACATCGGGGTGGTTTCCATCAAAAAATAAATAGAAACTAACCGGTTATCAGCTAGACAAGAAATTCCCCGCATTTTATGGAACCCGAAGGTTCATTACCGCATTCACAAGTTCCCGCCACCTGTCCCTATCCTGAACCATCTCGATCCAGTCCACACCCCCACATCCTACTTCCTGAAGATCCATCTTATTCCTCTACCAAACCTCATGTCCATTTTTCGTTGTTTATATCTTACCAAAATATCAGTCCAGGTCCCAGACACATGTTCACGTTTGGTAACAAGTCCGTCTTTACAACGAGGAGTTGCTGGCACCTCGCCCAACACCCAAGGTGGAGGACCACCCTTTGTCGGCTCTCCGCGACTGCTTATGCGATACATTTGCAGCTGCCCTTCATATTGGAGGCCGTTCCTCAATCCGCAACCTGAAGCCGCCCCATGCCGAGGAGACAGGAACCCACTTATCACGGAGTTGGGTGCCAAATAAGTCATAAAAATTTAATAGAGTGGGCCTAAAACAAAGAGGTTTTGTTGTGTAATTTGACGTGGCATTGCCCGTCAGAAAACTTTGGAGGACACGAATGCACATTGCCTCTGTGTGGGATCGCACCAAGTGCATATATGCGAAAACTAAATTAACAAAGACAGCAGAACTAACAAATGTACAGAGGAAGAAGTAGACTCTTGATTTCTGCTCGGAACCTCCCGCTTTAATATAACCTCTAGATAAAGGTAAAGCTAACCCTGTACAGGCCTAGACAGGGCCTCAGGGCTGCAAGAGGTTGAGGCTCCCAGAATGTTAAGGCAATAGGCATCTGAAGGTGGCAAAGTTCCGGCCGCCTTTATCCCCCAGGAAACACCACTGTTACTCCTTTTTAGGGGCTAATTCGGACCTAGGGCCATAGTGCGGCCGGAAGATCAAGGCAATGACATATCCCAATGATACCACTGGGAATCGAAGCCTCTACCTTCCGGAGTGTAGTGTAGTGACTCGACCAGCCGCGCGACCGCGTGCCTCCAGTCTCTAAAAAGGTATTAATTATATCCTACACGTTCTGCAAATCTGATAACATGGCAACAGAGGAGTGTTCTTGCGCGGTAATATGAATCTAACGACTGCAGAGTTATCGCTGTGTTTCCCTTCACACTGCGAATGTTGATTTGTTTGTGGAAGGTTGCATCTACTTTTTGTATATGTGTGTGAAATACGAGCTAATATGTAGAAAGACCTGGTAAATGTCTAACTTCTCTGACAGCAAAACTACAGCGTTAGCGTTCGTACTCTGTCGAATTACATACAAATGCCGGAATTTTACATTACAAATATGCACTCATGACTAACCCTTCAAAGACGCAGAATTATACATATAAAACGACCCAGTCCGTACCGCGCAGTAAACACACTCCGTCTCAGTTATAAAAAAAAAACCAGCTAGTTAATGCTGTATAGGGAAATAATCGCTGTTTGTTCTGAGATCCACACAAAACACATAAATACAGCTGTGTGGGGCAGAACGTAGAATTAGTGAATGTTAAAACTGGTGGTACATATAGTGACCACTGGGCTTTAAACGGTGAAGATTTGTGACATGCTTTCTGAAGACTGAAGAAGCTGCCTAGGGATGGCAGTTCATAGAAATAGAAACAGATATCACAGGAATGACGCTACGTAGAGGAAATCCTGTTTTATGTAGAGGGCTTAGACTGCACACAGCTTTTAGGACAGGGAATGCACACAATGGCGGCAGCTACAAATGTAATTCGTTTCCATAAAATGAGCAAGAAATAAAAGTATTACAGAAGAACAGTCAAATGGAGTAGAGGGTTCTTGTTGCTAGAGATATACAAAACGGACTGCACAATTACCCAGCAGTCTGAGTGAAGCCACATAAAGGAAAGTTCTTCTAATGGAAGTTTGGCTTAAAAAATTCTATTTTATGTTAAAACTGTACAATGTATGTGGGAGGAGCAGCAAGACGTACTTTCAAGACAGCGCCTTCTTTCTACGTAGCCATTTCGTCTTCGAAGTTGTCGTTGACGGACTGCAGCTTCGAGTACAAAAAAACTACTCGCAGAGTGAATGAGGAGGGAACAAAGAAATCTGGCGCTGTTTTTGCGCTTCGCCACTAGTTGGCAGAACTGAGCTGTACAGCTTCTGGGGATTTTAATTTGGAGTGCAGATTAGATGCGGCAGGGAATGGAGTGAGAGCGGTAGATGGCTTAAAAGTCTGTGTGCGGATGTACAGTATGCCACATTTGTCGGTGGATGTACGTTATGCCACCTACCTGTGGACGTAGAGTATGCCACATTTTACGGTGGGTGTACAGATGCCAAGTACCTCTGGATGTACATTATGCCACATTTAACGGTGGATGTACAGATGCCACGTACCTCTGGATGTACATTATGCCACATTTAACGGTGGATGGCAGTATGTCACGTTTAACAGTTGATGTACAGATGCCACGTACCTCTGGATGTACACTATGCCACATTTAACGGTGGATGGCATTATGTCACGTTTAACGGTGAACGTACAGATGCAACGTACCTCTGGATGTACACTATGCCACATTTAACGGTGGATGGCAGAATGCCACATTTATCTGTGGATGACATTATGCGACTTATTTCTGGATGCCACATTTACCACTCCACTGTTTGTGTGCCACTCTTCATCCCATAATTTAAAACAATCTCATCTGAAGAATTTATGCCATCTCTGGCTGCTGTCGTTCCTGATGGAACCAGACTTCAATCATTCAATACATTCTGTGGTTCAGAAATGTCTGTGTATTTTATTAAACATAAGATTCTATTCTGAATGAAGGCATCACGATGTGCTTGAAAATCAATTAGTATTACACAAACGTACGTCAGCACATTCTATTTATTCTAGAGTAAGGCTACATGTTTCGACTAGATGTTAGTCATATAGCATATCGACAAAAACCTCCAAGAAAACTCCACCCGACATCACCGCGCAAACACTCCAGGAGGCGATACCAGAAAACTAACACAACTATCCACAATAAATAAGGAAAGCAGAAACATCCCAACACCATCTGTAATACGACAACGGCATCCCACAGTTGAACATCCGGTGAACATCAGCACACTAAAAAGGAAGGAATTTTATGCTTTAGTGGTTTCATGTTTAAACACAGCCTGTAAATAACAATAATTCTGTAGTTATAACATTTCTAGAAAGCTTTAGCAAATAAATAATCCACATGTAAACACTATGGGATCCCAAAGTGGACAAAGCATCTGGTAACGAAATTGTAGGGGCCTGAAGATGAATAACATCTAGTCGAAACATGTAGCCATACTATAGAATAAATAGATTGTGCTGACGTACGTTTGTGTAATACTAATTGATAAGATTTTATGTCTTCTGTTCTTGTGGAAGTTATTTTATACTCCTGAATTCTGGTACTTTGTAGGTTTTTGGAACCAAATGGACGACTTACATGGAAAATTAATTGTGATGTCTAAATTTTTGTCAGGTTACGGACAGGCACGGGAACAGTAAGAAGGATGGGGTAAATGGAATTTTATCGCTGCTATTTGTATCAAGAAATTCAAGAAATTGCGAAAGACTAATTCCTCGCCTTAGGAGTACTGTTGGTCTGTCACGCTCTGTACATGTTGCCAGGTATCCAAGAAATATTTGTTAACCCAGGAAAGAAATGTAGCCCGGATAGCTCAGTTGAAACAGCGACAGGCGTACGGGTTCGACGACACGGAGTTCGAATCCCGGCCGCGGCCAGAGATGTGTCTCTTCTCCAAATATCCCAGACCGGCTTTGGAGCCCATTCAGCATTCTGTTCAGTTGATAATGATGTTCCTTCCCGGAGGTAAGCGGCCGGTGATTGAAGTCGACCCCTCACCGGCCATTCCAATGTTGTGGATAAGAATGTGTGGAGCTGTGCCTCCATCCCTTCTATATGTCTTCGTTTCATCGACAGGAACAGTTTTATTGTTACCTCAGCAAGGATTTAGATTTTTGCTGCAATAAAGATGAAATAAAATTCTTAAACAACGATAAGATAAGCTGAAATTTATGCCTGTGTTTCAAACCCGTAGCTGTAAAAAGGAATATGATTTACTGCTGAGTTTGAGCAGAAGTTGGAAGGTACTTTGTCAGAGTAAAGAGTTTAAATCTGACGGTTGCACACCCAGCATTCCATGTCGTCTTTTCTTTTATATCTGAAAATAAGTCTTATTACAATCGATAAACATTCGTTGGCGAAGGGATTTAAGCACGCTAGATGTGGCAATGCAGCAGAAAGCTCATCAACGTGGGCCTGTCTTCCCGCATACATGGATTTGTTTAATGCCTCGAAAAAAAATGAGTCTATTAAAAGTCTAGTCTAAACCTAGGACCGATTATTTAGGTGGAGGGAGTACTTGAGCAGATAGCTATAATAATGATGTAGTACAGTCGGAGTCAGCAGTTTATAGCACCACGAAGGTTAGTGGAAAGAAGGATAAGACACAGTGCAGTGTTAACTGAACCCTTCACTGTCGCAGGTGGACCGGTATAGCTCAGTCAGTATAGCGACTGGCTACGGGCTGGACGGTCCGGGGATCGAATCCCGGTGGGACGAGAATTTCCGCCCGTCCAGACCGGCCCTGGGGCCCACTCAGCCTCCTGTACAATGGGTACCGGGTAAGGAGGGGTCAGGGCGTGACCCCCTTCTAGTGCCGTGGTCAAGAAAGAGTAGAGTTATACCTCTACTCCCCCTATGGGCCGTACGGCCTGTAAAGAGCCTTAGTGCCTGTACAAGGGTGCACTTTACCTTTTTTACCTTACTCTTGCAGGGGTGTAAATTCCAATTGCTTTTCAGACCGTTGGGTTTCTGAGTGTAATGTGGCATATAATGTGTCCAGCTTGGAGCGCAGAGGATGGGGACATATTAGGAATTGTATTTCTTTACAGTGCAGCGAAGCTGGTTGTTGACATTGTATTCGAAACGTGTTGTATCGTTAAATTATAAGGTATAACATGAGCTGATATGTTAACATTCATTTGATGTTGCTGTATCAGTTAAGTGATTGTAACGAATGATAGCAGTGTTGCCATAATAAATACATTTCACGCGTTTTGTGACAACTAAATCTTAGGGTTTTCTAAAGTGTTCTGGAATTGACAGAATTGTAGACTTTTTATCATACAGGCTGAAACGTAACGCCTGTAAATCGTGTAAGTTACCACACCGGCCGCGAAACAAACATCGCAGGTTAGTAGTATTTCGTATTCTGGAAATAGCAGGGACGCGGAGCCCACAATATCCGTGGTTCGTCTCCGTTACTGGTTCATGCCGAAAACGTGCTTAAAAAGAGCTTTAACCCTTATTCTGCTAAAGTGAAAAATATTATGAGCTCCTAATAATGCCAGCAGATGGCAGATGGGATTTAATTCGGCGTTTAAATGGAGCAATGCTGTTTTCATACGGTTTAATTCGAGCTGCGACCTGTTGAGAAATTATTGGTGAATTGTGTAGTGACACAGGACGTGGGTGATCCTGAATGTGTGTGTAATGTGAACTGAAATTGTGGTTTTAGTTGGAGCGACGTCAGACGTGGACAGGGCAGCTCCTGGCCGTCATCAGAGGGCGCCAGTCTCTGCTGCAACGTTCGCTGCCTTTCTATTCCAGCGTTTTGCGCAGCAATGGCTTCTCCGTGCGTGCGGAGGACACCTCACTGCAGAATACTTCCAAAACAGGTAATGGGTGAAGGCACAACCTCGGGGATTACCACCTCCAGACGCTTTAAAAATGAAAATTACATGAATTATATATAAATACCCAGTCCGTACCGCGCAGTGAACACTATCCGTCTCGGTTATAAAAACGAGTGAGTTAATGCTGTATAGGGAAATAATCGCTGTTTGTTCTGAGATACACATAAAACACATAAATACATTGTGTCGGCAGAACGCAGGATTTGTGAATGTTAAACCCTGTGGTATATATAGTAACCACTGGGCTTTAGAGGGTTAATATCTGAACACGAATATTATAGAAACAGTTTCATTATCTGATTTAATTATGTTTCCAACGTAATAATTATCATCTATATCTTATCGCCGCTATGATTCAGGGGAACCTACATTTTTAGCCTGTAGATTTTAGAATCCCAGGATAATCTTACAAGGGCTATCACAATACAAGCTACTGGTAATTTTGTACAGACGAAGAAATATTTTACGAGATTTAGGATTCTCGGGGCGTTGTCGATAGGGGTTATAGTCTTCTGCGATTGGACATGGTGTAGGTTTATAAACGGTGTTCGACGATTCGTAGAAAGGTGTTGTCTTCCTATTGGAGGCCAGTCAGTGCAGAAGGAACTGTTTGCCCCCGAAGATGAAGGCACCGCTCATTAAACTTTTGGCGCCGGAAATATTTTTTTAAATTTTAGCACACCCTGTATGTAAAATGTGAATAATACAGGAACCAAATACGTTAGAATTATGAAACAAACTGCATTTTGAAGAGAAAAAACAGAGAGTATAAGCCATGTTTAAAATATTCGGTACCTCTATTTGTTGAATAAATATATAAAATGCAACTTTGGAGGTTAGCGGTGCGGTACGTCAACTATAGTTGACGTTAGGCGTCAAAAGGTTAATCTAAGCAAAGTTACTTTCCAGAAGGCTTGAATCCTCAAATTATATCTTGGTCAAAGTCAAATGTTTTTGAATTTGGAAAGAAACTGTTTTTGTGTACAGTCTGTCATGCAGCCCGGCTGTTTTCTGTCCAGAAATACTCCATATGAAATGTCTGTGTGCCATTAACTCTTTTGATATGTCCTGAGAGGTCGCCGGACGAATCGAGCGTCTGCTTTGCTTCAGTCTGTCTCCCATGCCTTAAGTTCAAAGCAGCCGTAAATACGTCATATCAATTTGAGTATGTCTCTGGCTAGTGGCTTGATAAAGGGAAGGCAAGAGGAGAGACCGACCACTCGTCTTGCCCTGTACTTGAAGAAGCCCGTCGGCGCCAGCGTGCCCTAAGATCAACGCTCGCTCACTCACAAACTCACATGCCCGCACTCCGACTTTCCGCGAACATATTTCCAATATCATTGTAATTGTGTTCAAGTTTCAGGCTGCTTTCAAATGCTTTGTTCTGTACGAGGCTATCTTATGTTCAAGTACTGGACGTAAAGTTATACTGCCAGGAGACAAACTAACAGAAGTGGTACAGCAGTCAAAGGGGGTTAAATTTCACTGCTTAGAGACAATATTAACTGCTGAGTGGAAAGTAACTACATTTTTAATTTCTTTAAATTTTCCACTATTGGTAACTCTTGGAAATAAAGTTAATAATCCATAGAGAGGTACTTATTATGGGCGTAGTGTGGGGGGAAAGAAAATTGTTTGCTGGGTTTTGGTGGGGAGACGTGAAGGAAAGCGACAGTTAGAAAGACCTAAGTGTAGATATAAAAGTGATATTGAAATTGATAACAAATAAATAGAATGAAAGATGTGGTATGCTTTAAGGACAAATTGTAGACTTTTGTAAACACGGTAATGAATCTAAGGGTTATGTAAAATGCAGGAAGTTTGTAGACCATTTTAGGAACTGCTGGCTTTTCAAGAAGGAATCCGGGGTTATGGAATTTATTTATATATTTGTTATTTAAAATTTTAAAAATGTGTCAATAGAGGAAATTTGATCAGATCTTAACACGAACAACCTATTTTTTTTATGAGGTTACACAAACGTGTGAACTGAAAATATTGTTCTCTCTGTCGTACGTGAATTGTTTGAAGGAAGGGAGGACACTGACTGTGCCTACACAAGTATGGTCTGTTCAGTGTTAAGTGTTCAGTGTTCAGAAACTTTAATATCGTTTCGTTTAATGATGATTTGTCTACTGGAGTTTTTTTTCTAGTGTCGATCACAGATGGGAGGAAAAAATAACCGAAATGGGCGCTATTGATGAAAACTGGACTGAAGTTGTTGAGGGCGAAGTCTATTGGCCTCGTTTTCGTAATTAAGAGATTATTTTAGAATTTTATATCAATTTGCTTTTAGTAGCACGGAGTGAGAGGTTGGTAGGAAGTATGTTACGTATTACTGAGCTAGCTGTTTGTATATGGGGTTGGTGGGTATGGTGGTAAATCATTTCATACTGTGCCAAAGTTTAGACTATTACTCGCTGAATTTTTATCACCAAGGCTGCACTTCAAACCCACATGACAATTCTGTTTCTCAGAATTTCATTGATCCAGGCTTTTTTCCGCATTAGCATTGAACCCGCCTTTATTTGCACCGTCAGAAGCTGCCTCATTGCGCCTTGTCACCTTGTCGCAGATCGTCTCACCAACTGGACGCTCCTGCTGTGTTTCGCCCTCTCCGACGGAGAACCGGAGTGTTTCTCCAGGACAGAATTCCAGGATATGGGAACGTTACAGCGAGTTAACCGTATCCCTGGAATTCAAAGCGTTCTCTGGAGGCGTTCAGGTCTGTGCAGAACGGCCAGCCAGCTGTCCGACCTGCCGGCTCTGTTCTCCCGGCCCATTACACCGGCCTGCTTCGCTCTGCCGGAGCAGTACGAGGAATTCCTCAACGTCGCAGACGCAGCAGGGTCTAACGCGTCGTGGCTACTGAAGCCGTCAGTGCCAGAGGAAAGCCTGGAACATATCTCCACGATGGAATTTTTCAACAGAGTGCGTCTGAAGGAGTAGGTTATCTTGCCTTTTGTATCCATATAAACCTGAACTTAACCTGCCTGTTTGTCTCTAATATAAGACTTTTTGTGCGTCTGTTAGCGCAAATTTCATTCGAAATGTCTGCAGCGATAAATTACAAGCCAGGCAATATGAGTGTGACGTAACCTTCGGCGCGTTCACTTTTCCATTGTTGCAGTGGAAGTTAATAATTATTACACACTCTGGGTGTGTGTTTGTAGAATCAGGTATCCAGCGTGCAATGCCCGAAACATGTTGAGCCTATCATAAGTATAATAAAACAATAAGTGGCATCTAGTTGGTTCTTATTCTTCTGCTGTATTTTCATCAATAGCCTGCCAAGTTCTACAATATTTTTCCATATTATTTCATAAATGGCACGATTTTCGAAAGAAGGTTACTGAACACAAAATGTGCGTTTTGATTTTCTGTACAAATTTTGGCTGAAACATTTCTCATTCTAAGAACAAATGAGCTAGATATAACTAGAAATGTGTATTGGTTGCCCTGTACAGTACAGTACCTGATATTGGTTGCCCTGTACAGTATAGTACCTGATATTGGTTACCATGTACAGTACAGTACCTGATATTGGTTGCCTGTACAGTACAGTACCTGATATTGGTTGCCATGTACAGTACAGTACCTGATATTGGTTGCCATGTACAGTACAGTACCTGATATTGGTTGCCCTGTACAGTACAGATTTTCGAAAAGTATTCATATATATGAAATTTAATGAAAATCCGTCCAGTGGGAGCCGAGTTGTTCCATTTAGACGGACGGACGGACAGAGAGGCATGAAGAAGCTAAAAGTCGCTTTTCGCAATTTTACGGAAGCGCCTAAAAAATTCCTGTCTATAAATAGTCACAAATAGGCCTACGTGAATGCACGCGCGCGCGCGTTCGCAGTACGGCCTTCGTGATCGGAACTTTTAACTTTCCTGATGAAACAAAATATAAAACTTTTCAACTTTTTGTGTCTCGATCCGACGAATCAGGATTAAATAACGTAGCTTGTAATTCAGGTTCCCCCAGTCTCCTGCTAAAACAGACATCACTGTCAGCTCAGTCAAGGGCTGTCTTTCCGTCAGTGGGGTTAACTGTTTTGGTGGTTTGTTTCGTGAGAATCCTGTTCAATTGTTTAACGTATTTTTGCTTCCAAAACTGTCAGAATTTTATAAAAAATGGCTGTTTATATTTCCTCCCTCGTGGGGTTATTTGACACCTTTATTATTGGTATTTCTTAGGTTCTTTAAACCAGACATGCGCTTCAAATTGGAAAAGTATTCTGCATTTCGATAAAGTGCTAATAAATAACCAAATTATCGAGAATGTTCCGCTCTTGTGTGTGTGTGTGTGTGTGTGTGTGTGTATGTATATATATATATATATATATATATATATACAGGGTGTCCCAGGAGGAAAGGACCTAACTTCGGGAGAGTGTTCCTTAGGTCAAACTATAACGATATAACCCAAAACACCTATATCCAAAG
>Ga0123352_10011050_pt1 | contig 14210 bp, 7 predicted proteins | sample TergutLab28metaG_FD_89700 | JGI IMG/M metagenome (GOLD analysis project Ga0123352, IMG submission 89700) | Labiotermes labralis P1 segment gut microbial communities from Petit-Saut dam, French Guiana - Lab288 P1 | ecosystem: Host-associated > Arthropoda: Insects > Digestive system > Gut ... | reverse complement strand
TAGTAGTAGTAGTAGTAGTAGTAGTAGTAGTAGTTGTTGTTGTTGTTGTTGTTGTTGTTGTTGTTGTTGTTGTTGTTGTTGTTGTTGTTGTTGTTGTTGTGGTGATTGTAGTAGTAGTAGTAGTAGTAGTAGTAGTAAAAAACAGCTAGACTTTGCCCTTCATCTGCATACCAAGTAAGTATGTGTTGATCTGTGCACTATTTTTCGTTTCACATTGGTGATTCTACCGACCCAATGTACAGGTCATTATGTAAATACTTCATTCCTCGTCGCCTGTCCAGCTATTTTACATTATTCCTAAATTCCCGGACTTTGTAATGCAAATTATTCCCCATCGTTGTATGGACCAGTGAACAAAAATGAGAGAACAATTCGTTAGATTGAATTTTTAGTAACAATGACTTCTGTAGCGAAGCTTGGAAATCTACTTTCCTCTCAGTTATAGAGTTATTTGACAACCAGAATTTGTTGATGTCAAAGAATGCAGAGTTGATATTAAAAAAACCATCGCTCGGGGGTCAACCAAGAGGAATAAAGGCCAGTGATTTCCAAATTTTAATTTTGGGAATTTTCTATTTAAGTTTTCTACGATATGTGGTACAGGAATTAGGCGACTCCAAGTAAAATTCTAAAGTTTCAAGCAGTAACGTTGTTTATTTCCCGAAAGTAGAACTGAAGTAACATTTATCACACGTACAAAAATTGGAAAAAAAACTACATAATGTTTTTTTTCGCGACGTACAGATTTCTTTAGAAAAAGGTAAATTTTTGCAGGCTGAAGGGCGATAATTTATTACAGGTTGAGCTATGTTGCTCTTCCCGCTGCAACATAAGCACGCTAATCTGCGGTCCACACAGTATCCAGTCCTATCGATAAGTGGACCTCGTTAATTTGGGTTAAATCTACCAGGACCTGAAACGCGCATTCCTTTAGGTCAAAGTTTGTGTTCAGGTATTTTATTAATTTATTTATTGGATTTATTAGGTCTCAAGTTCTTTGTACTCTAATTCAATATACTAAACACAGACATCTGGGTAAGTTACATATTGAGCAGGAATTAGTTTTGATTTGTTCCGGTATAAAGCTCATGAAACGAAAGAATCTACTTTGTACATGTTTTTCACACTTCGTCTGCGAAGCTATAGGATAGCCTTTGGTGAAATTTAAGTTTAGCGAAGTCTGCACTAAAACCCACTGCTAGAATTTAGTTTCAGTTACATTTGTACAAGTCATGTGAAAAGAAATAGAAATTTCGGCTTTCTCACTGTATGTGTTTCCTTACAAAAACTGGTAAAAGATGCAGATAAAAGTATGGTTGTTGTTGTTGGGTATGCCACGAGGGTATGTCTAGGGTATATAGGGCAATGAATTTACAGATTTTCTTTCTTAATTTCAGTGCTACATGGAGGCGAGTACTCATGTTGGTACATAGAAAGCTGTATGGCCGCGGAGTCCCACCGGGCCCCCCACTAAAGGGGAGGCTGCGCAGATTATTGGTAAGTTGAGTCAAGTTTTATTTTAATAGCTGAAGCTTCTTCCAACGTGACTATTATTTAAGTAAATGCAAGGAAATTTAGGAATATATCTGTAACTGCCGTGCGTGGTATGCACGGCTTTTAGTGTGGAACAAAATATTCCAAATGAAATTCAGGATCTGTACCTGCAGTATATAAATCTTCCAGTAAACCAAAAAATGCCAGACGTGTTCTGAGTAATCCCGTTGTGTTAAAGTGTTCGTGTAATATCAAACACGCAACACATCAAACACAGCTCTGTTTAATTAATGACACTCTACAGTGCTACATGTTTCGATTCCCAACAAAGCACCAACTGATAATTCATACAAAAACCTTCAAACGCATGTATAGCATTGTACAGTACCATTATCGTACGGAATTTTGTTTGACAGGTTTGATTTTTTTATTTTACGCACACAATAACACCTCATACTTCGGCACAATTTTCCTGTCTTATTCAATCGACAGCACTTCACTGTCACAAACCTGCACACAAAAACTCAAGTATAATATTTTTTCTCGTGGAAAATAGAATTCAAGTTCTTTCGTTGTTTTTTTTTCAATTTATTACTTGATGAACATGTTAATGTAATTGCATGTAGTGGGTTACTAATTGGAAACATTTCGAAACGTAACCATGAGCTAATCACGTAGTTCCTGGAGGCACAAGTGTATTTACACTTCAATCTTCTCTTGTTTTCATTTTACATGTAACCTAGGTGCCCCAGGCAAGTATGTATAACGTTTTTAAAGCACAAAAATCTCGTACGTTAATGTAAACTACCTTCAAAAGGTTCATTATTCTAATGGATTTCAGAACGCAGTACGCAGATGTGTTGCTAGGAATATCCCTGATAGTTTTTAGATTCTATAAAATACTTTTAGTTGCTGTTTCTTATGGCCCTTCGAGCAACACGCTTTGAAGTGAGAACAGCGAAACGTTGGGCTTAGCAGGTGGCGCATCCATCAAATTCTGTACTAATAGAAGCGTGGGTGTTTTGTCAGAACTGAGTAGGGGCGAAATACTGAAGGGAAAACGAACGAGTGGTGAATGTGTAGCATAAAATCGTACTCACATACTACGTACATACATACACACATCCATCCATCCACACACACATACATACATACATACATACGTACATACATACATACACACATACACATACAAACGTACATCCACATACATAAATACATACATGCATACATACATATATACACATCCATCCATCCATCCATCAATACATACATACATACACACATACATCCACATACATAAATACATACATGCATACATACATATATACACATCCATCCATCAACACATGCATACATACATACATACATACTACATTCTTACGTGCATACATGTACCTACATCATACACACATACAGGCAGACACACATACTTACCTACATACATAAGTACACACATACACACGTACATTTACATACATACGCACACACCTAACCTCACACTGTCAGAAGAAATTAAATGTCCAAAACCAGTAGCACCAAAGCACACAGTACGGAGTTAGTTGTACCCTTTTCTTGATTCTTGCAATCTCTTTCTTTAAGATCCCGCTTAATGTCATCCTCGTGTTTTCTGGGTCTTAAAAGTGAATGATGTGAAAGAGGTTATCTACAAAACGTTTGTATTCAGCGCATTTCGTGTTCCCTATTCTAGTCTCTCATATTTTCCCACTTTTTAACGTCAATACAGGGACTCCGTGGTAAAATGCCCTTTTATTTCCTAATACAGTCGATCTCGGTTACAACGTTTTGATGGGAATATTCTGTGTCGTTATGAACGAGTGTTGTTATAACCGAGTAGTATAACGTTATGGTTCACAATGAGGAATTAATTGGTACGGCAGAATATTTGATGCTATAGAGGAAGTGTCGTATAAACCGATGTCGTTATAACCGGGTTCCACCGCATATACCTCAATAATTTTTACCCACACTTTGATATCGCCCTCTTAGAATCAGTTACTGATCTTGACATTCACACGAACTGTATCATGTTGTAGATACATTATGCCTTATATAGAAACATGCCTTATATAGAATATACAATACGTATGTAGCCCATTAGGACGCGCAAGTGTCACTTAAACATATTTTCGCTGACTTGAATACAACATTCTCAGTACAGAACTGTAGAGGTCCTTACGGCTGTAGTCGGATGAGACTGATAAACTTTCTACAAAATCGTCAAGTGAAGGTGGCAAGGTTGTCAGCCCTACACACCAGTCGCCTTTACCCCCCATTTATTTTAGAGGCTGTCGACCTCGGGGCCACAGTGCGGCCGGAAGAATTGGGTAAATGAAAAATCCCAATGACTCCACCGGGAATCAAACCAACTTGTAGCGCGGTGCCTCATCCAACTGCGCCACTGACTTCAATATTTAAAGAAATCGAAGAAAAAATTATTTTCAGATTCTTGTGTGAATAATTTGGCAAGAACGTTTCTTATCTGCAAACGGAGAGAACACAACACTGCTTTTCGATTTGTCAGAAGGCTTATGGCTACGGTCGAGTACTAGACAGAATTCACATTCATGACTTCAACAGACCGCAATGTCATGACATTCACTTGATGTTTGAAATTCTTACGGCTTGTCTCGAATCAAGCTCAGTATTATGATTGGTACAAGCAGTTGCCGTGAATGCACAGCAGATTGTATCTTTGCTGCTGCCGCAGCCAGAAGGGCTGTCTTCAGACCGACGAGTACAACGTACTGTTTATCCGGTGATGCCGTGTTTGGAACGTGAAGCAGAAGGATGACTCACTTCCATTCAGTGCAGGTTCTAGAGCGCACAGAACTCTCTCCCTTCCGACTGTTCGCCAGCATTTCGTGGTGTGTAAATGAAGAAAAAAACATTACCTTTGCCAGGGTGTGCTATATGAAGGAATGGAAATAAATCTGATGGATTGGGGTTGAAGATGTGATAATGACACTGCAGGAGTCCTCTTTTCTGTCTGTTCCTGCAGCTCTTTCTATACCTCTCAGTTAGTTCAGATCTCTTGTCGCTAGCGAAATTTTCCACTTAGTTGTGATATTTTCCCGTGTTTTTTGCGAAATGAGTGATTAAAAAGTGGAAGGTGGTGTAAAGAATAAGATGGAAGGGAAAAATAAGTCAAGTTAGATATGGAGGGGGTCGATCCAGGGACTTAGCTGCTTGAAATGAATTTAAATTAAACTAAAGTATAATGCTCTAAAAGTGTAAAGAAAATTGGTCAAAGATAGCCGGTGTAAGTTACAATTTTTCCAAAAATGTGACTCTCAATGTTTGATTAGCATGTTCTCAGTATTTATACAGATTTCATGACCATTAATCATGTCTGTGAACTTACAAATTGCAACTCTGTGTCATTTGATCTTCATTTTTTTTTTTTTTTTAATGTTTGCTTCGTTACCTCCGAACTGCACGCAAGGTTTGGCACCCCACATTTTCGTGCCGGACAATGAATCACGCTTGTTATTTTTCGTACCTCCTTGCGAGCTATTCCGTGCAGCGATCAGAGTCACGAATGACTTCCGGTACGCGTCTGAATCACACAATATATCCTTTAACTCCTCCCATTTTTTTTCCGCGTGTCCTTCCCCGTCCTTTTGTCAACAGGCAAGTTACTAGACCAGGTTCACAGGGACATAAACATTTTCAAATCATAACTTCGACCCTTAAAATTAAATTGCGCATTTGGATGGGAGGTTGTGACAACATTGAATATCAGAAGTGTTTTCTGGATAATTTTTAAGCAGTTCATCGTTAATCGTAGTTTGACCACTGTCGGTTCGAATCCCAGAAAGCCTTCCAACCAAAGTCGTTAATAGTGTAGTTCTATGTATTGTTTGTGTGTAAATGTGTACTGTACTGCTGCCACCGGCTGTCAACCCAATTGCAGTTAACATATATATCAATATGACGCCGTGTAATTTGGTGTCAGCTTTTCAGTGGTACCTGCTGTTTCCGTTTTTTCTGGTCAGGTGATTAAGCCATGCCACACAGGGACGGACATTAAGAAGAGAGAGCCTATGGGGGACGGTGGAGCTGAAAAATATAAAGAGGCGATACATTTTCATTTTCTGTCTACTTTTCTTCCTTAAACGAAAATTAGATTGATGAGAGCTCTGTCCTATGTATGGGTGCTTATGTACTTTCACCTTGTTTCAGTTGACGAATACTCGACTGGTTTCACAAATATTATACCAGTAGGCGAAACCCGTTTTCGTCCATGCTGTTCTTATGAAATTAATTCTCAGTGCAAACTTTTGAGGTGAGAAATAACCTGTGTTAGACGTTAGAGGAAAACTTGTCCTTCGAGAGCAGCTCAAAGAAGCGTCTTTGATAGAATAAGATAAAATAAGCTCACAAATAATTTCTAGCCCTTTTGAGGAAAACAAATTTTCGATTATGGTATTGTTGATTTTATGAAATCCGCAGGTTTCGAAACGGTCCAAAACGTGTTCCTATCATAAGAGAGAAGAATATAATTTATGCAGTTCCGTCTTGTGTTTGGAACTATTTTTATATGATCTTCCACCATAAGCCTACGTCTTCCAAACAGTGTCCTTCCATCAGCCTTCCCAAACAAAACTGTGTATTCCTTTTTTCTTCCCTTACAGACCACATGCCTTGCCGTTGTCCCTGATTTTATCACCCCAGTAATATTTGGCACGAAGTGCTATTATTATACTCCTCGTTATGCAATGTTCCCAACCCTCCCGTCATTTCCTCCTCTTAAATATTTTTCTCGCCTTCTTCTTATCTTGTACCTTCGATTTTTGTACGTCTCCCTGCGCAAGAAATCCAGTTACACACATAACAACAGATAAAATTGTATTTTAATCTTTATGTCTCTACATATAAAATGATAAATTTAAAGATTTTCAGTCATTATAATTGTGAAGGCCCTAATTCCGTACCATTTCCAGCACACAAGGAGCTACTGTGTAGCCTGTATTAACATCACGTTAATATCTCACGTTTACCAAAGGAGAAGATACTTGTATCTTCAAATAAGAGAGCAGACCTGAATTATGAACATAGCTTGTTCAGAACCCGTTTGTCATTGGCACTCTTGCAGAACTAATTAATGTGCAAATTGTTTTCCACATTTTGAAAAACTCTGTAACGTTACACGCTTATTCTTTGAAGTCTGATGCAGGCGGTTTTCTCCGAAACTTTGATACTTAACTGTTATACTATACAGCTTCAGTTGCATAGCTCGTACTTTACAAATTCAGCCTAATTTATGGTCCCTTTGAAACATCTAGGATTTGAAGTCCAAAAATGCAAAACGGAAAGGAAGACTGGTGAAAATTATTTCGAATTTGGCTCCCGTAATGTAAGGAAACAATGGATAATTGGAAAGGAGATAAACTGCTACAAAAGGTTGATCGTTTAAATTAAATTAAAAATAAAGTAACACTTCTCATATCTGTTCGTAGGTGTGAGGGTAATATGAATCTTAAAATATACCCTCTAATGGTTCGACGCTATGCTGATGGGGTCCATTTACGTTTTAATGTTAAAGAAATGTTACACTAAAACAATCTAGAAATTTCATCCTGGTGCTACTGTCAGCTTCTCAAGAAATCCTCTGCTCCATGCCTTTTAATGCATATTTATTATTAATTTACTGGAAAAATATCTGCATAATTAAAATTATGATGTGTGTGCTTCTTTAACTTTGTATCCTGAATAAGATAAGCGATGTGACGTATAAACGTAACACTGTGGCTCATTCGCCTAATGTTCCCAGATCTCATGTTATTCTAACGGGCTGATAATGTTTCACTGGAACAAAACTCTGTTGTGGTAATATTATGTCGTCGGAAACAATAAAACTTAGTTAGGTATTCATGTAAATTTCCCGACACCTTGCCCTATTTTAACCAAATTTGGATTTACTCGAAAGTTGGTTATGAATGTTTCTAATACAAAATTTCGCGGCAATCTGTTCAGTGTGAGCCGTGCTGAAACACGCGGTCCGGTAGATAAAGGCACAGACGAAGGACGGACATGACGATGCTCAGAGGCACCTCTCGCAGCTATGAGAACACATCTTTTTGTTTGTTGCTGGCGCCACAGCCCCCAGTGGGCCAGGACCTCCTCATTCACGAGGTTTCTAGATCACACACAGCGACGCACCACAGTCGGTAGGACTCCTCTGGACGAGTGATCAGCTCGTCGCATAGACCTCTACCTGACAACACACAACACTCACAACAGACAGACAGCCATGCCTCCGGTGGGATTCGAACCCACAATCTCAGCTTGCGAGCGGCCAAAATCTTACTCCTTAGACCGCGCGGCCACTGGGACCGGCGAGAACGCATCTAATAAAACGAAAATTGGGGCAGTGTTCGTGAAATATTCACCAGATCTTCAGGCAGTAAGAATCCCAAGATATATCCAATATTTAGTTTTATTGTTTTCTGTACGTAATTAATTACAAATCTGTGTACAGTGCAATCAAAATAAATTTCTATGTTTGTCAAGTTGCAAGTAAAAATTATTGATACATACGTTGTTAGAAAAGAAAATACCAGGTCTTGTAGCTCATATCTATCATTCAATCAGTCAGTTTCCATTAATGAGTAACAATTGATATAAACAATTCGATTTAATTGACACAGAGTGTTCACCTACGATTCTTGTCAGTTTATTATCAACGTATTCGATCGGCGAAACGTGGCGAGCAAACAATTTCCGTCCAATTTGCTCCGTACCAAATGTGGAGGCTCCATAATATGAGCAATCAGCTATGTATGATGTGCTGATTAAATTAATTACCTTTGCAGTTACTATTAGTGAATTTAATTTTCATGGTGATAGCTATGTTTTTGGATTGCAAATTGTAATCTGAGCTTCGGATGACATATTAGGTAATGTTTTAACCTTCATTTCAATGTCATAATTAACATTATCATTTGTCTTTCAGAGACACAGTCAACCACAACTAAATTTCATAATTGTATTAGGTCGGTTGCCTTCATTTCTTGGGCTATTCTATCGTGTTCACTCGGTACTCACCTGGTCCCAAATTTACTCTCATTTTTCTGACCCACGAGAGAAAGTCGTAACTTTTTTACATAAAATATTTTTTCGTGATTATAGATATTGAAGTGCCACGAAATACCCAGCCTTTCTTGCAATCCGAAGTTCCATTGCTCATTTACAAGATATATCCTTTAGTTTTCGCTACAGTAACAATTCTGACTTGCATTCTTGAGATTTCGGATTCGTGTCACATCCATAACTAACTTGACAGGGTTCTCGTGTTTGCACCGTGCATGTTGATAGTACCGAGTCCTTTATTTGCCCCACTAATGCACACAAATTGTTATAAAATAGTTAAACAGTTAAAATCATTTAAAATCATAATAGTTGCTCCAACATGTTTACCGAAGTCTACATTGTAACTTCAGCGAAGCACAGGCTGAGAGCTCCCTGCTGATGGTTTGTGTAAACCGAAACATGTTGGAGCAACTTTTATAATTTAAATGGTTTTAACTGTTTAACAATTTTATAATAATTTATGTGCATTAGTTGGACAAATAAAGGACTTGGTATCTTGACAGGGGTTTTCAGTGCTTTCTTCTTTCCTTCCATATCGGGATTGTACATTTACCTTGAGTGAAGCCACTGCCGTTTCCTCTACCATTCTCTTCAAACTCTTTTTTTTACTATCAACAAATCACGCCAAACGAGATACATACCTGGGAAACTTTCGAAGCCATACGGTCCAAATTATCGACAATGTCGTTCCGAACTTCTTCCTAAGCCAGCTGAAGTAAGTGACGCCCTTATGACCTACTTCAATATTCATTTTAACACTGTATACCCATCTTCGACTGGGTACACCAGTTGGTCTATATCGTTGTTGTATTCATACTCATATTCTGTAGGCATATTTCATCTACCGCTATTGCCCTGTATGTTCTTCCGTTTCACTGCTGGACGAGAAGGAATATATATCATACACATCGATATGATGTTTGAGCAGATGTAACACATGAAGAAATGACTTGCTTTTATAACACATTGTCACTCGCGGGATGCAATGCCATTCATTGCATTGGATGTTTGATGTGTTCTGCAGTTATATTTAATTCATTGCATTTTATTCTGGTCATTTACATTTTGGATCGTGATTTGGGTCCGCGAACGGATTTCAAAATCATTTATTCATATCTTTTGTATTTTACATAGCCAAAAATAAAGCAACATCAATGTAATTGATAATATGAATGAACAATCGACAATTTTACACGATAAATGGAGGAATAGATCCAAATTCCTTTAGTTCAGTGCACCTGTCAGCCATAATCTTATGGAACATGTTTTAGAACAAGTCTTGACTGATATAAATATGGGCTTTCAGATGGTGACAGAATTGTGTATCGCGTGGCCGTATGAGTAGTCAATGATGATTTGGTTGTGTCATCCTTAACTACATATTAAATCGCATTTCATCTATAGTTTCCCTGAAAATGGCAGATTTATCGCACAGAAACCGTTGGCACACTCCGTGACAGCTTTCATGCTAATAGAAACAACAATAGCATATAAGCCTGTTTTCACGAAGTAATTACACAGTAAAATTTCCTTGAAAACTTTGTTGACACACGATGGAGACGTTTCCCGCCTCCCCCTCCCCCCCCCCCCTGAATATTCAGTACAGTATACGTAAGACGTCCCCCCGCTGGAACTGACATTATTACATTCATAACAGCCAGCCACTGGAACCTCTATGATCATATGCATAAGAACCCACCATTGGAGTCTATATTATCATATTCATAACAACCCGCCACTGGAACCTACACTATCATGTTCATAAGATCCCGCTACTGGAACCTATATTATCATATTCATAAGAACCCGCCACTGGAACGTATATTATCACGTCCATAACAACCCGCCACTGGAACCTACTCGTATTTTATCATGTTCTGTAAGGTCCCGCCAATGGAAACAACATTAATCTCCTCCACACGCAAAACTTCCACAATTAACATCCATAATCCTCGCTAATTAAATCATTGAGAACTATAAAATTTAAGGCTTGCTCTTCTCGTTTTATTTTTGGTTCAGTTTTTAGCAAGTATTTATGAAGAGCAGGATAAGATTGTTATTTTGAGAATAAATGAAAATGTTTGAGTCGGTAAATGTGTCCAATCCCCCCCCCCCCAAAATACTCGTCTCGACAGCAGCTCTGTCTTGCGCACGTTATCATTTTACCGAGTTTGAAACCAGGTTGGTTTGTGTAAAGATAAAGCCATTGATTTGTGCTCGGGAAGTTCTCTGCTAGAACCTGTGCAGGGAACCTCCCCTACACTAAACGACAGTGCTCGTGGTTTTTATCTTACTGCATGCAAATTCCGGTAAAAAGTCTAAAATCAGTCCACGACATCCTCACCAATTCTTCATTCATCATTCTTCTTATCGTTGACGTCTTGTAATCGGGGATACTGAGAGCAAAGTCAAATGAACCACAAAATCACAAGTTCAGTCACTTAGTAACACTGAGCTTGTTTTTCAGGATATCCCAAATTATTCAGGTTTGAGGGACTCTGATGCTGGCTTATTTCACTCAGTATTATGTAATTTCTGAACCTTTTCCCCAGAAACAAGTTCCATTATCCGAAATGTGATGCTCTTTTCAGTGTAACACCGACAGACATGTCCACAAACGACATTTGATCCCAATACTTTCCATTGAAATGTCCGTGGGTTTGTTAGAATAAAATAATTAATTAATTTAACGAACCAAAAAAATCCACAGCTTGCCCTGTATACATGTTTGTGCTTCTGACGTTTCATATTTCATCTCTGAGTTCCTCCTGCCCTTCAATGTACTATCTATGTGCGCCCACAGAGTCTGGTTTGAACCAGGTGTATGCAGGTCTGTCAGTGTATGACGTTAACCGGGAGAGTGTTGTTCATTACATCCAGCGCTAGCTTAACCCCAGGTGGGCCATCAAATCACCGTGAGAAGCCAGCATACCGTGTTCTGCTGGCTACCAAGAACCCAGACTAATCGAGACAAATGGTGGGGCATCAAGTAAGGAGGCTCATGGGCAAGGAATCCAGCAACCGTCACTAAAGTTAGAAGAAAACGGACATGCTTAGTGTAAAAAGTCACGTTGCATTGCAGAAAGAAAGAAAAAAAAATGTTTACGAAGTAATTCGTGGCTTTGTGATTTTGTCCATTTGATACTCAGATGTTTAAGTATTAAGGTGATTAAATTAGCTACTAAATTCAGTGTGTAGAGCCTGTTTTTATAAAGAAACACTCTTTAATCTCGTCAACAGTTTCACGTTTTTTAAAATCCCACATGTTCACAAGAGCACTGCTTTGGGCATATCAAAATCTTGTAAATCCGACTTTTCCCTTTCGCGCTGTCCCATATTCTCAATCTGCTGTTCTACCATCTATATTTAGGTCATGTCATTCCATACTTGTTGTGTGTGTGTAATGCAGTTCAGCAGGACCCTCCCTACATAAAACAGGTTGTATTCACACGAGTTGAGCCCATTCTGTTAAAAAGTCTTACGTTACTTGATGCATCTTTGACACGTTATTCTTACGTGCAGTCTTCATTCTTATCCCACTCTTGCTATCCCAATTATGCTGTATTTCATTTCCTTATCACTTTCCTGCACTGGGTTCGAAAACATACATATTTCTATCTGTTCATAAAAAAGAAATATTATGATAAATTTATCCATTGTTCAGCTCTTAACAACGGACTCAACACCAATATAAAGTGTTGTTAAGTTGCCCTCCATTATTCGCTTTAAATTCTGCCAGCTTCTGCAACCAGCAGCGTCAATTTTCCACTATCATTCATTTGCGCCACCCAAGCTGTATTTTGGTAACCTGGCTTGTTCATCATCTCTAACAACAGCACCTAATACACAACTATATTTTTATCAGACAGATTTGTAGAACTCCAATTCTTTCCCTTCGCCCCTTACCCTCAACGATCATTAGGCCTACTATTAAAACACGAGCAGTGAAACCCTTCTTAAAAGGAACCAGAGAATAAGAGAAACCTCTATTTAGCGGAAGATTTTTAAAATCACATGGATCCAAACTTTCAAGTAGGCCTGTCTGTGTGTTTGAAAGGGAAATTTCCTGCTACGAACAAAATTTCCGTCTATTGCGGTTCCGTCGCAGGCAGTTTTCTCTGTACTTCCTGAGCATATCAAAACAAGATAGACCCTAGTTATTGTTACCTTCTCATCACTCACTGTCGGTAACATTGTAATAAAAATATCTCTCCATTCGCAGTTTCGAAACGTCGTGATTTTTCGTATTCTGCAGTAAACCGTAATACCAAATGTTCATGTTGTCCAGAATTTTCTGAATATATTCTACCTTTCCGTTTTTTGTCGCCAGGAATATTTATTGATCAGTTTACGATTCTAAATAACACTACACGGTTTGTGTTATTAACATATCAGCCAGTGAATCCCCAGCATATAACAAAACAAATTCACTTATAAATGAATCCATATTAAACAAACTGAACAGTGCTTTCTATTTTTTAATTTTATTTATTTATTTATTAGCAATCAGAAAGAATACAGTCTATAATATAATGTGATGATTATACAAAGTACGCTACGATACCATGTATTACAATGACGTGGTAGGGTATTCATCCAGTGATGTCATCTCAGGTGCCTTGTAAGTAGAAAGGCTAGCGTCTTTTTAGTCTCCTGGTGTTTATAGTTTATAGGTTGTAGTAGTGGTTCTAATAGTGGATTGGGATGGGCTTCCAGGTTATTGTGATATATATGGATTCTTTCATGGATGACGTCACGTACGTAAGGGATGTTGAAGTCTGTGTGTAGAGTGTGATTTGTTACATACCAGAGTGCATTTGCTATGGCTCTGAGAATTTTGGATTGGGATCTCTGCATGATGACTGTGTTGGACTTGCTGGCGCAACCCCACAGTTGTATTCAATCGCTCCATATAGGTTTGATTACCGCTTGTAGATGAGTAATTTATTTTCTATAATTGGGATTTTTTTCCTATCAACCAGTTATAATAATAATAAAAACAATAATAATATATTTAACTGCAAATGGGCTGTCGCCCGGTGGCAGTGGTTATAATAAATGTACATGAATATGAAATAAGGATCTAAGAAATTTAAGTCGGGACGGCTACATGAGAAGCATGCAGTAGCAACATGGAGTCTTGGGAACCATCTCAGCATTCGCTTTTAGACACAGAGAAACCAAGAAAAACCTGTGCCGAGGTGGCCGGTCGCAGGACCTTCCGGATACTGACTTCTAGCCAACAACCCTGCAACTAAAATATGTAAGACAGCAGCACACATATAGTGAAACAATACACATAAGGTAACAAAGATACACACAAGATAATAACACAATACACAAAAGACCAACTACAGTTAACAGCAATGCCCATAGCAAAAACAACTCAAGGGGAAGAAAGTACTGTACCTAGTTTCTAATATTGTTGTACCACAGGTATAACACACCAATTTTAACAGGACCTTCACTTCATCACCCGTAAATACCCTTCACGGTAAGCCCCGATTTACCCCCACCCCCCCACCCCCACCCCCCATCTCCCACCCTTTACCTTTTCTTGCAATTATCTTTTTCTCTACTCTTTTCTTTTTTTAATTTTT
>Ga0123352_10011049_pt1 | contig 14210 bp, 13 predicted proteins | sample TergutLab28metaG_FD_89700 | JGI IMG/M metagenome (GOLD analysis project Ga0123352, IMG submission 89700) | Labiotermes labralis P1 segment gut microbial communities from Petit-Saut dam, French Guiana - Lab288 P1 | ecosystem: Host-associated > Arthropoda: Insects > Digestive system > Gut ... | reverse complement strand
ATTTTTTTTGTTTTTTTGTTTCCTTTCCCTTTTGGCCCAGCCTCCCCTCTCCCCCCCCCCCCCCCAAGTTGGTTGTTGCTGCCTTCCTTGCATCCTGCCTTTATCACCAAACCACATCTTCAATATCAAGTTGGACATAACACAGCAACTCTGAAGACAGCAGCACCATTTTCCTCAAAAATCTCAATAGCCAACTACAAAACTACAGTGTCACAACACACAAGACCATATTTGACATTCAGAGGACCGTGCATCGTGATATATTTCTACAATAAAAGCCAACAAGATGCACTATTTCTCAACTTTATTTTGGTAAACAACTCTACATGTTTCGGAGAGACTTACTGTCCATCATCAGGAGTCCTAATACTGTATTCACAGCAACTGGTACTTGTCATACTAGTTATGTTGACTTTTATTAGAGAACCACAAGACCATAATGTGAATAGCATTACTTCGAAAACCTGGGAACCTATACTGCTGAAAATAACCCAAAGTTTCGTGCCATATCCATGTTGCAAATTTTGAAATATATGAACAATGTTTCATAAAAAATTTGTATGCATGTTTCTATCCTTGATGCCATGTTGTTGTTTTATGTACAACAATGCGATCAACTGAAGTTACATATTTTCAAACATGTTTCCCATGTTTGTATTACAACAAAATTAAACCATGAATGGTGAGCTTCTCATGTGATATATTCTGCATTCATTGTATCTCTCATGTGACTATGGTGAGCAGTTACATACATACCTGAAAAGAGCACATCAGTGTCTCATCTACAGACATCATGCCACCAGCATTGTCAAATTCTCCACAGTAATTAGGAGCTGAGAACAGGGTTACTAACTGACGCTTTGCAAAAAATTCATACCCATCTTCCACAACCTGCAACATAGTAAATTATAAATGTGGGAAGATAATCATCATCACATACAGCATGTTCACAGAAAAATGATACACAGTTCTCATTCACAAATCCTGATAGAAATTAATGTACACATTATCATGACAAAGGATATGCAGGCCTACCTAAACATCCAAACCCCACATATTATCACACAATTTGCAGACTCACGACCAATCTTACAAAATGTTTCCATTTCCAAAACTGTCTTGATGCAGATATCAATACAGTATGTATGGTGACTATTGTTTCTTGGCTGTTTTAATAACACATCAAACTACAGTACAATTAAGAATGGTAAGTTCAGGTCAAGTAATATCAAAACACAATTAAAAGAAATGGGGTGGGAAGATGTCAAACAGATTGTTTTGACTCAAAATTGGAGCAGTGACAGGTCACTCAGAGCACAGTAATAAAAAACCAGGTTTATTTTTAACCCTTACCTCCTCAAGGACTCTGCCCCACAGAGTTATAGGTCTGAATTGAATACATAATGGGTTTCAGCCCTTGATGATCCCATGCAGGTAGGCATTTTTAAACATACTCATTGTGCCCCCCCTCTAGGAAAGAAGTAAAGAACCTTACCCAAGTCCTATAGCCTTACTTAAGGCCAGGACTGATTTTGGATGAGTTTTCCTAATAACTTCTGAGTCCAGCCTACATGGGCCTAGAAACAAATATCCAAGTGTGGCTAAAGCATCACACTCATATAATGTATGGAAAGATGATACAAATTCTTTCCCACTCCTACATGTGACTTAATTACAATGTCAAGCACATGCAGATACTTTTTAAGAGTACTGTGGCCAAACATATAGCCACAAACCTTCTAAGATAAACATAACAGAAGGGTACATCAAGTACAGGTTCCAGCCCAATAAACATATTGGATAAGCCCATTCTTGCAGAGTGCCAATAAGTTCCCCCTACAGAGCCGCTAAAAAGAAATGCTCCATTTCCAGAGCCATCTATTACAAATCTTTCAAAGTCATCAGTACAGGAACCCTACCTGACATGTTTCTCAGAATCCTCAGTAAGATTCCACCTCCAGGTTCCCCTCACACAGCTTCCAAAGAGTGAAACACTCTTGTTTTCAGAGCCTTCTTTTATCCGACTCTCAATGTCCCCTAGTGGAGGAGCTGCAAATGATTACCTGTCTCTCAAAGTTCCTGGTAAAGGAGCCCCCCTCCAACCCCCCCACGTTTCCACACTGGAGCCACCTATGGACATAGATGCGCGTTTCCAAGCCTCCTTTTACATATCTTTTAACCAAGGGGGGGAAAAAAACCAGTTTTGTTCCATGCCCACAGAGTCCAGCCTCAGCCCCTCTTCAGTCCCAGAGCCACCTGTAAACCAGATGAGCCCTTGGATGTCCAAAGGAGCCTTTGGGCCACAAATCCAATCTTCCAGGAACATAAAAATAGCCATTCAAGACCACTCCAAAGTATATTTAGGAGTCAATTCCCATCCTAATAACGGATTGAGATTCTTTAAGTCAAATCTAAGTTCCTGCTGTGGTGCTCCTGCAGAAGAGACACTCCATTTCCAAAGCCATTCATTTATGCACACCTTCATTCATATCTCCTACAGTCCCCAGTGAGGGGGCTCTCCCATGAAAAATGGAGAGAAACCATTCATTATCCATGCTGCCCCATGTGGACAGAAGGCCTACATACAATTGGGGGTGGCATGGTTCCACAAAGGAATCATTTATGACATGCTATTACTACCCCAATGCCATGCAACCTTTGGCACGATAATTTCCACCTTGGCTTGAGTGGACCAGAGCCGTTACACAGTGTGTATCACAGTAATTCCCTACTGGGTATCCCCATCCACACCTGTTTCCACCTCCCACATGACCCACGGTACAAACGGCCAGCAAACATCAGAGTTAACACCCTCAGGACACTTCCTCCACACCTATTTCCATCTTCACACAACACCGGGGTACAGATGATGGGTTGGAATTATGGAAGACAAGTAACTGTTCTACTACACCATTAAGGCAGCTGGTCATGAAGAGTGAGGGAACAATTTTATACAGCCCACATTAGTCATAGCTTCCAGTGTTCAATCAGACATTAATATCATCATTGTCGATCACAAATTATTACTCAGAACAGTTCCCTGACCATGAAGGTAAGGCTCTAACGCAGTCCTTCAGCTAGAATAGTAAACTAGACCCTAAAATTCGAATTCATCACTTTCAAAATAACATGTGCTGTTCATGTTACACAAATTAAACAGTAAGTGTGAATAATGTGCATTTACTTAATTAGCAGCAATGAACTTTGGCTGGGATACAGTGAAATTTCCATTTTTCAGCAAAAACTACACTATCACATGAATGCTCACCTGATGTGCTCTGCAGATGAGGTCAAGATCATGTCGATTAAGAAACTTGCTAACTACATCTGCACCAAAAGTGAATGAGACTCCACGATCATTCTCACCCCAACCTTGAACATCCTTGTCTGGATCTGACCATAAAAGGTCACATAACAACCCTGATGCAAATAAAAGCAAAACAATGGAACATCATTCGTGTCTATATCTCATCACAATCCTCCTCATGAACGAACTTCTACTGTCATAAGTCCTGTAACAACTAATACTTCAAAAGCAAGCAGTACTGCCCTACTACACCGGCTGTTACCTTCATTCAACAAGATTTTCTCACAGTCATACATGACCATGTCAATTACAAGGTAAAGTGCAGTAATCAGCAGCACATAAATTTTTCAAATAATATGAGGTTTGGGCAATCCTGGAACCCCTGCAATTCGAAGCCCAAGTTTCTACCAAATTAACTGGCTAAGCAAATACTCACACATTCTTAACACAAGTGTGAAGAAGCTTCCAAATTTTAATTGTATCTAAATGAAAATTACAGATGAAAGCAAAAGGATAATACTTTGACAAATAAACTCACCAGTGTCTGGAACATCAGTTGGTCGCATGATACGTCTTATCTGTTCCATGCCCTGGAGATCAGGGCTCAGTCCCCCGTGACAACAGAAGATCTTTTCATCAATGATGGCCGCAATTGGCAAACAGTTAAAACAATCAGTAAATGTTTTCCATAATTTGATGTTATAGCGACGTTTACCTGGGACATGTAATACTTATTAGTACTCAGTGAAGGTGATCTTTAACCTATGTAACATCTGAGATTATAAAAGGTGAAATGTCAAAAACTTTCAAAAATATGTTAATGCAAATAATGAATCTGTTATACAGGATGCCTATCAAGTTGACAGAAAGGAAGAATGGATGTGAGATACAAAATAAGAAAGTATGAAGAATAAATAATGGAATGAATAGACAAATCAAAACTGCCACCAGGATGCAGTCTTCGACTAGGTCTGCAAACTAAAGCAGCAATGGAATTAACTGATGTTGGTAAAATATTCTGGGGTACAAACTGGTAAGGCACAACAAAGCAACCGTATGAAACTTACATTCATCATAGAAACCATATATCCTGTTGATGCTTGCACACTCATGATTTCCCCTGAGTAGGAAGAAGTTCTCAGGATACTTTATCTTGTAGGCAAGCAAGAGACAAATTGTCTCAAGAGACTGCTTGCCTCTATCTACATAGTCTCCAAGGAACAAGTAATTTGCTTCAGGTGGAAATCCACCATACTCGAACAGACGCAGCAAGTCAGTGTACTGCCCATGAATATCACCTATGACAAATCACACATGAAATATTACAAATGCATAATTATACTTAAAATGTTTAGGCACTTCTAGAATCACAAATCAGTAGTTATATGCTTTCACAAGTGTCTAGGTGTCTACAGTGGGCAATTTCAATGTGCTATCTCCCTGTTGTGTGGGATTTCAAAGAGGAAATAACACACTGAATCGCCCACTTTACCATCATCAACACCACATCTGTATTGTCAATTTTAACTATATTAACTACTGTTTTTTTTATGAAAGCCATACCTGTAATACATGATAAAAAACATTGTACAATTGAAATCTCAATTCTGATATGGCAAGTTTTCATGTATTCCCTTTTATATTTTATACAATGTGTAGTGCCTCATGATGACCTATTGTTAGGTAGTAACACGATGCACTAATATATATATATATATGCGCTTAGTTGTGTTGTCTGTCATTGCATAAGTATTAGTTAAAACACAAAGGGTTGTTCAACTTAAAAAAAAAGTATAGGCTTTTTCAAAATACCCCCAGTACTCATAAGCAAACACTGAAATCTGTAACGCTAATTAAGCTTGCAATTCACCGCAAATCTTCAAAGGTGCTTCCAGTTCGAGAAGTATCGGCTGTTGCAGAAAAATCTCTCGGGATTTGAGACACAGACCCCGCACTTCCGCTTCAGTCATCTGCACCGACTTCCCTGGGCGACATCCTCTAACTGTAAAAGTAATTAATGTGAATTTGCTATGTCACACGCGTACAAGAAAAGTCGAATATATACATAAATCCATACTACTGAATATGACGTCTACACCAACTACATCTCTCTGCGATATCTAAGCAAAATACATGCTTAGAACGCTTTCAACACCTATACGTGGAGTCAATTTCACACACTGATACTGACACTCTATAAAATACAACGTACCTTCGAGAAGTCTTTGGATAAGGCTGTCAACGTTTAAATCAATGTCGGCCATCTTTCTACTTGTTCAAGGGCTTGAAATAGCACCATCGACAATTTATCGATATAATATGACACTGACAACTGACGATTATATCGATATTATAAATCTCGTACCGGAAGTCACATTTCTCGACCGACTGATGTAAATGAAGTTGAAGTGTTATAATTTCATAAGAGTATTATTTATAGCCGAGGGTTTAGTCACCAAACACCTAAATACCCGAAATTTCTACCACGAATTACGCTCTCGAGTTAGTCTTTATAGTTCTAGAATTGGCATCAGAGGGCAGTGCATCATTAGACATTTCATTTACTTCATTCCCAAGATGCACAGTCGGTAACAACCAACGGGCACAGACCCAGACATAATACTTCATTGAGCAGAGCCCTTCTAGATAGGCTAACTGGTTTTCAGCCAATCAAGAAATTTCCCGCATACACAAGTGCCCGCCAGTCCATAACCCCACATCCCAATTCCTGAAAATCCACCATATTATCCTCCCATCTACACCTGGGTCTCCCAAGTGGTCTCTCTCCCTCAGGTTTCCTCACCAAAACCCCGTATACGCCTTTCCTCTCACCCATACGCGCTACATGCCCCACCCATCTTATTCTTCTCGATTTTATCACCCTAACAATAGACAACAGACCATTAAACGCCTCATTATGGAATTTTCTTGACTCCCCTGTTACTTCGACCCTCCTAGGCCCAAATATTCTTCCCAGAACCCTATTCTCAAACACCCTCAGCTTACGTTCCTCCCTCAATGTGAGCAATCAAGTTTCACAACCCATACAAAACAGGCAAAATTATAGTATTCTACGCAAGCTGTCCAGAAAGTATCCAGTTTGAATATCTCGAGAACCGGTCGCGTGGCCTTGATATAACTCGGCAACCAGTCAGAGGAGACCTTACTGTGCATCCTTGAACACTCACTCTCCCGTGGGAGTAGTCAGTCGGCAAGGAGACGCCGTTGACTGGGTACGTCATGTGTGACCGTCGCATTCACAACGACCGAGCGAGCAGATCAGACAATGCGCCTGCACATTCTACAGCTCTCGTGCAAGCATTTTTGGCAAACCATCACATCACCCAGCTCTGTCAGCCCCCTACGGCCCAGATTTGGCTCCCTGCGACTTCTGGCTTTTCCCAAAGCTAAAATCTCAGTTGAAAGGGGGGAAATACTTTCCAGACAGCCCTAGTATATCTTAATATTTAAATTTTTGGGTAGCATACTAGAAAACAGAAGACTCTGCACTGAGTGATAGCAAGCATCAAGTTGCTCTTTATTTCTTGCTGAATAGAATTTTGATTTTTAAGGTTGTTCCCAAATATTTGAACTCTTCCACCTTTTCAAAGGATCAATTATGAATCTTCATATTGTGACTTCGTCCAGCATTCCGATCTCGAGATATGAATATGTCCATAGTTTTATCAGCATTTATCTCCTTACTAGCCACAATCAAAGCTTATGCATTTTCCTTCATAGTATGTAAGCTTCCTCCCAATATATTAATATCAGCATAAACCAGCAAGCAGCTATTGTGTACCATTTAATTTCAAGTCATCCTGGTTTATCTGAAACCTACTAATGGCATACTCTGAAGCAGGGTTGAAAAGCAATGGTGATAGCGCATCTCCTAGTTTCAAAACATTCCTAATAGAAAACACATTAGACAAATTCTTGCCTACCTGGACTCTGCTACGTTTCAGTCAGACACATTTTTATTAGCCTTACCAGCTTCATGGGGTGTCTAACTCAATGAGAATATTATACAAGACCTCCCTCTTAATTGAATCATAAGCTTTCTTGAAGTCTATGAAGAGCTGATGCGCTGCTTCACCACACTCCCATTTTTTTTCAAGTATTTGACAAATGCAGAATATATGGTCATTAGTTGACCTGTTGTGTCGAAATCCACATTGATGATCCCCAATAATTTCCTCTGCATATGGAGTTAAGCTTGACAACAGTATATTGGAGAAAATTTTGTACATAATTGGCAGAAGTGATATGCCCCTATAATTACTACATTGTTTTATCGCCCTTCTTATAGATAAGTATGATTGTCTCCTTCCACTCCTCAGGTAATTCCTCCTTATTCCAAATAGAAATAATATGCTTATGGATATCAAGGCGAATTGTTCTACCCCAGCCGTAATCAATTCTGTTGGGATTTGATCAGAACCTGGTGATTTGTGAGTTTTTAGCTTTTCAATAGCCAAATCAAACTCAAAGGCACTTGGCTCAGGTATTAGTGGTTCTGCAGTGTGTATTTCTGTCTGCCTAACATCATTAACCCCATGTACTTTCAATAGCTGGGAGATGTATCTCCTCCACCTAGCCAAAATACTGTGGGAGTCTGCAACCAAATCACCCTTCTCATCCTTTACCATATTAGTTCTATGCTGGTAACTCTGCTTAAAGTCACTAATGCCCCTACACAAGTCCCTAACAGTTTTGAACTTACTGCTAGTTTCAAGTTCCTCAATATTAGCTTTCAGATATGTCTTCTTTTTGTTCCTGAAATGTCTGCTAGCTTCACATCTTACACTGTTCAGATTATATACATTGCTTTGGCTTGAAGCCTGTACCCACTGCATTTTAGCTCGCTTCCTTTGATCTAAAAAATGTAATTCTTCAACAAACCATGGTTTATGCTGCTTCAATTTGTGCAGACTTAAGACTCTCTTTAGCTGAGGTTTTTTATATTCTCTTTAACGTTCTCCTAAGTCCTATTGATGTCCTCGCTATCACTTAATTTATCCAGAGCTGCAAACCTATTTGTAATCTCAATCTGATACTGTTTCAGATTAAATTTTTCCCCACCAAACTTCTGTGCTGCCTGTTTACTTACTGCCCATCTTTCTCTAATTTTTGCAACCACCAGAAAGGGATTGGTATCACAGTCAGCTCCCTTGAAACTTCATATACCTAGTATACTCAAATGCCATCTCCTATCTACCAATATGTGATCAATCTTGTTGTAAGTCTTCCCATCAGGATAGGTCCAGGTGTACTTACGTCTCGGTGTGGGAACATCGCACTTTTAACAACTAGATTCTTTGATGTGGCAAAGTTTATTATTCTAACACCAATAACATTACTATCCTGATGTAAACTCTCATTCCCAACTGTCAGTTTGAAAATATTTTCTCTCCCCACTTTTGCATTAAAAACTCCTAATATAATTTTCATATGGTACTTAGGAAAATGATAAAAAAAACTCGCTCTGATTCCTCATAAAAACTGTCTTCTGAATCATCATCATTCTCCTCACTTGGTGCATGCACATTCAGAACAATATTACACCAGCGACCTCTCAGAACTACATGAGACCATATCGCTAACATACCCTACTCTCTTAATTGCTGATACTATTCTGTGGTGTACAAAAAATCCTGTTCCCAACTGATGATTCTTGTTTCCTTTTGCATAGAAAAAATTATAATCCCCTGCACTTACCATGCCCCCTTTGTCCCACCTAACCTCCTGCACACCCACTAAATCTAATTTATATATAGCTAATTCCCTGGCTGCAGCTTAAGTGAACCTGCCCTATACGTGCTCCTAACATTCCAAGTACCAAATCTCATGCCCCTTTTCCGTTGCTTAGATTGTACCAGTGCGAGTCCAGGTCTGAGGCTTTTTATATAAATGGTTCATAACTGGATACATTTTTACAGTGAGGAGTTGTTGGAACCTTGCCCAACCCCCAAGCTAGAGGACAACCCATTTTCAGCTGTCCTCGACTGCTTATTCAAATATATTTGTGGCTACCCTCCATAATGGAGGCCGTTTCTCCATCTGCAACCTGAGGATGTGCCATGTCATGGTGATAGGGACCCACTTTTCACACCAGTCGCATATAGATATATAAATATTCTTGTTCTATACAAATAAAGAACTAGTCTTAAGTAACAAGATGGAATTAACAAATACTATTTACAATCGAAAAAAACTATATAATGCTAAAATATCCTTAATGTAATATAAAATTTACCTTACATGTGAAAACATACCTCAAAATTTCATGTAAGAGACAGAATAATAAATATCAATTGCGTAGTTAAAACATATCATACATCTGCTTTATAATTGAAATATTCATCCAGCGTATAAAATTAATGTTGGTAAAGAAACCTTTTCAGAGACGATTTAAATTTCTTAATATTATGAGACAAATCTTTTATTTCAGGTGGAAGAGTGTTATATACTTTAATACCCATATAAAAGGGACCTTTCTGATAAAGAGTCAAATATGACAGTGATGGAAATTAGAATTATTCTTTGTATTGATACTATATATCTCAAAATTCATCCTAAATTTACTTTTATTATTAACAACAAAGAGTACACAGGAAAATATATATTGTGATATCATTGGTAAAATATCCAATATTTTGCAAAATTCTCTATGAGATTCCCCGATTCCTATACCCACAACAATTCTAATAATTCTCTTTTGTAGTTTAAAAATACTGTTGCTATATGAGGAATTTCCTCAAAAGATTATCCCATAATAAATAAGTGAATGAGAGTAAGAATGATACACTATCTTCAAAGTATCCTGTGTCACAAAAGGTTTAATGGCTCTAACTACAGAAGAAGCCACACTTGTTTTGGTATAATAATTTCTATATGGCTTTTCCATGTTAGTGTGTTATTAATCATTATTCTTAAAAATTTTATGCTAGTAATATGGGATTTTATATCATCATCATAGCCGACACTGAAGGGAATAGGTGAGCTGAGATGAGTCAGCATCACTGATGCTGCCCACAGATTATCCCAATGCTCATCTGACAGTGGGAGATATTGACCATGGTCCAGGTAAATTAGCTCTGACAAGTCCACCTAGTCCCCACTGAAACGGAGGTACTAAAGGCTTGTTCACCTGGGTGGGAAGTTAAAAGTGGTGTCACATCAAATTGAACAGTCACTTGCATGTACTGAGTGGATATTTACCGCCACAACCCCCATCTCTCCATGGTGTTTCTCGCACACAGTTGGTCAAGAAGTTTATCAGTCTTGGTAGCTCTCTTTCTCACACTAGCAGATTTGCCTCGACCCACTAGGCAAACTATGTGGCTGCCTTGCGCGGCAAAATTTGAAGTGCAATGTCAGGAAGCAGAAATACAATATTCTGACTGCACTTCACAACACCAACAAAAATTTACTATTACATTTATTTTACACCATAAGTGTACTGTCATAAGAGGTTGGTTAAGATGGTGTGGGCAGCATGCATAAGCTTCCAACTCTCATTTTTTAATCATTCTGAAGTCTACACAAGGTTCTCTTACAAACATTTGCGTTCCTATGTTCAAAATTATTGTGTTGGAACACATTACATTGTTACGTTCGAACAGGCTTCCACAACAATTCTAAGAATCTAAGCTCCACCTCAAAATTCAAGGTGTCAGAACACTGACATACAGCATGGTCTGTGAGAACTTGGTGCCACAGTACAATACTGTTGGCACCCAAGACTTGTTGCTCCGCCATTTTAAAACAACAACAACAAGACATGATAGTGAATGCTCAACTACACTTTACATTTGCAAGGAAATAAGGGTAAAATTAGACAAGAAACACTGGTATGACCATGTACCAAAATGAGTCCAAACTAGTAATGAATGTAAGGTTACCATATTATGGAACTGACAAGTGCAAACCGACAGAACTATTCCTTAGAATAATCAGGACATCATAATCCATGACAATAAAAAAGGAACAGAAATTCAGCACATGTGGAATGTGAAAGCAAAAGTGATACCAGTACTAATATGGGCAACTGGAACCATTTCAAAATCACTCAGACAATGCCTGAGCAACATACTGGGAAAGCACGAAACTAAGGAACTACAAAAACAGTCATATTGGGCACTGCACAAATAGTACGGAAAGTGCTAATGTAAAAGTACAAAACATATTTCACAGGTGAAATAACATTACATGTAGCACAAATTGTAAATATAGAACAGCTACAAATCTACCCTAGAAACATGGTTTGTTTCAGGTATATGATTGTAAATACCCTGCATAAAGGTAATAACAAGGATAATAATAATAAATAATAGGTTTTCAAGTGGGGTACAAATCTATCCCCACTACTGTTCAATATATATACATATTTTAATAGACTGCAAGTGTACTAATGCACACAATATCAACCAAATCAATACATACCAACACTGTACACAAGTGTTTTACCAAAGGTGTATGATATTTCAGATTTCTCTGACATGTCCCAGCTTAAGAGCCAGTCACAAGGAGATCTTCAAAAACAAATTTTCATTGGTGGAACCCAAAGTTTACAATCTCTTTATCAACTGAAGGTACAATGCATATTGAAAACTATGGAATATGCAGAATGGATGAAGGAGAAACATCAACTTAAAATAGACTGCCAATCACAATGTAATAAAAAAGCTGAAAACCTACAAGAGAAACTGCAGAATAAAAGAAACTTTTATGGGGTGGAACAAACAAGTCATTCATTTGGCCAATGGTGTATAGTCTTACTGTTTATGACATATGTAAGAAACATGCCTAGAGATATATATATATATATTAAAAAAAAAAAAAAAAAAAGAGGAGCCACAGAATTCAGTTCAGAGATAACAAATATAAACTGTTTATGTTCTCTACAGCTGACAACAGGTGACAATCTTCTCTTGATGGATGAGTGTAAATCTAGTCATGACGGGTAATTCAACATGCACCAGAATTCACTCATCCACTACAGGAAGAATTATTGCGCTGTACTCCACACTCCCCAGTGCATATTTTTTATCATTCCTGTAAAGCTGACTTTTAAATGCCTATGGTATTTATTTCATAACTCTTATTCTAATGTGACTGCTATATCCAATATATGGGCTGTGCCATATCTCAAGTTGCTGGCTGCAGGCTACACACTGCAGAGCCTGGGTTTGATCCCACACCAGTCCAAGTGGGATATAAGATGGACAAGTGGCACTGTGACAGGTTTCTCCAAGAACTTTAGTTTTATCATCAACATTATTTCACTGATGTCCTACATGCACACACCATATAGTGTGAGTTACCCACAGCATTACTGAATCATACAGCATAATGTTACGTAATTTAGGACATACTACTTAATTTCTCAGTCTCTTACATACTTACTCCATGGTGCAGAGTCCTTCTTCTGAAGCTAACTAGTTTGTAGCTTGTCAAGAAATTCCCCGCATTTCACGGAACCCAAAGGTTCATTAACGCACTCACAAGCATCCACCACCTGTCCCTATCCCGGGCCAGCCCAATCCAGTCCATATACCCATATCCCACCTCCTGGAGATCCAGCCTAATATTATCCACCCATCTACGCCTAGGTCTCTTTCCCTCCGGTTTCCCCACCAAGACTCTATACCCCCCCCTCTCCTCACCCATATGCGACACAACCCAGCCCATCTCATTCTTCTCGATTTTATCACCCGCACAATGTTGGGTGCGAAGTACATATCATTTAGCTCCTCATTATGCAATCTCCTCCATTCCCCCATTACCTCGTCCCTCCTAGGTCCAAATATTCTCCTCAACACCATATTCTCAAACAACTTCAGCTTCCTTTCCTCCCTCAATGTTAGCGACCAAGTTTCACACCCACAGAAAATAACAGGCAAAATTATAGTTCTATATATCCTAATCTTCAAATTTTTGGATAGCAACCTAGAAGACAAAAGATTCTGCACGGAATGACCTCAATAATCTCTAGATTTGAAAAATACTTTCTCTAAAAAAGCTAAACAACTGGAACTGAGCAAAAAGAACACATTCAAATTATTCAAAACCACTATTTCTAATACATGGACCAAATTTACAGTTTAGGGGCATACTACTTTGACACTACATCGCTAAGTTCTAACATTTTATAATTCCAAAGTATTACCTTCATTGCCTAATTTAAATACCCTCACTTCTCACTCTGAAATTAAAGAATACATTATATGGTTTCAAAAAAATCAATCATCAACATAAACACAAACCATACTTACATTCAGTATTTAAATACAAATTACTCTGAAATTCAGCTTGAATAATAAGGTGGAACATGGTAATCTACCAGGATTTCTGCAGTCCCATGTTTTGTGAAGAGGCATGGGACATAATCTAACAAACACTCAAGACCAACTACAACCGAAAACCATGTAATATGCTAAAATACGGTTAAGTGCCGTATAGAGAAATATATACAGCATACATTCCATGGATCCACTTTAAGTGCGTCATAAAGACTAGGATGTGGAAAAAGTCATAAATATATAAATTTACACTTTAAAATACATAATCATTTTTACACATAAAAAATTCATCTACAGAGTAAAAGGAATGTGTATGTAGGTATTTTCTTAAGGCTGCTTTAAATTTTGCTTGTCATCCTTGAGGACTGTTATTCTTGTCTTTCATACTTATGTATTTAACTGTAAAACTACCTTGGAAAATGCTTAAGAAAGTGCATAGAAGCGAGTTAAACATACAGTGAAGATATCCATCTACAAAAAAAAAAAAAGATTCCATTTTTTTTTTTTGTCTGAAAGCCCATGATTGTCTATTAATACGGTTCTCTTCTTTAAAAGAAATTTTTTTTTTGTTGCATACATATTTTTAATTGTGAGACTTT
>Ga0123352_10011048_pt1 | contig 14210 bp, 6 predicted proteins | sample TergutLab28metaG_FD_89700 | JGI IMG/M metagenome (GOLD analysis project Ga0123352, IMG submission 89700) | Labiotermes labralis P1 segment gut microbial communities from Petit-Saut dam, French Guiana - Lab288 P1 | ecosystem: Host-associated > Arthropoda: Insects > Digestive system > Gut ... | reverse complement strand
TTTTCAATGAAAAATTTTTTTTGTTCCATCGGTAATTGAAACTGTGCCCTTCCGGCTTGTAGAGCAGTGCCCCAACCCACCAAACCCCCGCGTGCCCCCCCCCCCCCCAGTAATATCTGGCGGCGAGTACAAATTACGGAATTGTTCTTTACGTATTTCCTCCGCCGTTCTGTGCCTCACTATAATCCGATATTCTCGTCAGCACTTCGTTGGTAGCCATCTTCAAAATGACGGCTGAAATTTCACACTCAGAATTACACTTGCTCTTTCTTTAATTTTTTAGTGATTGGCCTTAACGAATAGTATAATGTAACAGCTTGTTCAGCGTAAATTTACACAGACGAAGGACTATAACCTCAGCTAATTATTATCACAATTTTGATGTTACTACTCCTAAGACATAATTATACGTTTCAGGCCTATACTGATAGTTGCTAAAATATTAAAATTTATTAATCAGAATTATGCTCCGAATTTCTATTCATAACCTGCTCTAATTAACAATTGAATTCAAAGAATAGCAAACTGCAGAGGCCACTAATAAACCTTCTTGATCCTAGTGTGGTTCAGAGGGTAATAAAGAAGTTCGCGTTAGCAGCTTAATACGTACGTTCGCAACTGTAGGCGGTACCCAAGTCATTCGCAGTCGTGTGAAAGCCAGCATAGATACAACGTAATAAGAAATGTGATTTAGAATACAACGTACTGACAACCTGTTCCTTTCACTTTACTGTATTCACACAGTTACATTTTGTGTGTATACTATTTTGCTTCCTTGCGTCCCTAACAGTGCAAGAAACACGATGCTTTTTATTCACAAAAATGTACTATTTAGTCACAAAATTAAAACAATATGCTGACCTACGAACCACGCTATTTTATGCATTACAGATTACTGTAAACACAGAAAACACACTTATCAGTTTTATGTATGTTCTATGCGTGTTCCTCCTGACGAAACTTCGCATCGAATTTGACTGGTGAAATTATGTACCGCATGTGGAAAAGTTCGTGTGGTGGTAGCATTCCCGTCTGTTTGACGTTACCACTTGTTCACGGATTACAGTTCAACACGTCGCCTTTGAGCGATAACCCCCATTGCTCAAAGCGGTGTGTTATTAGATCTCTTGACGGAGGATCGACGATAAGAAATCACTGTGTGACCTTAAATTGACCTATTACACAACCGCATGCCTTACTACACCACACATAAACAAACACTACCACGGTACACACACTAACTTGAAAATTGCTGGATCGTACTCCAACGAGTTTCGCGCGACAATTGACCTTTGTCACGTAGAAACTTGTAAACCTGTAGGTTGCGTTCCTGAACACAGTCAGTTGCGACTGAACATCTCAAGAGTACGTCCAAGTTGTTCTAAATGTAATGTGTGTACAGTGATGGTGTTTGTGTTTGTAAAACTTTTCATATTTGCAAAATTTATGTGCATTCCAATTTTGAAAAATTAAGGTGGCTAAAATATTTACCAAGCAGTTTCACAGTATTTATTGAAACACTTGCTAAAGATGGCTGCATTAAATATTTTCTTAAACGTCTTATAAAACGGTTCACGCTTAAATTCTACACATGCTGGTAGGTAATGGACAGTCAGTTTCATCTAGAAGGTGTTTCAAAGGACCATACTGAACCACAGATAAACTCATGTCTCTAAGTGGCTTTTCTTTTACATGCACCTTCTCCAGATCTAATTTAAAGACTCAATCGCGAAGTGCACGAAGAGAGAGACGTTGCTGTATCCAGCGAATGACAGGCCGACCAGCGGCCGAGTTCGCTAGGCACCAGAACTTGGTGGGGGGGGGGGCGGTAGTACCTTGACAAATCATCTTCGGGGATATGACACAGCAACAAATGTTTCGGAAGACCTTTTTGTCTCCATCTTCAAGAAAATCCAATAATGCGTCCTGAAGATGAAGGCAGCAAGTTCCTCTGAACCACTGGTACCTATATACCAGTCCACAAGACATCACATTCCAGAATACTGGAATATTCATCACCACCGCTGTCACAATTTGACATGACACCACACTCCCATCCCAGTCAGTTGCTGTTGTCATTTTTTCAAACGGACATCAGGGGAGTAGAAATCACCCACGTCACATCCAGAACTTCATTACTTTAATAGATGAAATATCTTTCTTTGCTCTTCGAATTATTAGTCATAATGTGCTGGAGGTAAACGTACACACCATCCCTAATTTACGATCTGTCCACTCCATTGCTCACGCTATGACAACGCACTGCAGTTCCAACATTCAACTCTGTATCTTAAAACCGCATCTCGACGAGGTTTTTTATTAAAAGACAAACAGAGGTGTATATCTGTGTGCTGCGCACGAGCGGCATCTTCGTGTCGCAACTAAGACCTCTTTGTCGAATAAGTTACAACTAACGATTTTCTTTCTTACCTTTGCATATAATTCACGACTTCATGTTCAGTAAGGCCAGACACCGTACGACGGCATTCGGAAAAAATCTGTGAAACTACATTTCTCACATAAAGGTTGCGTAGAGAGGAGACGAATTATTCACGGCGGTGAAAATAAGGATTTCGGAGTGGAAGGTTACGACACCGCACGATGTAGTTCGGCGGAGACCTGCCGGTGTTTCGTTCGAACTCGCTGTCTCCTTCGAGGTAGAGGATCGTTCGAACTGTTAGCACCTATTCCGGCACGCAGTAAAGTTTGCATACAGATTTCACTGAAAGCTCCTTACACTCTATGGACCGGGATAGCTCAGTCGGTATTGCGACTCGCTACGGGCTGGACGGTCAGGGGATCGAATGCCGGTGAGGGCGATATATTCCGCACCCGTCCAGACCGTCCATGGGGCCCATCCAGCCTCCTCCATAGGGGGTATCAGTTCATTTCCGGGGGCGGAGGCAAAGCGAACAGGGCGTGCCGTTAACTACCCACCCCCTCTAGCGCCGAGGTTAAAGAAAGACTAGAACTACACCTCCACTCTCCCTCTGTGTCTTCATGGCAGTTTAGAGGGTCAACTTTACCCTTCACCACATTCACCCTGTTACCAATTACGTCTCTCGTCTTCGTTGTCGCTTTTTACGTTTGTGGTCACCGGTGTTACAAATGTCTTCACAGTTCTCAAACCTACTTTTGTAAAACTTTCCAACAATGTAAACGGACCTTTTATTCTAAATTCTTATGTAGAATTTTCTCAGTGTGCCAAAAATTCTCTGGCGCTGTGACATCCGAGGGTGTTGCAGATGGGCCGTCCACATCGCCAAGACACGGAGTGGTGAATAATGAAAAACACATTAAAATTCACAGCACAACAGTGCCGAGACAGGATTACGTTTCCGCTTGCTTAAGATTACCGAATACACACACAACTCATCTCCCAATTCGTGACTCTCATCTCAGAGCTGCTACAATATTGCTGCGCGGTAAGGGGGATGAACTCGTTCTTTGGCCTTGAAACATATAATTTCGTGATGGCCACTATATTTATACTATGGCCGCTTATTGGACGCATCAACTTGTATCGTTGTGCTATGTAATAATGACGGGAAAGTCCTGGCGGAGAAAGTAATAAATAAATGACAAGGAAAGGTGGAAAATAGTATGAGGAAAATGAAGTAAATTTTATCTGTCCATGCATGAAAGCATGTAGGAGGAATAGAAGTTTCGTTCCATTCACTCGTAATCTCGGCGCTAGACAGAGAAGTTAACTTCACGCGCCGGGCAGCTTTACCCACGGGGCATATCGCCAGTATCCATAGAATAGAAGGCCGGGAGACACAAGAGCCGATCTGGACGCGTGCAGGAAGAGAAAAATCTTTGCTCATATGGGGATTCAAACCCCGGATCGTCCAGCCTGGAGCCTAGTCACTGTAATAACTTGGTAACTATCCCGGGGCTCTCCAGTATAACTAACTCCACGCGGAACATTCCTTCTGGAGAAGCTAACAATTCCTCAGCCAGTCAAGATATTTCCCGCATTTTATGGAACACAAAGGTCCATTATCGCGTTCAAAAGACAGCTCGCCTCTTGTCAATGTCAACAGACAGATCAATCCAGTCCATTCTGCCTCCCGTCCTATTTGTTGCAGATCTGTTTTAATGTTATCCTCTCATCTAAACCTAGGTCGCCCAAGTGTTTCCGTTCCCTCAGTTTTCCCCACCAAACCCCACAAGCACCTCTCCGACCCCTCATACGTGCCCCTTGTTATGCCAAATTCATTCTTATTGGTTGTGTCAACCAAATAATGGACAGTAAAAGTAAACCAAAACGCAAGCTATTAAGTGTAGGCACAAGTCAACAATTCTGATGCGTTCCACCCGTTTTTGTTTAGTTACGTCGAAAACTCACTAATTAAGGGAGAAAAAGTGTTTCGGGCATAAAATATATTCTTAATTTTCCACAGTTTCAAACATTTTTACATCTAAATTTAACAGTTACGCTCAAAATGCCTACAGAGACACAGTTAGGCGTTTGTGTTCATTGTAGTGTACACGTTACGTGTGTCCGACTTTGACATAAATTTGAATGCTATGAACATTTTTCGTGAAACTCTCCAGTATAGCGTTCTATTGAAATCCGTTTAGCATATGCGAGTTGTTACATAAAGAGAGACATAAAGAAGTGGCGTACCCGATGGGAACTAATTTGTACCATTGTTTTTGCCAAAGCGCCAAAAAGTAACACTGCGAATACGTACTGACTGTTTAATAACGAAACGGGTTTCTGCGTAACCCAAGTTTCTGACAGGTGCTTCGGCCAGCAACACACTCATATACTAAGTGTTGAAGGAAAACGTGCCTGGAACGAACTTTTTCTACTATTTTAGAACTAAGTTAAAATATAAGTACGTATTTAAGAAGATAGTTGCGTAAAAACTATACATGTAACCACAATTTTTTTATTACATATTATACTGACTAAGAACCCTAATTCGTGTAAAGTCACGGAATAATGTTTCTAAATGGGAATATTCATACGAATGGAACTGCAAATTTGGTCAACCACAGGATCCAAAACTGTCCACGCAGGAAAGCCACAGTATTGTGAACTGTGAAGAAATAATTACAGCCCTGGACGCAGTAAATAATCTCGCAGCCAGACCAGCACGCACATACCCCATCTAGTGGTTAATATTGGTATTTTAAAAACGCGAGAAAAATTCGTTTTCAGCTTTGCGAATTCATTTACTGCGACGTTGTTGTCTAATTAAATAAATTTAAAACTGCACTTTCATTTGGTTGATAGTACCAATCCTTTGTCAAAATTTAAGGTTGTGGTATTATATTCGACCGATAAAAGTTAAATCTTCTTCATAAAATAGCATTTCGTCTTATTATTTAGTCTTCTTTATCTTACGCCCTTTTTCACTTCTTAGAGGAGTGTCCTTCTTCCGAAGCTAACAGTTCCTCAGCTGCCACAGATATTCCAAGAATTTCATTACACTCGAAGTCTCATTAGCACGATTACAGCATTCTGCCACTGCTCCTAATGCCCTGCCAGATTTATTCATTCCACACCCTTCTTTAAGATCTATTATTATCTTATGAACCCCTTTATGTCTAGGTCTTCTGAGTGGCTTGTTTCCTACAGGTTCACCGACCAAAACACCGTATGCACCTCTCCTTCCTGCATTGTTTCTTCACTGTAATAATACTTAGCTAATAGCACAATCATAAGATTCCTCGCTATATTTCTCCAGCTTCCTATTCCAGCATTTTTCATTGACATAATCCTTCCGATCGCAATATGGCCCTGGGGTCGACTCAGCCTCTAGCAGAAATGAGTACCAGGAGTATTTCCTGAGGGGGTAAAAAGCGGCCGGTGCGTAAGGCTGACAACCTTACCACCATCCTGGGTCATTGTCACGTAATATGGTAACCTTAACTTCCTGGAACCCTTTGGGCACCTCGGGCCTGTAATAGGACTGATTTACCTTTACCTTTTTACCTTCCTATTCCAGCAGTTCCAAAAGCATCACACCCTTTCCCTTTCCCAGAAAATTTATCTTTATTTTTATGAGTTTTATAATATATAATTCTTATTTATTAAAAAATTTTAGTTGTCCGTAAACTACTGCTTTGCTCAATTTTTCTGTCATCATCTCACTTGTAAAATTCAGTAATGAAACTGTACGAAACCCGCTAAATTTATACTAGCATGAAAGTTGAGCCGAACAGAATCCTTAAGTCTAATTTCCTATTCCCACATATCTTGTGTTGTTAATATATGTCTCTCAGATAACGCAAATTTATAATTCAACAATGAAATGAAATATTAGGTGACAATGTACCGTTGTGTACTCTTATCAATCAAGTGTTTTTCTTACTATCAGATAAAAACAACTATATAGTTCTTGTATGTTTGGTTTCTATCCGATACTACAGATTTCGGCTGACCACACCGGCCATCATCAGGCAGGGCATTGGTACACAAATAAGAGTAAAAGTGGAGATGATTGTCGTTATAAACAATGGGAGTAAAGTTTAAATTTTTCTCGTGGGTTAGATGTGCTTAACTCGTGCGCAAGTGGTCACAGTATAAAATCTGAGATGAAACAAATCGTATTTCTTTCAGTTATGACTGTTGTATAAATTATGATCATCATCACTATATTATTGTTTTGGATGAACTTATTGCTTTAGTACACACTTTTTTGTGTTACATTTTTTGAACATGTTCTGACAGCCTCTCACCGCTACCATATTCGTACCTGTTGAGTGACAAGCAAAGTTTCGTGCAGAATTTGTCAGCAGGCCTGCGTTAATGACCGGACTGCATAGGAACAGCCACTTGCTTAGGTTCAGTGTTCCTACGCATGTAAAAATAGACAAAACTTGTCCCAGTGCACGTCATAGTGGCATACATTGGAATTAGAGGCACAGCTCCACTCATTCTTAACCTCGGCATCAGATGGAGGTAAGTGATAAACTAAACGCCCCCCGCCGCCGGTACCCTTTTAATAGGGAAGTGGGTGGGCCACAGAGCCGGTCTGGGCGGTTTTGGACAAGGGAAAAATAGCTGCAAGCAAAAGGAATCATACTGTAGTCGTCCCTTGCCAATATTCCTGTCTGATATCTTACTCCTAATCTAGGTAAGAACTTGACTGTGAAATGCGAGATATGATGTTGAAGATAAGTATTCTGGAGACAGTGTAGTCCGAAGACGTTTTAAGAGCAGTCACAAAAACAAAGATCACATGAGATGTTTCAAACAGACGAGCAGACTACTTTTCACGTATGAACAATACTTGCGTGGGTCGATTTCTTAAAGTGACTACAAGTGATGGATAGATTGATTGATGAAGATGGTTAACAGTGGTTTCATACTGCAACTGCTTATTTACAGCAGGCGATACAGACTACAAAGCCTGTGATCAGAAACCCGCTACAGCATTGGCACAAGATAATCTATGATCAGAAAGCAGTTTGAGCGTTTGGCAGGATAACACTGCATGTCAATGACACAAATGGTGAGCAGTTCGTTTTAGTCCTTCACGTATAAACGCGTACTTAATTTTGTATGAAAAAAGATAGTGAGAAGGTAAAAGCAATGAACGCTTCTGTCTTGTAACTGTTGCTGATTGGACGGTTGCGGCACAGCCGTCTCTCCTTTCATTATCAGGTTCATGTAGTCCAGTGGCTTCGACACTCACGATGTGTCCCCCTTATACGAACACAACAGCTCGTCTCAACCAGTCTCTCAAAATACCTTAAAATGTAATTTTGCAAATTTAAGAAATAGCTAGAAGAATTACCCGCATTTTATGCAACCCGAAGTTTCATTACCGCATTCACCCGTCACTATCCTGAGCAAGAACAGTACAGTCAATGCTTCCCCATCCCTCTTCTTTAAGATCCATTTTAATATTATCCATCCTGTAGGTCCTCCAAGTGGTTCCTTCCCTCAGATCTCCCCACCAAAAACATTGCTCGCACCTCTCATTTCCCACAAACGTTCAACATGCCCAGCCCCTCTTGTTCTTCTTGACTTGATCACTCGAATAATATTTGGTGAGAAGTACAGACTATAAATCTCCCCGCTATGTATTCTTCTGCATTCCCCTGTCACCTCGTCCCTCTTAAGCCAAAATATCGTCCTCAGCACCATATTCTAGAACACCCGCAGCCTATGTTCCTCCCTCAATGTGAGAAACCAAGCCTTAAACCCATAAAAAACAACTGGCACAATTAAAGTTCTGTATATCTTGATACTTATATTTCTAGATAGAAGACTGGAAGACAAAGAATTCTGCAAAGAATGACAGCAAGCATTCCCTGACTTCGATCTGCTCTTAATTTCTTCATGAATGGAATTTTAATTTGTTAGTGGTGCTCCGAAACATCTGAATTGTTCCATTCCCTCAAAGAATATATTATCTACCTTTATGCTGTGATTTTTTCCTCTAGCTCAGAAACCTTTAGCTTCTCAGGTAGGTCTCTGTTACATGGAGTTAAACAGTCAATCAGTCAGTCAGTCAGTTGAGAAATAACAAACCTTAATGATATTTACGAAACAAATCAATTTCTTACGTTTTATTTCATGTTTGTAATTATACTGACCGATTAGTATTAAAGTTAATTCAAAATATTTAGTATAAGCCCAATTTTCAGCGTCCCCTGGAAAAGTTCACTGTCCTCTGGTAGGCTGATCTTTCGATTTTCGGAAATTTTGATCTGATCATTCGAGGCAATAGGACACTTTTCTATTATCAATTCTGATCACTAGAAAATCATACATAATGAATTAGATTGCCCGAAAATTCGCCCCTTCATAAATATGAAGCCAGTAATATCAAGGAAGTCAATTCAAGGGCCAATTACACTGCCTATCATTTGCGCGGCTGCTTCAGACCCTTCACACAACGAACCTTGAAATGCAGCCCCTGTCACTGTTCAATTTTCAAATTCAGTGTTCCTAGCATTTCTCTTGTTGCATTTGATATCAACCCTTTTAAGACGAAACGGGTCTGTTTCACACAAAAACTCGGTGCGCACCGCGCAGAAAACACTTTCCACTTCGGTTACACAAAACCAATCCCTTAATGGTGTTCAAGGTAAAAGTCCACACAGAACACTTCAAAGCAACGGAGCACCATGTAGAATTTTTTTTGAATGTTGAAGCTGGTAGTACGTGAAATAATCGCTAGGCTGTAAATGGTTAAACAGTCTCTTCAGTTTGTACAGCCTTGTTGCGTTACGTACAAAGTAAGGAGGCAGAGTACAGATATATGTGTTCAGAGGAAAATAGTCGGTTGAATTCAGCTAGGACAGAAGTGTTCCGTCTTCACTAACTCCATTGTGCACGGTCGTGAAATTGACAGTCACACGACTTACCAAGGAGACCTCAGCTTTATGTACCCTGAGTCACGACCATCTTCACCGAAACCTGTCATTACATCCAATTGTCTCTGTCTTCCAACCGCAATTATCTAAAGTATGTCTAATATCACTTTTACACATAGGCCGAGGCCTCCAAATTACTTTCTTTCGTTTACGTTCTCAGACGAATCTGTAAATTCGTGTAGAATTTCATTGTCGATAAAGAAAATTGTAAAGGGCATACCCACGAGGATACTTACTGCCATGCAGTCTGTTTTATAGCCTAATTTTTGCAGTGCGCACTGAAATTACGTACCGATTCTTAGGTTATTTCGCGACCTATCAACTAGGAAAGTTGTCTAGCGTCAAAAGAGACTACACTGTACTTCTGAATTCCGGTCTGTTCAGGTTAGCACACTGTTCCGCCAACTGCATGGAAATACCACAAAATCCTCAGGAAAGAGAGTAGTCTGGTAAAATTTCGAAACGCGTACCTGCAGAATACAATCTAGAAGGTTACTATTACACCAACCTGCTTGGCAGGAACCACCTCAGGCTGAAGAGTGTGATTTAAGTTTAATATGCTAAGAAACGCCATTTCTGTATATATTACCGTTTGCAGGACTGAAACGTTTAAAGTGTGAGGCGTGGCAATTAAATAACAAGAGTGCGCGCGCAGCTCCAGACACTGACATTTGACAAAAAAAGTAGCAACGCGCGCGCGCGCACGCACTCACACAGACACACACACACACACACACACACATATATATATATATATATATATATATATATATATACACGCGCGTGCGCACTACTTTAACTACTGTGAAGACTCCCTGAATATGGCACCTGTAGAGTGCTGAAACATGTAGGAGAAAATTGTGTGCATCCGTTATATATGTATACATATACTCGGTGCATGTAAGGTTGGTTGTACAAACTGATATATAGGTGTGGTTCGTGTACACACACATACACACACACACAAACAAAAATATTAGGCACGGCTGAACCTTTCCCCAGTATCATATCAAACCATCCCCCATTTCCCTGAGTTAATGTCGCCCAATGATTTGTCTCTTTACAAATGGTTTTTATTAACTAGCCGCGATTACGCTTGGTAACAAAACAAACAACGGGCAGAAACCAAATGCCTTTTAAAAATGACAGTAGACCTACTTACACCACTCTCACAAAGTAACTTGAGGTGATACTTCGAGGCCAGGTAGGCTCGTATGAAGCGGTGGATATCTGCCGATGGAAATTGTACTACAGAAGATAAAAATATAGATACGAAAATTTCAATTAATGAAGTACTTATGAAATTAGTATCGATATTTAATAGCCACATCTCGCACTGTAAGTCCTTCGTCATTAAACTACGTGACAATTCCCTGCCGTGAAATGGTTTGACCTTATTATTTTCTGTGAACCTGGCACTGTGATCAGTGACCCTTCAAGAGACACGTATGTCAGTTGTTTCCGTTGATATGTTCCTTTACCAGTGGCTCGGCCTGCCCCTTTCACATCATTGCCAGTTCGTTATTCTCTAGTCGACGTTTCGTATTCTGAGCTACTGACACCGTCGTTAAAACAAAGCATAAATAAATAACCCTAAATATAAATAAGAGACCTTTACAATAATTCAGTTCAAGTACGACGCTTCTTGTGTATTTAATGGTAAAGTACCTTTTCACTCCAGATGCAATGTAGACGTATTTAAATACTCCATGGACACAAGGCGTTTTACCGCAAACACGACCTATTTACTGTTACCGACAAAACTTGCGTCCGTACGCCACAACATTAGTTCAGATATAGAAAGCATTAATTATTATTCGTAAATAAACCGCAGGAAAGATTATTTCGAATTTCCGACCTATACCTCGTACAGTAGCTACCGATGATAACTTACTCGGGGACTGGTACAAGAGTGAAGCTTTAGATTTGTATCTGGAGGTTAACTAGTTCGAAGAGTGCCGAACATCACATAAATTCTCCCTCTGTTTATGCGGTCCTGTTCAGCATACAGTGACTTCTTCGCGGAGATCTTGTGAGTAAATTTCCTGACGAACCTGTTGTTGATCATTCTGACAGCGTGGATGCATCCTCGTTAACCTTTAGGCACCATGCATCCTATATATAGGACAGGCGTACCGCTAGACCCAGAGTACGCTTTTTATATATTCAGTCAACAGATATATTTAATTATTCCTTTTAGACTTTCTCTCAACATCTTCGTTCATCCCTTCACAAAATGTCGTGTATTTCCTAATGTTACCCTTCTTGGTTCATAAAATATTCATATTTTACATAAATGGTGCGCTAAACTGTAAATATCCAGCTGCAGGGTCAAAGGGTTAATGTCCGATCATGTATGAATCCAAATTAAATTCCTCTCACAAGTTTTACTGTGACTTCGCAGTTCCATATTCTGGCTCATCTGAATGTGTCAGTAGATTTACAGCCGAGACGTGCAGACACAGGCTGTAGGACAGACAGACGAACACATTATCCCACACACGAATTCACTGTGTGAAAAAAAAAGCACAGTATAACAGCAAACAAACGGCACCTCGGGACAAGACAAACAAACGGTGTTGTAACGTGTCAGTTTCTCCACGTGTGGTGTTCAGGAAGAGTTAGTAGCCTCCAGATCTTGACAGTGTGATGCTTCGGTGAACTGCCTCATGTTCAGCACTGTGATATGCAATGGTTGCCATTCATTCTACTTCTCTTTCATCCTCTCGGTTAAACAAACAAGATGCTTTGCTTGATATTTGTATAACAATCAACACAGACTTCCTTTTTAGGAATATAATTACCATATCATATCGCATTAGCTGTGATTCCATGTGGACATGATATGAAGAAGCATCACATCCTTAAATAGCCTATATGCTGGATGTTTACAAGACGATAAGCACTCCAGAATGAAAACAAAGGGTCTGTGTGAAATTAAGTATTGTCTGGATTTAGTGCAGGCTGTTCCAAGTAGAGAAAAAGTAAATGGAAAAGGAATATGTCAGTTATCGTGAGATACTCAATTCCACAACAGTAATTAATTACTTACAACAGGGATACGTAATAACAAAATAGGTTCTTTAACAGTCGGAACTGTTCTTAAAAAAGCTACGAGAAGAACATGCTCTATGGATAAGCTGGCGTTTTAAGCTGTTCGTTTCACTCTTAGTATTATAAAATCTTATCAAAAATGAATAAGAATAGATCAGTCCAAAACTTGTTTTAATGAGGTGGATGAATAAAGCAAAAGCCTTCAAGAAATAAAAGTTTTACTACATTTCCATACAAGGAGTGACACATCGGAAATCATTAAGCACTACCCTGTTACATAAAAATCTCGCGCCTGATGCTCCACTTTATTGAGAAAGTTAAGCCAAAAAAAATTATACACCCTCGAAGTCCACAATATGAAGGCTGCAAAGGCAAACAAACCATACTGCACTTTCTAATTATAGCTTTTATAAGAACAATCTCAACTGCTACAGAAACAGTTCTGTGAAACACAACTGTTATGGCAGACTGTGGATCTCTCAGAACTGGGGTATTCCCTTTCCTTGAACATTCCCTTCACATGCTAACGCAGGTGATGGTTGCAGACAACACTCAGCAGTGCTTATCACTTTGTAATTATTCAGCATCTAGTGTATTTAACGACGTGCTGTTTTAGCCAAACACTCACACAGTTCTAGAATTCAACACACGTTCTCCAAGTAAAAAATACCTTCCACTTTCAGTACTACAGATATTCAGTCTGTGGAAACATTTAACTAATTTAAGCGGTACAAACTTTAGTTTCACTACAAAGTACGTTCATCTACCTACACCAATATACCAACATCTTCTGTATCTTGTTCCTTTCAGAGGTTAACCCCAAACTAGGCAGCGCTTTCTTCTTGAACCACGTTGTGCTAGATCGTCTTATGCTTTTCCTTTACATTGTATTTCTTTATCCTCTTTTCGGTATCACTGACCCACCCATTGGCTTTACGTGCCAATTAATCTTCATTTCTCATTCAATCCTTCTTGTTTTGGCTCCATGGGCTTGCTTATGCAAAATTTCTTATTCACTACGTGGAATTTGCTTGTGGTGCTCTTCTTAGAGAAAAACTTTTCGGCGTTACGTGTTGGTGAAATTTTACAATGAAAGTCACAGTTTCTTGTTTTGCGTCTTTTACTCTTCCTTATTTTTATTGTTATTATTTTGTAATTTTCTATTTTATCTCTCGATCCGGGATAGTGTAGTTGGTATAGCGAGCAGGTTACGGGATAGGCAGTCCGATCTCGAACTCTGATAAGCGTCAGTAATTTCTAGCTTTTCCAAAGGAAGTTTGTGCCGGTTCTGGGGCCCAACCAGCTTTCTATTCAATGCCCAACGGGCAATTTTCCCCGGGGGTAAAGTGACCGGGACATGAAGTTAACCACTCATTTCCATCTAGTGCCGAGTTTAATAAAGAGTGGAGATAAATTTCTTCACCCCCTGTGTGCCCTCATTGCATGGACAGGGAAAAATTTATCTACCTTCTCCCTCCTTCGATTTTACATTGTGAATTTACTTCACACTCGAAATAAATGCGACCACCCCCTGGACCAATTTGTCACTGACTTTTATTCTGGAGTGTGTGTCTATATTCCTTTAAGTTCCTGTTTTCAACTTCTTGGCCACATTACTCTATACAGGGGTGCTGATAAGTCCTTAGCCCGACCAGGAAGGAAACAAGCTAGTGTTTCTGTCAGAATGGCTTGAATTTCCTTCGGCGCCTTGCCTTGCATTGGGGGGGGGGGGGGGGGGGGATTTGGGTGACCGCCCGCGTCCCGATGTTGTTGAAATCGCCCGCGTCCCTGACCTGCTCCCGAATTGTTTT
>Ga0123352_10011045_pt1 | contig 14212 bp, 15 predicted proteins | sample TergutLab28metaG_FD_89700 | JGI IMG/M metagenome (GOLD analysis project Ga0123352, IMG submission 89700) | Labiotermes labralis P1 segment gut microbial communities from Petit-Saut dam, French Guiana - Lab288 P1 | ecosystem: Host-associated > Arthropoda: Insects > Digestive system > Gut ... | reverse complement strand
TAGTCGCCTAACTAAGCTATCAAAATTTCATGTTTATAGGGCTTTCTTTGTCATGCCTTAATTCATGAAATTATTTTTGTTTATGTTTTTCAAACTAAACATTGACTTTTCTTAGCTGGACTTGTTACTCATATGCCTAACATAATTTGTCTACCTACTCCATGATTTCTTAAAAATTGTCCTGAAGTATGGATTTTGCCCCATTCAGAGCAACTTTTCCTTATTTTATTCTGCTATTTCCCCCAAACCCTCAATTTTTAAGCTTTTTGGGAGAATTGTTACTGCTTACTCCCGATTTGAGACCCTTTTGATGCGGGAGTACCCAATTTGAGTCTCAAAATCGGGGATTTGAGACCCTTTCGATGCTGAAATATGAAATATGGGTCTCATTGTTACTGCTTACTCCCGATTTGAGACCCTTTTGATGCGACAATCAACCAATTTGGGTCTCAAAACTGAGGATTTGAGGAAATTTGAGACCCTTTTGACGACGAAATATGAAATATGGGTCTCATTCTTGCTTCTTACTCCCGATTTGAGACCCTTTTGATGCGAGAATCATTCAATTGGAGTCTCAAAACTAAGGATTTGAGGAAATTCGAGACCCTTTCGATGCTGAAATATGAAATATGGGTCTCATTGTTACTGCTTACTCCCGATTTGAGACCCTTTTGATGCGAGAATCATTCAATTTGAGTCTCAAAACTGAGGATTTGAGGAAATTTGAGACCCTTTTGACGACGAAATATGAAATATGGGTCTCATTGTTGCTGCTTACTCCCGATTTGAGACTCTTTGAAATTCCCATAAGGTATCCCAAAATGTCTAAATTTCAACTTTGGGCTAGCTTAGCTATAATCTACCCTAAATTCTTTGAAAGCACTCAGAGTAGGACAATTCTGGATTACTCAGAACATTCACCAGAAGATAAATCCTACTTCTTGCATCCAGGACAACCAAAAATACGTTCCTGAATGGCACGTCCGGTTGGCGTGTTAGCCAGCCCGCCTTCAGCAGTTTCCTTAAACTCAGAAGGCATGTTGATACCGACTTCGTACATAGCAGAAATGACTTCGTCTGCTGGTATTTCACTTTCTAAACCGGCTAATGCCATATCGGCAGCCACCAAAGCATTGCTGGCACCCGCTGCGTTTCGCTTCACACATGGGACTTCAACCAGTCCGGCTACTGGATCACAAACAAGGCCTAGCATATTCGCCATGGCGATGGCGAAGGCATGGGCGGACTGTGAAGGCGATCCCCCGGCTACTTGGACCGCAGCAGCAGCAGACATGGCACTGGATGTGCCAATTTCTGCCTGGCAGCCACCGGCTGCGCCAGCAATGAAGGCATTGTTAGCTGTAATCATGCCGAAGGCGCCACTACAGAATAAGAAATCTAACATCTGATCCTCCGTTAGGTTCAACCTTTTTTCTAAGGCAAAAAGGACGCCGGGTGGGACGCCAGCGGCTCCCGCAGTAGGGGAGGCGCAGATGACACCCATGGCGGCATTGACCTCGTTAGTCGAGATGGCGCCAGCAATGGTATCGATCATCAAGTTACCACTTAAGGACTTTCCAGATGCCATGTACGCTTTTAATTTCAAAGCGTCACCACCGGTTAATCCAGTAGGAGAATGAACACCAGCGAAGCCCTTCTCTACAGCCGTTCCCATGACTTGCAGATTGTTACGCATTCTAGCGATAATGTCATCCTGGGAAAGACCGCTTTGTTTCGTTTCGAAATCTAACATCACCTGTGAGATGGATTTATTTTCACGGTTACAAATATCAATTAATTCTTCTACACTGTTAAACACGGGCATCCCCCTCATAAGTTATTTTATAACTCCCACCACCGATGGAAATGCCGGTGACTTCAATGGCTTTGCTTCCATCGCTTAGAATCAACTTGGCTGTATTAGGATGCTCACTTGGTTCGTCGCTTATGATGAATTCAATATCAAGACCCTCGCGCTTAGCAATGTCAAGCGCCCGAGGGATGCGTAGGTCATCGGCATCGAAGCCGAGAATGCCACTAACTAACGCCACATCGGTTCCATGACCTTTGTGCGTTTTAGCAAAAGATTCGTATAGGGTGATACGAGCACGCGCTGGCATTTTCTGAAATTTATCCCGGGCGTAACGAGCGATCGCAAGAGCTCCTGCTGTATGGGAACTAGATGGACCAACCATAACTGGCCCAATAATATCAAAGACGGATGTGTATTCCATTAATCTTCTCCTTGTCTATGAGAGGGGTTAAGGCGATGATCTCTTAAAATATACGCGATGACGGATCGCGTGCCACTCCTAAGTATACCTGTCATGCTCAACTAGTTGCTCTTGACATCGCCAAGTTTCACTATGAGTGGCATGAAGGAGAACTTATCAAGCTTCAGCTTGAAGCCCTGCTATTATACCACATTTAGTCGAAATTAAGTAGGGTCAAAAGATGCTTTTAGTTGACCCGTTGTGTGATGGTTTTCGGCTGGATAATCAACCTAGATTTCTAGGTGAATTTAGCTGATTGGTCCTGTCATTTAGAGAAAAGTTGAAGGGAGCGGGACGATGTACTAGGGAGCAAAGGTTCGATCCCTACAGAATCAAAAAAATTCCCTAATAACGGGAATCTCTACTTAACGACGGCCATCCTCCTCGTATTTTGCATAATATTTTTCCTGATATTTGCTCTCTTTGGTGATGTGCTGTGTAAACTTATCGGTTGCCACGAGGAGAATTAAAACGTAGTACATGCCAGAGAAATAATCTTCTAATAAATCGGCTTGAGAGGCGCTAATAAAAGGGAAGTCATCTATGTAATACAACAACCTTCCGGCAATTAAGCAAACGATGTAAAATAAATAAAGCGCTGCTTTGAAAGTTGGACGGTAGCGACTTTTGGCTAGGTGCTTCTTTATTTGCCTCTTAACCAAGGTATCCTTTTTCAATTTGTTATATAGTCTTTCCAAGAGATGTACTTCCACTTTCTCAACGACTAAGACAGTAGCGATCAACAGGATATTTCCGATGTAGACGTACAAAGGGTCATCTCTAAAAGTGGCATAAATCAAAAAGGTGTACATCAAGAAAAAGAGGACAAAATATGCTAACCAATCTAAATAGTGCAACGCTCGCCAGGGCTTTTTAAAAAAATTCTTCATAAATGAATCAACCTCGTTTTCATCTTTTCCTTGTAATCTGGCATTAAGCCAGCTACCAAAGTGTAGAATTCCTTGCTATGATTACAGATCAACAAATGGCACAATTCGTGTAACACCACGTACTCAATAAAGGCCTCTGGTTGGTGAATGAGACGTTTATTAAAGGTAATGGTTCCCTGGGTTGGGCGGCAAATACCCCAAGTAGCAGACATTTTCCGGTATTTAATCTGGATATTCAGACAACCGCGCTTCTCAAAATAAGGCCAGTACCTAGTGAAGTGGTGGGCAATTTTATTTTCAAGTTGTTTTTGTAGCTCTGCGTCGGCTATTTTTCTTGGTACGAGCTGGCCAAATACTAACGTCTCGTTCTCGCCTGGCGATGGGGCCGATTGATTTCTGATTTTTATTTGGGAAGCCTCAATCCAATCCCGGCGCTGGCGAACGAAGTCCCTCAAGTAGCGGGAAGGGGTTCGCATCGGTGCGGATAAAAGGATCTGCCCATCTGGTTTTACCTTCAAGTAGATGCGCTTGATTTTTTTAAAATGAAGGTTGATTTCTAGGCCGTCAACCAGCAAGATTTTGTTTTTTGGCATGTTACCAAAGTCCCTGTAGTGTCAAATAGTGGATCGCGTACACGGTCTTCAAATCCATAATTTCTCCCGTGGTGACTCTATTCATCGCCTCTTCCTTTGAGAGGAGGATCAGTTCTGTAAATTCATCGATGTCACCATCCACAGGGGCTTCCAATTTTTGAACGTTTTCCGCTAGGTATTGATAGAGGTATTCGTTGGTGAAGCCCGGTGCCGAGGCGTGTTTTCCGAGAAGTGTGAGGTTACCACAGGTATAGCCGGTTTCTTCTTCTAATTCGCGTTTGGCTGTCACCATTGGCGCCTCGTTAGGTTCCAGCTTACCTGCTGGTGTTTCGATGGTGGTTACTTGTAGTGGATAACGGTACTGTCCAACGAGTAGTAGTTTTTTGTCGTCGGTGAGGGCGATGACGTTGACGGCACCGACGTGATCTACCACAATGCGCTTTGACTGTCCGCCGTCAGGTAGGGATACGTCGTCTTCGTGGATTCTAAGGAAGGAGTTTTTGTAATACTCGGTTGTGGAAAGTTGCTTCTCTTCTAGATTTTGCATGGGAATCAGTCCTTTCTTGATTGGTAATGTTAACAACTGCTAAAAAGGCAAATGATCGTTATTTCAGGGATTTCCTATTTTTAACGATCATTTGTAACCTTTTCTCTAAGGGAGCCCTGTTTGACAGCTATGACCTAACCATTGTAACACACTTCAGGATAAACCAACACTTGAATATCTCGCATGAAAAAGCATTCAGGTGAGGGACTTAGCTAAAGGATAACAATTTTGTGTTGAAAATGGTATAATCTTTGGGAGTAATTAGAGAATAAGGTGAAGATCAATGACAGTGGAGATTTTTAATTTTTGGCATCTGTTTTGGGCGATTTTTTACGTGGTAGCAACCGTTGGCTTATATCGGCTATTTAAAGATAAGTCTCGGCGTACGCAGCGTCTATTAATTTATGGATTAATTTTGCTGAACTTTTTCTTTCATTTCACAGTACCTATCTTGACGCAAGATAGTCCGGAGCGTTTTATTCGAGCAGTTTCTTTGAGCAATATTTGTGCTGCGATTGTGTTGATGTCACCGTTTGTATATTGGCAACGGGATCATTTTTTAAAGCCCGGTTGGTTGTACGTCTCGATCATTGCTGGGTTAGCTATTCTAGTGAATCCTACCGATGCATTAGGTCGTCCTTCTTTTGAACTTGATGTTCTTCGTTTTTTTATTCAACATTGGTTGATCTTTGTGGTTCCTGTTTTATTAATTAGCTTTGATCACGAGTCACTTAGGTGGCAAGACCTGTGGACAACGCCTGTTCTCATGACGTTTATTGTCGCGATGGTCATTACTAATGCGGCGATTTTACAAGTTTTGGGTGTTATTCCAGATATGAGGGCGACAAATGCTTCCTTTCAATGGCGACCTGCAGAGCTAGAGAGTGCTTTAGGTTGGATGGTTCCAAGTGCCTTTACGCGTATTCCTTTTGGTGCAGAAGCAGGAGAAGCTACCCATTGGCCGTTGATTTATAAATTGCCTACTTACTTTGTTTTAGGCCCTATTTTAACGGCTCTTATAAATGGGGTAAATATCGCTTTTCGACGTTTTAGAAACGTGCAGTTATAAAAAAGGCACTCCGTATGGAGTGCTAGCTAATACGTTGGTTCTTAAAGTACTTTTCGATTTCATTAAAAACATGCTGCTCAACGGTCCGGTAGGACTGTTTTTTGTTGCGACACATAACGGCTTGCCACTTTATCGGTGATTTAAAATGGGTCATTTTAACTTGATCAGCAGAAAAATAGTCCAGTGTATGAGAAGGTAAGATGGTAATGAGGTCTGTTTTTAGCGTGGAGCGAAGGAGAAAGTCCCAACAGGAAGAGGTAATTAACACATCGGGGTTGACTTGTTGTTCTTTGAATTTGTTCATTAATAAATGGTGAATCATAAACGTTTTGTCAAAGATAGATAGAGGTGCTTGCTGCAATTGTGACCAAGTAAGTTGCTCTTTTTTAGCCAGTGGATGGTGCTGCCACATAAAGGCACAAAGTTCATTTTCAACAAGTAGAACTTCCTCTACGACGTCTGTTCCTAAGGTAATAGGCTTTAAAAGAATGGCGATATCGATGTCACCAGTGAGTAATTTTTTTTGAAGTTCAAAAGCACCAATTTCGAAAAGGTTGATTTTAATGTCGGGTGTTTCGATTCTAAATTGACTAATAATTTCTGGAAAAATAGTAGAAATGACAAAAGGTGGGATGCCAATTTTGACTTCTCCTACTAGGCTCCCGACGATGCCTCTCATCTCTGTTAACATATTGTCGTATTGTGCAATGATGATTTTAGCATGCCGGTAAAAGGCTTCTCCAGCAGGAGTTAACCGATTGAATTTTCGATGGCTTCTTTCGAACAAAAAAATTTTTTCCTTCTCTTCGAATAATTTGATTTGTTGACTTAACGCGGACTGTGAAATGTGTATCTTTTCGGCTGCTCTTGATAAATTACAATCGCAATCGACAATGGTAACAAAATATTGTAATTGTCTGATATCCATAAAAAACCTCCCGTTAATTGTTATATAATTCTCATTTTATCACAGATTATGACAAATTCGTCATTAGAGAATCTTATGAGAAGTATAACTTTTATGTGTTAGACATTTTGGGGGGAAGTTCATATAATTCAAAGCATAGGGAAAATGGTAACGTTCGTCAAAGTGAATTTTCTATCAAATGGTCGCGCGGAAATTTGAAAAGATGAGATCACAAGGCGAGGAAGGAGGCGCAGATGAGTAAAGTCATTACAATTTCAGATGCGATAGATAAGGTGAAAGATGGTGCAGTGATCATGTTTGGTGGGTTTATGGGGAACGGATCAGCACATAAGATGATCGATGCATTAGTGGAGAAAAACGTTAAGGATTTAACCATCATTTGTAACGATGCTGGCTTGATTGATTACGGAGTTGGAAAGTTAGTGGTGAACAAACAGTGTAAAAAAGTGATTGCCACTCACATCGGCTTAAACAAAGAAATGGGGAGGCAAATGTCTGCCGGTGAAACAAAAGTTGACTTAGTACCACAAGGGACTTTGGTTGAGCGTATCCGTTCTCACGGATATGGGATTGGAGGCTTCTTGACGAAGACCGGTGTTGGAACGTTGGTGGAAGAAGGAAAAGAAAAAATTAGAGTAGATGGTGTCACGTATTTACTTGAAAAACCTTTGAAAGCCGATGTGGCAATTATTGCTGGTACGGTAGTAGATAAAAACGGAAATGTTTCTTACCGTGGATCGGTTAACAACTTTAACCACGTCATGGCAGCCGCTGCTGATGTCACCATCGTTGAAGCGGATCAAGTGGTTGAAATTGGTGAATTAGATCAAAATGCAGTGGCAACACCAGGTGTGTTTGTGAACTATATTGTAGACGGTAAGGAGGTGTCCGTGAATGGATAAGCATGAAAAACAAATATACATTGCCAAACGTGTGGCACAAGAGTTAGAAGATGGTACAGTGGTTAACTTAGGAATTGGCTTACCGACTAAAGTAGCAAATTATTTACCAGAAGGTGTGAGTGTTCAGTTGCAGTCAGAAAATGGGTTTATTGGACTTGGGCCGGCACCAGCTGAAGCTGATGTTGACATGAACATTGTTAATGCTGGTGGACAACCGGTTACGATCAAGCCGGGTGGTTGCTTCTTTGATTCGTCGCTATCTTTTGGGATTATTCGCGGAGGTCACGTTGCCCTTACCGTATTAGGTGCGTTACAAGTGGCTGAGAATGGTGACATTGCTAACTACATGATTCCTGGAAAAATGGTACCTGGGATGGGTGGTGCCATGGATCTTCTAAGTGGAGCGAAAAAGGTTATCGTTGCAATGGAGCACACTGCAAAAGAGGGCGCACATAAAATTTTAAAGACGTGCAATCTACCTTTGACTGCTGTGGGTGCGGTCGATCTGATTATTACAGAAATGGCAGTGATGAGAGTGACGCCAGAGGGATTACTGTTGGAAGAGATTAATCCTGAATACACCGTTGAGGAAGTACAACGAGCAACAGAAGCAACACTCATCGTTGGTGAAGGTTTGAAGTAGAGGGGAACGAAGTATTTTAACATCTACTATCCGAGGAGGCCACATTGTGTTTAAAAAATTTACAAATGCGTGCGTCAAGCTCGTTTCTAATTATTTACCTGATCCATTTTTATTTTGTATTATTTTGACCTTTGTTTTGTTTATGTCAGGAATTGCTTTTACCCGTCAAACGCCACTTGATATGGTGGTTCATTGGTACGATGGTTTCTGGAGCTTATTAGCCTTTGCGATGCAGATGGCTTTGGTTCTTGTGTTTGGACATGCACTAGCGAGTGCTCCGGCGTTTAAAAAGATTTTATCGAAAATGGCAACGATAGCTAAAACGCCGTTTCAAGCCATTGTATTGGTATCGTTTGTTTCCGCCGTTGCTTGTTTAATTAACTGGGGCTTTGGATTAGTTATCGGTGCCATTTTTGCGAAAGAGTTGGCACGACAAGTGAAGGGGGTTGACTATCGTTTATTGATCGCTGCCGCTTATTCAGGATTCCTGTTCTGGCATGCCGGATTATCGGGTTCCATTCCGCTTACGATTGCTGGTGGTGGTGAAGGAGTTTATGCTCAAACTGGTGGGGTTGTTCCACTTGAAGGAATCGCAACGGGATCGACGATTTTTTCAACGGTTAACATCGTCATCGTCTTGATTTTATTAGTTACGGTGCCTTTGATTAACGGCGCCATGCATCCGTCTAAAGATCATGTGGTTTCGATTGATCCAAAATTATTAAAAGATGAGAATGAATTTGTCGAAAAGCCAGCAGCTGAAAGAACGCCAGCAGAGAAGTTAGAGAATAGTAAAATGGTGACATTAGCAACGGCTACTATTGGGTTTACCTACATTATTTACTACTTTATGACTTATGGGTTTGATCTTAACTTAAACATTGTTAACTTTGTCTTCTTGTTTGCAGGGATCCTACTTCATAAAACGCCACGTAGATATTTACATGCATTAGCAACGGCAGCCAAAGGTGCTGGGCCCATTTTACTACAGTTCCCGTTCTATGCTGGGATTATGGGAATGATGACCGGTGCTAATGTGGATGGCGTTTCCATTGCAAGTCAGATTTCAGACTTTTTCGTTAATATCTCAACGACGAACACTTTCTCGATGTTATCGTTCTTGAGTGCAGGTATCGTTAACTTCTTTGTCCCTTCTGGCGGTGGACAGTGGGCTGTTCAGGCACCGATTATGATGCCAGCTGGCTACGAAATTGGTGTTGAATCAGCAAGAACGGCTATGTCAATTTCTTGGGGAGATGCTTGGACCAACATGATCCAACCATTCTGGGCACTACCAGCACTTGGAATTGCAGGGCTAGGTGCAAAAGACATTATGGGATATTGTCTCATTATCTTACTGTATTCTGGTGTGATTATATCAGTAGCCTTCTTATTGGTTGGTTAGGAAGAAAAATTTAGTGTTCCATTTGACATTTAAGGACAAGGAGGAAATATGAAATGAGAGAAGTTGTTATTGTATCAGCAGCACGAACGGCCATTGGAAATTTTGGTGGTAGTTTAGCCAATGTATCAGCAGTCCAATTAGGAATCGTTGCAGCCAAAGAAGCCATTAAACGAGCAGGGATTACCCCTGACCTAATTGATGAAGCGTACATCGGGAACGTTCTATCAGCTGGACTTGGTCAAGGAGTGGCTCGTCAAGTCACCATTGGTGCCGGATTACCAGTGGAAACACCAGCTACTGGTGTTAACTTAATTTGTGGTTCAGGACTTCGTACAGTGAGTTTAGCTGCACAGCTAATTAAAGCAGGGGAGGCCGATGTTATTTTAGCAGGTGGAACCGAGTCCATGTCTAACGCAGCTTATGCCCTCCCTAAAGCACGAACGGGCCTTCGCTTAGGCGACAGCACCATCATCGACACCATGGTGACCGATGGTTTAACCGACGCCTTTAGTGGCATCCACATGGGGATTACAGCGGAGAACTTAGCTGAAAAATACGAGATTACCCGTGAAGAGCAAGACGCTTTTGCTGCTAACAGTCAAAATAAGGCAGAAGTAGCCATTGCAACCGGTAAGTTTAAAGAAGAAATTGTACCGGTTGCAATTCCACAACGAAAAGGTGATCCAATTATTTTTGATACCGATGAGTTTCCACGTGCAGGCGTTACCGCTGAAGGACTTGGGAAGTTGCGTCCAGCTTTCAAGAAAGATGGAACGGTAACGGCTGCCAATGCATCAGGACTTAACGATGGTGCAGCCATGTTGGTGATTATGTCAAAAGAAAAAGCAGATGAGCTAGGTCTTAAGCCAATGGCAAAAATTCTCTCTTATGCGACCCATGGCATTGACCCGCAGATCATGGGATACGGTGTGGTACCAGCGACGAAAAAAGCCCTGGAATGTGCAGGAAAAACCATGGAGGAAATCGACTTAATTGAATCAAACGAAGCCTTTGCAGCACAGGCATTATCAGCCATTAAAGGACTGGGCATCAAAGACACAAGTAAAGTTAACGTGAACGGTGGTGCCATTGCCATTGGTCATCCAATTGGGGCTTCAGGTGCTCGTATCTTGACGACCCTCCTTTACGAAATGCAGCGAACCGATGCTAAAACTGGTCTTGCTACCCTTTGTGTTGGTGGCGGTATGGGGACGAGCTTGATTGTAGAGCGTGTATAAAAAACTGTGCTAGCCATTTATTGGGTTAGCACAGTTTACATTTTCTCTAAAACTCGGCCTTCACTGGCCTTCATCAACCGGTTCATCACCGCGTCGTCATCAAAGCATTCGCAGAGCACAAGATCGATGCCCTTTGCGTCAAAGTCACGCAATGCCGCATATAAATTATTTCCTCGATTTCCAATGCCATGGACAACCGCCGCTGATTCATACTGCTCTTTGTGTGAGTCCAGACATAGTACCCCAACCTTAATGCCCAAATAATTATAATAATCAAGTTGTGACGTTAGAAATTCGACATCGCCTCGTACCAGAATCACTTCCGCATCTGGCGCGTAATGGGCATACTTCATCCCCGGTGACTTTGGTTGCTGGTCCGAGCCTAATCCATCCGAGACGTCGATGGGACCAATCACGGCTTCGATCTGAGACCGGGTAATCCCCCCCGGTCTCAAAATAATTGGCGTCTCGGTGGTCATGTCGATGACCGTTGACTCTAGCCCAACGCCGCATATACCACCATCTATCACACCAGGGATACGCCCGGTCATGTCGTGAATCACGTGATCTACACAAGTTGGGCTAGGTTTTCCCGATACGTTGGCACTAGGTGCGGCCAGAGGAATACGAGAGGTCTGCAGTAGTTCCAATGCCACGGGATGGCTTGGCATTCGAATTCCAACGGAGTCTAGCCCTGCCGTCACCAACTTAGATACCTTGTGGTTGCAAGGTAAAATAACCGTCAACGGCCCAGGCCAAAAACGATCCATTAATAGCTGGGCTCTTTTTGGGACCTTTAAAATCAAGTCGTCCACTTGATCAAAGTGTCCAATGTGGACAATCAATGGATTATCACTCGGTCGCCCTTTCGCTTCGAAGATTTTTTGTACTGCTACATCAGAGGTGGCATCGGCCGCCAGGCCATAGACCGTTTCCGTTGGGATGGCGATGGCTTCACCAGCGGTTAATAAGTCAATTGCTGCTTGTATCGTTAATTTTTCCATCAAATCAAAACCCTTCTAAATCTTTCTAAAATGTACGTCTTACTATTCGCTGTCTCCAAAATGCTTCAATAACTTATTCGCAAACGCGGCACAGACAATCTGTTGGAACAAAACACCAGATATGATGGGGATCGACACCGCCACAGGGAAATAGCCGAGGGCGATTAAGATTCCAACGTTGATGTTACGGATGCCTCCTAAAAAGACCGTTGCTTTTAAATCGTTAACCGACAACTTCAACACTTTTGCCAAGAACCAAGATAGGATGTAACCAGATAGGGATAAGAAAATCATTGTTCCAATGATCATAAGTAATCTCAAATCAATCGCTGGTAAATGTTCCCTTACATTCGTTCCGTTAACAAGCATTAGGAAAACGATGAGTGCTTTCGAGATGACCCCCATTTTCTTGTCCCACTTTTTAGTTAGCTCACCCTTCGACACTTGATTAATAATCATTCCGGTGAACGTAGGAATCACGATCATTAACAGTAAGCTAATCATCATCCCAACGGTGTCGAGCTCGATCTGTGTGCCAGTCAAGAATAAAATACTAAGTGGGAGGATAAACGGTGCTAGAAACGTGTCAATCAAAACAACGGTTAGCGATAAGGGAATGTTTCCTTTGGCCATCATCGTCCAGAGCACACTATTAACGCCAACAGGTAGGACAGAAAATAGCAACAATCCCGTTCGTGTATACACATCGTTTGAAAATAAAAGGGTACTTACCACAATGGCCCATAATGGGATTAATAGCCTTAAAATACTCAAGGAGAGTAGCATCGGTTTTGGGCTGGTAATGGTGCGACTAAAGGAACTGAAATCCATCTTCATACCGCCCATAAAGGTAACACCAGCAAATGCGATCGAGCCTAAACTATGCTCCAAAATGATGATATCACCAAGGAACATACCAACTAAGAGGGCTAAGGGAACTAAAAAAGGAAAAAATCTATTAACAAACTTTGCAATACTTCTCAATTAAAACACCTACTTGGAGATATTTTGTTGAAACGGTGGACACGACTAACGTGAAAGCCAAGAAACGGATAATTTCTATCAAAACTTGGCTTTTTTAAGCCCTTTTCTCTTCTAAAAAGCCGGAAAATCCGTATCTTTCGCTAAAACTTGGCTTTTCCTCTCACAGAACATGTTAAAAAAGCCAAGTTTTAGTAGATTTTTACCAAATCCTGGCTTTCCCCTGATATTACTTACGTCTCATGGTTGGGAACAACAACACATCACGGATAGATGCTGAGTTGGTTAACAACATGACTAAGCGGTCAATCCCAATTCCAAGACCACCAGCTGGCGGCATTCCATACTCTAAAGCCTCGATGTAATCGATGTCCATCTCCGTTGCTTCATCGTTTCCAAGAGCCGCTTCGGCTAGCTGGGCTTCAAAGCGTGCTTTTTGATCAATTGGATCGTTTAACTCAGTAAAGGCATTCCCGTATTCACGTGCATCGATAAAGAATTCAAAACGATCTGTGAAACGTGGGTCATCTACATTCTTTTTTGCAAGAGGCGACACTTCAACCGGATGTCCATAAACAAAGGTTGGTTGCACGATTTTCTCCTCGACAAATTCTTCAAAAAATTCGTTGATGATGTGTCCAACCCCGGTGAAATGAGCAGGAACATTAAGGTTGTGTTCTTGTGCGATGGTCTTTGCTTCTTCCAAGGTCATTTCTTTCCAAAAATCAACGCCGGTGACTTCCTTAACGGCATCGACCATGTGCCAACGTTTCCAGCCGACGGCTAAATTGATTTCCTTATCTCCATAGATCACGGTGGTCGTACCTAGGACTTCCCCAGAAATGTGAGCGATTAACTCCTCGATCAGGTCCATCATCGATTCCATGTCGCCATAAGCTTGATACAATTCCATCATGGTAAACTCTGGATTGTGGCGGGTTGAAATTCCTTCGTTTCGGAAGTTACGGTTGATCTCGTATACTTGCTCAAGGCCACCAACGAGTAGCCTTTTCAAATAAAGCTCAGGTGCAATTCGAAGGTACAAAGGCATGTCTAACGTGTTGTGATGGGTCGTAAACGGACGTGCGGCAGCACCACCCAAGGTCGTGTGCAAAATAGGGGTCTCAACTTCTAGGTAACCTAAGTGATCCAAGTAGCGACGCATGGCAGAAATAATCTTCGTGCGCATAACAAAAGTGTTGCGACTTTCTTCACTCATGATTAAATCGACGTAACGACGTCGATAACGTTCTTCGATGTCGGTTAATCCGTGGAATTTTTCCGGTAGCGGGCGCAACGCCTTCGTTAATGGTGTGTATTCTGTCACTTGGATCGATAGCTCGCCAACGTTCGTTTTAAACACGATTCCACTCACACCGATGATGTCACCAATGTCGGCTTTATTGAAGAAGGCATAAGCCTCTTCGCCAATGGCATCCTTTCTAACGTAAATCTGAATTTGTCCTGATACATCTTGGATGTGAGAAAAGCCTGCTTTTCCTTTGCCACGCTTGGTCATGATGCGCCCGGCGACGGTGACAGGTACTGCTTTTGCTTCCAGTTCTTCTTTAGAAAATGCGTCGTAAGATTCTTTTAACTCCAACGCTTTATGTGTCCGTTTAAATGCCTTTCCAAATGGATCTAAACCAGCATCAAACATTTCCTGCATCTTCTCACGGCGTACTAATTCTTGTTCGTTTAACTCAATAGACATCAAAATCTCTCCTTAACCTGCAAAC
>Ga0123352_10011041_pt1 | contig 14215 bp, 8 predicted proteins | sample TergutLab28metaG_FD_89700 | JGI IMG/M metagenome (GOLD analysis project Ga0123352, IMG submission 89700) | Labiotermes labralis P1 segment gut microbial communities from Petit-Saut dam, French Guiana - Lab288 P1 | ecosystem: Host-associated > Arthropoda: Insects > Digestive system > Gut ... | reverse complement strand
TGTTGTCAGGTAGAGGTCTCTGCGACGAGCTGATCACTCGTCCAGAGGAGTCCTACCGACTGTGATGCGTCGTTGTGTGTGATCTAGAAACCTCAAGAATGGGGAGGCCATGGCCCGCGTTGGACCGCAGCGCCACAGGGAGAAGGGGGAACTCTCGGTGAGAAACTGCTATAGAATGTCTATGTAAGGAATCTGTATTTTTTTTTCAGTGTTTTCGGTTCTGTCAAAATAGCCGCCTTAGTGAACTGTTGTTAGATGAGCCAAGCATGATTACTTCCATCGCCCTTATTCCTCGTCCCTTTTTAACCAGCGTTTCCGTAATCAAGAACTTAGAACTTTTGTTTCAACATTTTATTTCAGTGTATACTGATTTGACAGATATTTGACATATGTCCTTGCATAGAGCGTGCGCCTATTAAAAAATACATCCTAGTATGTGTATTGAAGAGTGCTTACATAAGCCTATGATATCAAAGGGATCAGAACTAGAAGTTTTATAAACGCGTGATTTAAGCCTTCCTCCGAGAAGTAGATGAAAATTGCTGTCTTCTGGGTTATTACGCAGCTGGTACTGGTAATTTCTCACCGACGGCGTCACTAAGAAATTATCACTAGTCGCTGCGTACTAACCCAGCAGAGCACAGTTCTCATCTAGAAGATGTAAATTTCCTACTTACTAAGCAGGCTACATTACAGTCACGTTGGCGTTTTGCACATCAAACACACTTTAAGAGAAGTTTCTTGCTGATGTTACGGACACGCGTGTGTATTCAACCTACCATCGAGGCAACCTTTCTCCTCACTGACAGCGTAGTTAAATTAAAGCAATCTTCCTGAGACACAGTCTCACTACCGTATTGAACAACAGACAAAATTACATTTTCATAAATTTTTATATGTAAGATTTGAATACAGCCGATCGTGGTGGCTTGCGCGGTCTAAGGCGTGGGTTTACGGCGGCTCGCTTGCTGGAATTGCGGCTTCGATTCCCGTCGGGGTATCTGTCACTTGGGACTGTTGTTTGTTGTCAGGTAGATTTATCTTCGTCGGGATGATCACTGGTCTCGAGGAGTCTTACCGAGTGTGGTGTGTCTGAGTGTGTGTGTGTGTGTGTGTGTGTGTGTGTGTGTGTGCGTGTGTGCATGTGTGTGGTGTCTGTGTGTGTGTGTGTGTGTGTGTGTGTGTGGTGTCAGAGTGTGTGTGTGTGTGTGTGTGTGTGTGTGTGTGGTGTCTGAGTGCGATACGGTGCAACAGTAACCCACTACACCTACAGTGAGTAGGTAGAAAGAGGTCAGAATAAGAAACAAAGAGGGAACTAAAGAAATAACTTTAAATAACAAAGAGGAAGACAAATGATTATCTGAACTTAAATCTACTCGTAGTTGTTTGGTGTATGCAGTTTTGAACTCTTCCTGTTGTTCCAAAATATTTGAATTTTTCCACACATTTACACATTTAAGGGATTTAGTGCTGTCTACGTGTTGTGATTTTATCTTGCGTCTCGGCGACGAGACATGAACGTATGCTTTGTCTGTCGACATTTATTCCTCCTCAGCGAATAATAAATATTCAGTTGTTTCGCCCATTCTGTTAACAACTTCAGCATAGTCCAGAAGCTGGTGGAGTCGCATCAAATTTCAGTCCCTATTGATATTCCACTCCCTTATACATCGCACTGTTATAACATTTTTCGTGCATCTTTTATATCCTTACCGTATAGTGTTAAAGATATTCCGTTTACCAGCAGACAACAAAATATAAGTGTTGTTCTGGAATTATGTCGTTTAAAATGTGCAACATAAGTACCATTTCCAGCGTTAGATAATTGTCTAATGCTTTACCACGCAATGTGTTGCTACTCTACAGTATGTGGATTAGTGTCACTCGTATTTCATGTGTTAATAAAGCAACTATTGCCAATGGTATCGAATAAAAATTAAGAAGTAACCGAAAAATGCATGCAAGTGAAGAAACCAAGCGGAAGGCACACGTAGATATGAGAATTACTTCATGTTCGACCTTGAAGAAATATGTGTGTGCGCATGTGTTTGTGGACTGGATTCACGGCGTATGTAATAGGGACCAGTGACGGAAACTGGTGAAAACGATAATATCTTCGTACTGTATAAAAGGAAGGGAATTTCCTGGCTCTTACCTTGACGGACAGCTCGTAAAGAAAAGCACTGCTGCCCTGAATCAGGTTCGGGGAAAACCAAACGTCATGATATTCATATGAAACTGCGTAGAAATAAGTTGCCTACCCACGTACCATGGGCCCGAGCTGCGGACCTGTATGGTTAGAGCACATTCCGGCACCTCTTGCAGTAAAACAGGAAAAGCTGGCTTCAAATGTTTCGGAGTTTTCACTGTAAATAGGATTTGAACGTGTGCCGTTTTTACACGTGCAATATGAATCTGCAGCAATCAGATTCAGCCTCGATCCAGTCTCTCATTTCCATGGAATCCGTAAAAACTGTTTTACATTATCAGTGTGCCTCAGTGTACAAAAACGTTCGTTATGTATCAAAACTGCAGAGGAAGATTTTGGAAGCAATGTGTGGCTACTGCAATGGCTCATGCTGTTCTCTTTTGGTTGTCTTATCCTCTTGCAAACTGCCAAATGCGCTCAGTTGTATTCAGGTATTGGCTCCTTGTTAGTGGAAATAATTCTATAACGAGAACCGCTGTTACTACCGCTCTGGTAAGTAATGCTGTAATTACCCAAAAATTATCAATAAAATAATCGTATGTCGGTTAACACTGTAGCGTAACGCAGATGTTGTTACATTTTGTCACTGAGCGGAATGTGAACTGCAATCTATCCATAGGTACGGATGTTAATTAGCACTTCTGGCAGCCACAGCGAGCAAATATGACTCTGTACTTATTCGTATGTGAGCGCAACGTACGATTCTTTGTTGATATTAAACTCTTGTTAGTTGGTTGAGTTTCAAAATTTAGGAACACGATGTAACGGTGTTAGATGTTGACAATTTCATTTACACGAAATCATATTGCGGAATATGTCCTTAACTGTGTTCATTCTACACGGATGGTACCGACACATTCCGCTTCGGTAAAATGTAACTTCAACTAATGTAAGTGATAAATGTACAAGAGAACAGCCACAGGGGTCGTACTGACAAGAAATACGTTGAGAAACACAGTATGGATTTCACTAATTCGGCATTTCCTGTTTTTATTTTTTTTTAGAATATTTATTGGATCAAAATACGTATGGGTTATTAGGTGAAGACAAAACCTGTTCCCTTTCTGATGTTTATTGGACCGTGCATAATTGTGATAAGTGAAGAATAAAAAACCAACTAGATGCCACATATTATTTTATTTATTTCGTATAGGCTCAACATGTTTCGGGTACTACTATGCCCATCATCAGGAGCTCACGACTATAATGTTGATTACCACATTGGTCGTTTTAGTTTGCTGTAGGTTGGAGGTTAGGTGAGGTTAGGCTGGAGTAGTGTCCGGGCTGCAGCCCAGACACTACTCCAGCCTAACCTCACCTAACCTCCAACATACAGCAAACCAAGAACGAAACGACCAATGTGGTAATCAACATCATAGTCGCGTGCTCCTGACGATGGGCATAGTAATGCCCGAAACATGTTGAGCCTATAAGAAGTACAAAAAATATTAACAAGTGGCATGTAGTTGGTTTTTTATTCTTCAGGCATTCTCTTTCCTTTGTAGTTAATTGTTACCATCAGTGTTACGTACTTACTTGCTTACTTACTTACTCCATGGCGCAGAGTCCTTCTTGAGAAGCTAACTGGTTTGCAGCTAGTCAAGAAATTCCCCGCATTTCACGGAACCCGAAAGTTCATTACCGCACTCACAAGCGTCCGCCACCTATCTATCCTGGGCCAGCCCAATCCAGTCCATATACTCACATCCCACCTCCTGGAGATCCATCCTAATATTATCCACCTATCTACGCCTAGGTCTCCCCAGTGGTCTCTTTCCCTCCGGTTTCCCCAGCAAGATCCTATACACCCTCCTCTCCTCACTCATACGCGCCACATGCCCAGCCCATCTCATTCTTCTCAATTTTATCGCCCGCACAATATTGGGTGAGGAGTACAAATCATTTAGCTCCTCGTTATTCAATCTCCCCCATTCCCCCGTTACCTCGTCCCTCCTAGGTCCAGTGTTACTTCCTTAATTTGACGACTGCGCCTCACACCGTTACGCTACGTAGCATCTATGTGACAAATATGTGAATGTTTTTTGACTAATTCGAAGAAACGTAGAAATGCACGTTTTGAACCGTCGACAACGGGCAGATCGTACATGTTTCTTGATTTGTGTTGTACAGTTTAATGAAAAAAACAGGTCTTATAATACGTGTGATCGCGTTTCTTGGCTGATTTAACGTCTAAAACAATTTGTAAAGCATCAAGTGAGGGATAGTAATGCCTCTTTCTTGGTTTCTTTAACGACACTTTCTCAAGTTGCGTAGTTTCGGTAGCGCGGAATAAGGTGATCGTGTTAATTGGTTTTTTCGAAAACTTTTCGAAACTGAATAGTTTGTAGAGAGTAGAGTGTGAGGATTATCCTTCATGCGTCTGTGTGTAACTTCGCTTTATCCACTGGATGCTTCACGTAGCTCGCTATTGCAGAATAAGTGGGTATTTTTTTTGCTACCTTCATGGCCCCGCTGTCATCTGTGTAGGTTATGTAGAGCAGAATGTGATCGAGGTTGTTTTTGTTTCGTAACTATGTAACGCTTTTGTGCTCAGGTACAATTATGTGTGTTTATGAAAGAATATAACGGGAAAGGTGGATTTTGAGGGGATTTAGAGGAATTGACATAACCTTTATGTGGTGCGAGTAAGAAAAACGAGCATCAGTCACTATAAATCCTCTTTTTCGTTGAACGAACCGTGGATATCCTGGATATGATTAATGTTGGCTGCATCGAATGTTTCACTGGGTGTTTTTGAATGCTGAAATGAAGAAATAATAACCTGTTTTATTTGATTGAACATTACTTAAAATGACGTGGAATTGTTAGTGTTCTTCAGATACGTGAAACTAACTGCATGGAGCAGAGCTTTTCTTGAGAAGCTGACAGATCCTTAGCTGGTCAAGAAATTTCCCACATATTATGGAACCAGAAGGTTCATCATGTCTTTCACAAGGGCCCAGTACCTGCCCCTTTTGTAAGCCAGATCAATCCAGTCAAGCACGACCCTCTGTCTACTTCTTGAAAATCAATTTTAATATTATTCTCCTATCCATTCCTAGGTCTTGTAAGTTGTCTCTTTCCCTCAGGTTTCCCCACCAAAACGCTGTATGCACCCCTCCTCTTCCCATACATGCCACAAACCCCACCGATGCTATTCTTTTTGATTTGATCATTCGTATTATATTTGGTAAAGGGTACAGATTAAAGCTTCACGTTATTTAGTCTTCTCTACTCCTCCGTTACCTCGCCCCTCGTACGCCAAAATGTCTCCTGCAATGCCGTATTCTCGAACGCCCTCAGCTTATGTTGTTCCCTCAATGCGAGAGACCACGTTTCACACCCATACACAACAACAGGCAAAATTACGTGTCTGTATATTATTATGTTTATATTTATGGATAGCAAACTGGAAGACAGACGATTGCGCAACGAAAGATAGCAAATGTTCCCTGATTTCAGTGTGCTCTCTATTTCTTCATGAATGCCATTTTGATTTATGAGGAGTGTTACAAAATATTTAAACTCTTCCACGCATTCAAAATATTTCAAATAAATGAAAATAAATGTGCAGTATGAAGGACCCCAGTGTGTCACCGCATTAATTTGTAGCATTTCAAATAAGAAGGCGAACCTATTGGGGGACGAAGTGAAATTGTACTGTGGCTCAGGTTGTTAGACGTGGGCTTCTTACCGCAGAGTCCCAGGTTTGAACCCAGGTCGTTCCTTTTGGGACTTGTAGCGTACGGGATGGCTCGTGGTCACGTTTTTTCCGAGTAATTCAGGTTTCCTTGCACTTTCATTCCACCAGTGCTCCATACGCATTCATGCATCTTCCACTGATGCTATATAATCTTTGAAATTAACTGCGCCTTAAATTATACACAATAAAAGAAGCAAATTTGATCCTGAGTATCCATATACAAAGCTAAATGTAAATGGTTAAAGGAGGGTGAATGTACACTTGTGTGTCATTATATTGCACTTAGGCCTAATTTGTTTTGATCATTTAATGCACCTAGCCCAGGATCTTTCTTTTTGTAAATTTTTTACTTCTTTAAGTGTGAGCTTTGTTTTCGAAATTTCTGCAGCACTTTTACCAAACTTCATAACTTAGTGGCTAGCATTCGTGCTTTTTGTTCGGGGGATTCTCCGTTCACTTCTTGACCTGCGATCCAAGTATTCCGATTTAAGTTGTGATCATCTTTCTCAGTCCATTCCGGGTAGCAATTGTAAGTTTTAAATTCTTAACAAGCCATAAAGTGATCTTAAATTTCGGAATATCTTTAAGATAAACTGCCTTACATTAAAGGGGAGACAGTATAAAGTAAAACATATTAGCTCATTCCAAAACAAGTAAATTAAAGGAGACCCTTTATTTATAAGAATGGCACAGTAACGTATTTTCTTTATTGTGTAATGACAAACAAGTAACTGTAATGTGGAACTGCAAATTGCCGCAGAAGCTGACAGCCATTTTTAAGATGAAATGATTTCCAACGGTTTTATAATTTGATTACGAGAATGACCAACTGTAAGCATAAAGATTTAAAGGGCGCTGAAATTGCCAGAAGCCGCTGTCGAGTAATTGTTTGTGTCTGGCGTAGGCAACTTTTGATGTTGCGTATCAGATATAGCTGGCTGTTAGTAAGGGGGTTAATTTATTACCCCTTTGTTTAGAATGAGTGGCTAACCGGAAGAGCATTTAATTGACTGTAACTCGAAAAGGCTCAAGAAACAAAAAACATTTGTCGGTCTGGAGTGCGTTTCAACGAAGTGCCAACCAGATGTAAAACAATTCGCGTGGAGAATTTACGTAGTTCATTAATTTCCTTTTTTTTTTTTTTTTTTCGTAATTTTTAGAATTTTCTGTAGCAGGGGCTTGTGAGAAATGTTGTGATTGGCTGTACATCTGTCGCTTAGGGTTGTGAAAATGTGCCGATTGTATGTCATTTAATTCATATGGAAAAGACGGAGTTATTTGTGGTGTTAAAGTGATGTTGCTAAAATAGTTTTTGAAATAATTGACAAAATTGCGTGAAATCTCAAGGGATGTCATGCTACTGGACTCCGTCTTGCAATTTTTAATGTGTTGTCAGTAATATGAAAATGGCGATTTTTGGTTCTTCAGTGAGCCTTAGCGTCACTTCATGTAATTTCCTACACTATTCATGTAACTAGGTAATGGCAAAACATAACAGTTTGCTAAGGTACTTTCATGTAGTGTAAAACAACAGCTATCAGCGTATGATCTCTAATGGCTGTCGTGTTTATGTCAATAACTAACTAACTACAGCATCTGGGCATACGAAGTACTGTATGGACGTAATTTTCTCTTTGCCTTTGTAATGACATGAGACTGTAATTCTTAAGTCCTGCGGTCTGTAATATGCAAATTTTGCATCTCGCGAGGGGAAATGAATTAATAAAATGAATCCATTTGACATTGGCGGCTCCACGTGCTCTTCGATGAACTCGCTGCAGTGTCACCTCGTCCACCATACACAGGCAATCCCAGACCTAGGCAATTTCATTTCATGCAGGTTCAGACAAGTAATTTTTGGAACGTAAAAAAAAGAAGAATATTTTTTTTACAACACACGGCGAGGAGATCCAGAGAGCCTCTTTTGGAATATTTTGCTGCTCAACACTTGCGTCGTCAGCTTGTCTCATTTGGACGATTTAAAATATTGACACGTAAAATGCGGGAATTTATTGCGCACGAAAAGGTCAATCATATTGTCATCGCAATCAACAACACTAACAACAGTAAGAAGAAGAAGAAGAAGAAGAAGAAGAAGAAGAAGAAGAAGAAGAATTACACATACAAGCACACGTTTCAGTGTATTGCTCTTGTTTGAATCTGTAAAGCATGGAAATTCTTCGTTGGCCGTCCAAGTCCCTTTAAAAGGGCGTTGTAACTCCCTTAAATACTGGATTTTATGGTAAGTGCTGATTAATTTGTGGGATATGTAGGTAGTAAAATATGTGATAAAGTGGGTTTGTAGTTTGTGTGTGTGTGTGAGTGAGAGAGAGAGAGAGAGTTCAGAATTGAAACTACATGTATATTGTGTGGAAACAGACGCAACTCAGGGTGCGTGGTATTCATAGGGCACTGTTTGGGCTCAGGATACGTGGTGTTAAAGGAAACTTTTCGAGTAAATTCTGGGATGAAACGTAAGGACGGACACGTTGCAACATTCTGTGCTCATTTTAAGCAATCTGTGTATGCAGGGGGCACGTCTTGATAATAGCATGCTTGAATGCGGGCTTAATTTCTTTTATTACTGTGTGCATTTGTTCAGTTGCTGCGGTGACTTACATCAGTGGGTTTAGAAGCATTTTCCCACCATTAATGGAAGTTTCAGGGCACAGTAAAAGTCTAAAATTCGTTGCTACGTACAGTACATGCTGCATAGCTTTTAGTGCCATCACATCTCAAGAGCCCATTTCCTTACAATTGTGAAATGCTGAAAATCCTTTCACCCAAGAGTAGATAATTATTTCTTTATTTCACAGCAGAGTGCTTTGAGGTGGCAGGGATATGTTAAAACAGAGAGTATGTTGGAAAGCATCGAAAGAATACCTTATATTTATATTTCAATACAGAACATATTAATGCAGTATTTCCCTTAGTACACTGATCGCAGTCGTCTCTACGTATTTCTCTCTCCTACATACAGCTTTGACGACGTTATTGTGTGTAAAATTTAACACCCGTGATTGCAGGGATCACGGGTGCGAATCCCCCCTCCGAGTTCGTGGATTTTTGTCACTTGTGTTTGTGTGTTGTGTATGTAGCGGCCCCTGCGACGTGCTGATCACTCGTTCAGAGGATTCCTACCGACTGTGTGTGTGTGTGTGTGATCTGGATACCTCAACAACGAGGCGGCCTGGGACCGATGTGGGCTGTACCGCCACAGAAAATAAAAATATTTATTGCAGAGTAATATTTTGTGATGCTTCCTACTGTGTACTTCTGTCCATTCTTTGTTGTTTCCCTACACTTAGTTCCTAATAGTCTCATCATAATTGGTCGTCCGTTGTTCCAGTTGCTTGCTTCACAGTCGATTTTGGGAGCTTCACTCATGTTATTCTGGTAGGTACGATTTGTGTTTCGTTAATGCAACCGGTCTCCTTTATTTTCTCGCCCGGCTGTACCCAAAGCTTTCCATGTACAACGTGTCGTTAAAACTCGTGCTGAGTTAATCAACGATAAATAGATCTGCATAGCGCATGATGAATTCTGAGGTGTGTCGCTGTGACTGTGGAGAAGATTCATTTGTGGGGAGCACATGCAGGTTAGAAATGAGGGTTGGCTCGTGGGAGGGCCGGTGAATAACGACACAGATGCTCTAGTTGGTTAAATTTCATTTGTTTAACAGTTCAGTAAGTCACTGAACACACTTCAGCAATGACTCCGGTTTAATGAACACTTAAATTACACTTGATTGAAACCGCATGTATCGAAATGTGTGTGTCGATAAAAATTTACAGTGCACTTAAACACTTGTTACTAACTTTGTGTAGGTTCGTATGGTCGGACTTAATTACATCATTTGTGTAATCATGGAGGCCGTGTTTCTGCTTTCACTAGAGCACACTGATATGGGATGAGGTCCGCCGTCTTTGGATGATGCTCGGTGATGCGAAGACGCTGGTCTGTCCAGAAAGGTTGGTGACATGAGGACAAGAGGACTTAATCATGATAACTGGGATATCGTAGGTTACATTTGTCCACATGTTAGATTTGCGTGATGCCGTTAAGTGTAGAATGAGTCAAATGGTTTGGTGTAGAGTAGGCAAAATAAATTAAGGGTTGGAAGAGTTTGCGTGAAATGTGTAAATTATTCGAATGCTATGAAAAGCATGGAAACTGAGTAAATTAGTAAAGTAAATTAATACTAATTTCATTTCCTGTTCTTCGAGTTTTGTGTACACAAATATTACATCGCTTCTCAGAACGTCGTTCCTAAAGCAAAGCAACTCGCGCCTTTATCGGGCAGGAGGTACTGCACCAGATATGGGACTTGAATTAACCCTGTGTTTAATTCCAACCACACTTACTGCTTGCGAAATTTGAGTTTATTACAGCGTTTTGATGAAGGCTTTGGTCTTCTGGGATGTGTAACCGTGTCTGCTGGTAAAAACCGACCGACGTTTCGAAGGAAATTCTTTCTTACCTTCATCTTCAGGGCCCATCAGTACAAGAAGACGTTCTTGGACCCACTAAAATCCTTCGAAACGTCTGCAATTATTTGTCCATCGACAACGCCTAATATCACAAAATTTGAATCTTCATCTGATGTGTGGTTGACCGTGCATCGTAATTCAGCAAGGATAAGAAACCAATAAGATGTCACTTTTGTGTTATCCTTTATTTCTCCTTTACAAGTTGCTCAACATGTTTCGAGCGACCATGTGCCCATCTTCAGGAGCTGACGACTGCGTAGTGTTATCGCCACGTGTTGGTATTGTGCTGGTATTATTCAGATGTGTCTTATCTGTGTGGGTCGATATGTTCTACGTATGTCCAGTGTGATGAGTCGGTAGCTGTCTTTGAGTGTAATTTTGGTTAGGTCGTTGGCTGGTTTGGTGGGGTTTTCGACTGTGTATAAGTTTTCTAGATGGAGGTGTTGGTTTAGGATTTTGTTTAGTTTTTTGGCGGCCTTCCTCCGTCCCTTGAAATTTGTAACACGTCATAATAATTTTCATGTACCTAAATTCAAAATTACGTTTCGTTCCTTTTGGCAGGTATGTGTCACATAACATTGTTACGTGATTTCCCCAAGGACGTTAAATAGGACACATTTATTCCATTTATTTTATGTATGCATTTTGTCTGTGCTGACCGGGGTACGACACACGATACTCGTATACCTATGTATCCACTAAAAGAAAATCCGATTTGCTCCTCGCTGTCGGGAATAAGCCGACTCTCAGCATTGCGCTGTTGGCAGCATGGTGTTGAATACTGATCGAATTTGGCGCATGGAATATTAATAAGTGATAATTCAAAGGCGGTTAGTTGGTAGGTCATGTATTACTCATGAGACAGTAAACATTCATACAAAACGCTGCCCAGAAAACTTCAGAGGAAGAGAATACTTGAGAGATTAGGCGAAATTGTGACTGTGGTATTAAAACTGATGCTACAGGAATAGGCTTGAAGTTGGTGTATAGATTTATGTTGATGTAAACATAGTCTAGTGAGTGGATTTTGTGAGCACGACAATGAACTCCATGTGCTATAAAAGTATTACCTGACGTGATACATAAATAATGTTGAATGAAAACGTTGCGGTTTATAGTGATTTAGTATGTATCTAGTTACTTAGGCGGGTAGATGGCAGGTGGAGAATTGTGTAAATTGTGGTAGGCAGGTAGGTTCTAAAGGTGTGTAAATTGGCTGGTAAATAGGGTATGTAGGTGTGTAATGTAGTACATACGTAAGCCTGTATTAAGTCTGAATCGGTTTGATGCAATATTCAATTTAGTTACGATTCATTTCCACGACCGAAGCCTGAAATATTCTCATCCTGTTATTATAATAGAAAATCCATGCACAACATCATGAACAAAACAACACTTTCACAAACTAGCCATGTAGTCCTCGTATTGTTTGTATTACAAGCGGCGTAAATCTCTTCACAGAATTTCAGTGCATTTTTAATTTTGTCGCGTCTAAAAACTTGCACGGATACAGAATACAAACAGAGATTTTTTGTTGCCGGCATTAAAATACTCGTGAATGTTGAAATGTGAAGGAAATAAGACTCTACAGATTAAATTAATTTGAAGGAAAAAAGAAGAGAAAACTCCTGTTTTGGTATGTCCTGTGTTTACAATTCTACGAATGCGAAGTCACAAAATGTTAATCCGCACCTGTTTTTATTGTGTTTGACACAAATTGCAACTCTTTAATTAGTGCCAACTAGTTTTCAATGAAGAATTTTTATTGGCGGATGTCGTGTACTATTTAGATAAAGTTGTATTCGACGTACAGAGTTGTTCACGCTCTCTCTCAGAAGATGAGAGTTTAGGCTAATTTGCACTGGGCAACTTTATGGGGGGAAATGTTTGCAACCGCTCAACTCTGACTGGCTGGCTGTCTGTGTAAAGAATATTTTTGTTGAACTTACAACTGACCCTAGAGTGGACTGAAAGTGTAGTTGAAAAGCCGGCTGCTTTGCTGTCCTCTTGCCCGTCACGTGGCTAACTTGAGTCACTTTTTGTTCCTGGCCAGACACTCACTTGCTGCCTCATCTGTGCCTAGTAATATTATTTATACTTTACGACTTTACGTTTTCTTTCGTTAATTCGGGATACGTCATATGCCGCCTTGTACAGTCTTGAGTACACCGAAATGGAACTGTAGTGAAGTATTTAAGTTTTTGGACCTTTATAAAGGTACGAAATTCTTTGTAACGTAAGACCTGACGGCTACTCCATCAAGAACAGAAGGAGAGTTACCTTTGTAATACTTCCTCAAGGAAGTAAGGCTCACCTATTTCCCCATGTATCAGTAGGATCCAGACACAAAAACACAGAAATTCGTGCAAGCCTACAATGCCAATAACGTCCACTAAACCAGATACATTTCACGAGCCCAACAATTCATCGTAGGCCTTTGTATAATCATCATCATCGTCTGCTGGCTGCTCCGGTTTAAACCATTCCGAAATGTTTTATTTCGCATTTTCTATTAAGTTTAATGTAATGTGCTTTTGTAAAGGCGATTAATATTTGTATTTGGCCAAAATCAAAACACACATAAGAATTTGTTTATGTTATCTCGTAACATATTCTTCGTCAAGACAACTAGCTTTATAAAAGTGATAAAATGAATGTTGGTAAGGTGTGGGGATTACGGAAAAAAGTTTAACGAAAAGTGTTACATCGAAAGCTACCTCTATGTGGAAAGTCAGAACACCTAGACGGCTGACAGTCCTTGTGGCGTGAGACAAAACACATTTCTTGATGGTATCTGAAGTTAATACTATCCAGAGTTGAAACTGTCATCACAAGCCAGTTTCGTACTGCCACTTCTAGCTAGTCTTCTTTAGTTTTCAAGTCATCTGTTATTAGTAGCTCTTCGAATTTTCAGTAAATGTTTGAAAGCCACCCCGTGACATGTCATGCAGGTACGGAGGGAGTGATGAGGTACCCACCAGCTCACTCTTAATGTTGGCGTTTGATGGGGGTGGGTTCAGATTTATAGAATTCATTCTCATATTGCCTTGTAGGTCAGAGCACTTTCTTTCCCAAATACTTGCAACAGACCTTTTTCAATGCGCCATTAATTTATCACGTACTAATCTGTGGTCTTACACAAACACTTGGATTTGTCGTTCTTTCGAAACATTTAAATAATTCATGAAAAGATAAAACAAATCTAATATCCGCTCTAATTACTTCTCTTATTAACAATATAACACAAAGCCGTAACAACAGAATTGTTGATACATCTAACTTTTAATTGAGTACACAAGGAAACTCTCTTGATTGGCTTTCCTCAGGGACATGTTTTTAATATGTAATAATATATAATATAAAACTTATATTATTAAAGTTATTTTCTAGAGGGCTGTAGATAGCCTACTGAGTTTGTTTTGAAAGCCGTTACGGTGTAATGTCGTATTTTCTTTTTTGTGTTGTGCATATTTGAATAAAGGACGCCACGCACGAACACATTCGTGATCTGTATATAGAAGTTTATGTGACGACAGTGGCCATCATGCAAGGCCTCGGAGTGTTATTCATTGCACCATTAATGCTTTGACAGTTTTTGTACCGTACGTTTGAAATTCTTTAAGCCGAAATAATATCTTTGACACATTTCATGTACTTGACGTTCAGGTTACCGTGCATCATGATAAATTCTTAAAATAAAACCAACCAGATGCACTAATTTTTCAAATTTACTTTTCGAATAAAACTCTACATGTTTCGGACAGTTCTTCTGTCCATCATCAGGAGTTTTTCACTGTACACACAGCAATGGTA
>Ga0123352_10011040_pt1 | contig 14217 bp, 5 predicted proteins | sample TergutLab28metaG_FD_89700 | JGI IMG/M metagenome (GOLD analysis project Ga0123352, IMG submission 89700) | Labiotermes labralis P1 segment gut microbial communities from Petit-Saut dam, French Guiana - Lab288 P1 | ecosystem: Host-associated > Arthropoda: Insects > Digestive system > Gut ... | reverse complement strand
TGTGCACTCCATCCAGCCCTCACAGCCCAGGTACCCACACGCGCCCGGTACACCTCAAGGTCGCAACCCATTATTTACTGCACTCTCCGAGAACACGTCCGCTGTAAACAACCTTCCGAACCAAACACTTGCTGCACATTCTGCTAATAGGGCAGTTTAGGATTTAAATGAGAAATCCTCCTTAGGTGTGTCCACAGATGGCAGCAATCATGGTACACAAAAACTATTCCATGTTGTAATACATTTTCATAAAGTTCATGGTATGAAATCAAAGTAGATAAATCTGGATATTACATCAAATGAATAAGGTGGGATGACAGCAAACTGTGTTACAGAAACATCTTCCTTAATAAGTTTGAGTTGCATTCCCTGTTGACAATAAAAACACTAATTTTAGGGGAAGCAGTCACTCTTTAAAAAAAACCTTCCACACACTGAATCACGAATGAAAAAAACAATCAATGCTGGTTGTCCAACTTCTTCACAAATGTATCAAGCATATGGCAGGTATGTTGTCAGTGGATACATACTGCATCATAATGAACATTTCTGTTTGTTATTCCTCCATCCATACAGTAAGTAAAGAAAATCTCAAGAATCACAAATGCATTGATAAAAATTAGAGTTCAATGTTGTAACAGGGCACAATACAACATATATCACCCTTGCATACCATCAAATGGTTACTATATTTGTTTTCTGGTTTTAACATCTTTTTCTGTCTGAATCTAAACCACCAGTAATACTGAGTTGCTAGAAGCACATCTGTGGGATATTTATTCCATAAGGTCATGTTGCATGAACATATGAAGGAAAAGGAAATTGAAAGAAATTCAGTATGGGAGGTCCTAAGCAAAGGACTGAAGGAATTGATCTGTTATGACAGTAGCTTCTCCTGTATACAAAGTGTGGTCTAAGTAACAGCAGATGTGCACCAACTATTTTGCTGGATGAGTTCCAGTGCGATGCTTTCATTCAGTGATGTTCAGTCTATCATAAAATACGTGAGGGACTGAGATGTGATAATGGATGTTTTGACCAGTTCTCTAATCCAAAGAGTTTTGTTTAGAATGCTCAAAATGACAAAGATTTTGAAAGTGCATCAATTATTGACAGGTGGGTTAAATACTTCAAAAGAGCTTTAAAGCAGACTGCCAATCTAAATGCTTCAACATTTTTCCATTACATTCCTAGACAAACATGCCAATGCTTAAAATTTATTTACCTTTATAAATGCACAATGAGTAGATGAAATAAACAGGGTTACCACTGAAGATATGAATGGGCCTCTCCTCTCCAATATATCAATGATTAAGCATGCCTTTGGTACTACAAATATCTCCTAGAACAACCAGCTCTGCTTAGGTAGCTAAAATCTTCCAACAAGAATGCAGGTGCAGGTACTGGCATAATAAACACAAAAGTATTCAACAACAGAAAAGTCAGTATGGCTTTATCCACTTAATTGTGTCATATCTTTCCTGCATGTGAATACTGTATATACAAAACATTTTCTTCTCCATTAATATATTCTGTAGCAAATAAAAGATCCATACAGATAGGCAACTTAAGAATTCTGCATCCAAACATCTATATAATGTTGGCCAAATGGTAGAAATTAGCTACATCCAGAGGAGATTTCATGAGGGAGATAGTGTCCTCTGTTTTCACAGACCAGAAGTGGTCACCCTATTCAATGGGTGTCTTGCTCCTTTAGGTAGGAACAGTGGTGGCACCCTGAGTGCTGTGGCAATTCTGACATTAGACATACACACAGCCACTGTCCTTTCAGAAACTGGTCTAAAAAGTATGTGACATACATTGTTCACAAATAACTACCGTGCTGCATGAGAAGTGTTGCCATGACTCTTGGTTCCGATGCACACTGCTGATACACTCCAAGTAGCAGGTCACATTTTAACTAGCTAATAAGCTGAATATTCAAAAGGTTTTAAGGCAATAGTAGATACATATGTTAAATTTTGTAGCTACAGGTATTTGGAAGGCAGCCTCCTTATGGCAGGTTCCAGCTGTAACATGCTGGCATTCTGAGAATAAACTGCTAATTTATATAGATGCTCTTGTGTTTTGATGGTTGGGATTTGCACTGATCATAGAGAGAACAGTGATAGGGAATGTAACATGAAAGTTTTCATATAAAAATAGAATTCCACCAAACATGGTACATGTGTGATGCAATGACAAAAGTCAAAATAAAGGGCATGGGCTGTAAGTTTTATTGCAACTAATTCTGCAGCCTTGCATGATTACAGGATTCCACCACAGTGTAAATAAGATCTTTGCTCTTCTGAGATTTTAAGCAGTGCAGATGAGCTAGATCCCATTTCTGAAGCCTGTCACCAACAGCAGCATACCTACATATTTCAAGTTCTAATTTTAATTGGCTGCAATGCCATCAAAATATACACAAGTATCATTCTGTGCAAATACAGACACGGATAATATCTAATGACCTTCATTCTGACACCAAAACTACAGTACAAAAACAGTACCTGAATATGATATCCATTAATAAATTTCATCATCACTAGTTTCGTACAAGCGTTTGTGTCTCTGTTTAGACAAGACCACATCATCCTCTGTAACTCGCAGAGTCATGGGTGGGATAAGAGCACCTGCAATACACCTCCTTTCGGCATTCAAGAAGTTGAATGTAGCACAGGCTTGTTCTGTACTTAATATTTCAATGCTGATGTGATATTTTGCCATGAAGGAAAGGACGCTTGAATTCAGTTGGAAACTGTCCCTGGTGTCTCCCACTCCCAATACGAGGACATCTGTAAAATTGCATAGTGTGTTGTGAACAAATGCAACATTATGAATCTGAAGCCTTTTACAGAAATAGCTCATGTAACCTATGTTGCAGCCCGAATGTAGATATACTCCATGTACATCTATTCATAACGCTACCCTGCATGTGTGAATATGCACTGCAATATCCGGTAATGAAACAGAAATAAACCTACAAGAACTTCTGAAAATATTAATGACACTTCATGCAACATTTAAGTTCATTCACTTGTTTCACTTTGTGGTTGCTGAGAGTGTCAATGGTATGCAAAATGACAAATGATGTACTGGAAAGGATTTGCATAGAAGTTCTATGTAATACATGAATAGTACACTCCTCATGAATATCTGTGTTGTAGTACTGTGCAACAGAGAAATAATGAACATATCAATTATTTATAAATCTCACCTTTTTGAAATTGTACATTCATGTTCATAAAGTGGGAAAAATTAGGGTGGATGTTCACCACATACAATAATCAATACCTACTGTGAGTAAACTCATTTTTCATATACAACAAGAGCAACATTATTTATCAGGAAACAGATTTCAAAATAAGTGTAGCAGGAATTTTTGTGGTATGCAGTAGACAAATGTGCACCTAAAAACTACATAACACTGGCTATTTAGTTACTGGTAGACATACATGTTTACTCTATCTACAACCCATCATATGAATGTTTCCATTATTATAACACAGTCAATGGAACTACCGTACATAAAATAAAATTCACCTCTTGTAGTGTATGAAAACCACTCAGCTAACATAGTTTGACAGATAACACGCACACACACAACAGCCTTCAAAAGGGAGTAGCAAAAGCACCATGTTTACTTCAGTTCCAATGTATCAATAAACCTTCATGTTATACAACTTCAAATCATTCACACAATGCAATGCCTTCAACTTGTACAATGAGCAGTCTTCCTATGGATTAAAGCTTTATCATAGCCAATGACACATAAGTGGACCACCTTGTCTCTACCTACTGATACAGATTAGCAGAGTCCTGAACCATGTCCTGGCACTTGTAAGGATATCCTGTAGAAAACTTCCATTCCTATTCTCTGATCCAGAGTGCTTTGTCTTTGCCCCTAAGATCTGTGATCCTTGACATTCTTCCAGGCTTCTGTATCCAGCCTTTCCCAAATTGGGCATTTTTTCAGTTCATGTTATTTGGGGGTTTGGCAACTGAGCAAAACTTAGGACAAATCACATTTGAGAGCCTCCATTCCCAGATCATGCCAAATATGTTCTACAAATATCACCAAGGGGACACTTGAATAGCAGGGATCCTCTCTGGGCTATGACATGACATGACCCATAAAACCAATGCTTTTCATCCCCAGCATTATTTTCATGGTGCTCAAAGCAAAATTTGCAATGTGCAGCCTGGTATTTTTTAGGTGTATTCTTTAATAATCCACCTTGAAGTATCTCCACCTTGACGAAGGCATCTTTTGCCGGGTAAAGAGGCTTGCGTGGTGCAATGATCCAGAGAGCCATGCCGGTGGTAGCGTAGCTACTGGTAGGGCCACCCTTGCCGGACAGGTCAAAGGAGAGCACCCAGACAAAGAGAGATACACTGGTCCTCCAGGTTGGGGGTTGGGTCAATGGTCCAGCACCCCATCACCCGGAAAAAAACAAACATGCTAAAAAACCTAGACAAAGGCTCGAAAAAATGGACGGTCTATCTAATAAACAACATAAAGCTCAAAAAAGGTTAATGAATTACGGTACATGGAATGTTCAAGGCATTTGAGGAAAAAATGGAAGAAATAACATCAGAATTAGGAAAACTAAAAATGGATGTAATAGAACTAACAGAAACAAAACAAAAGGGCACAGGTTCGGAAATATTAGGGGGCTATGTTCACCTCTATAGCGGAGTATCTAAGGACAGAAGAGCAGAAAGAGGAGTTTCCATTTTAACAAAGAAAAAACTTAAAAAAGAAATAATGAATTGGGAAGCAGTGAATGAGAACATAACAGTTAACATAAACCACCTGGGAATTAAAATTACAGCACTTTGTGTATATGCACCATCAAACGACAAGGTAGATTTTGAAAAAGATCAGTTTTATGAAAAACTGAATGAAACATTGATAAATATTGGCACAACAAGAGAAATAATACTTTTGGGAGATATTAATGGCCATACAGGCACAAAAGTGAATAATCAAGTAGTAGGACCATATGAGGAAACAAGAATGAAAGACAATGGAGAACGCCTCATTGATTTATGCAAAAGTCACAATTTGAGAATTATGAATGGGTATTTCAAACATAAAATGATACATAAATATACGTGGGAACAACATACATGAAAATAGAAATCAATTATAGACTACATTATGTTAAACAAAAATCAAAATTTCAGATACATGATGTGAGAGTACAAGGGGGCATAAACTGTGGGTCAGATCACTATGTGGTAAGAGCTAAGGTGTACCTACCAATACGAGGAAGAACAAGTAATACAGATAAGCATGATGAAAACCATGAAAAGTTCACGTATCTAAAATACAATCTGAACAGCTTACAACATGAGAGTACACAACATTTATATAAAATACGACTATATGAAAAACTGACATCAAAAGAGGAATTTGGTCTTTCTGAAATTTATGGAAACATAATACAAAGTCTTCATGAAACGGCAAAAGAGGTACTAGGGGAAAAGCACAAAAGACAAAGCCGTAGAATGTGGTGGACAGAAGAAATTGAAGGTCTTATGGCAAAAAAGAAAAAAACTATATCAGAAATGGTTAAACACAAAAAGATATAAAGATAAACATGCATACCTTGAAATTACAAGATGGATGAGAGGAATAATTAGAGCTGAAAAGAATGAAATGTGGGACAGAAAATGCCAAGAAATTAATATGTACATAGGGGGTAGGAAATGTACTGAAGCATAGAAATTTATAAAAAAATTGAGAACATCAGAAAAAGAAAATGTACACTTACAAATAATACCAATCGATAGATGGGTGCAATATTACCAGGACCTACTTACAGAAAATTGACCAGAGTACGAAGGCAACAAAAATATCTTACCTACACAGTTGGATGGAGAAATAGTAGAAGTAAGTGAAGAAAGGGCGAGGAAGGCAGTGAGAGAACTAAAAAATGGGAAATCATAAGGACCAGAAGGAGTATATGCTAAAATGCTAAAACATGGAACAGATAAACTGATAAAAATGCTGACATGGGTAATAAATAGATGCCTAAATGGAGAAGAAGCTCTGCAACAATGGAAAGTTGCTTACATTTCATCAATACACAATAAAGGAAGCAAAGAAGATTGTTCTAATTATAGGGGCATTTCAGTGACGAGAGTGATGAGTAGATTATATGGTAAAGTACTTAGAGACCTCATAGAAGAAGAGAATAAAGATGAAGAAGAACAAAGTGGATTTCGAACAGGACGATCATGTACAGACAACATCTTTTGCATGAAACAAATTATTGAAAAAAGGAATGCAACAAACCAAGAAACCCATTTATTATTTGTGGATTTGACAAAAGTGTATGACAGTATACCAATATCAAAACTTTTGGGAGAATCAAATATTAATAATACTTTAATTAAAGCACTGCAAAATCTCTATGGCAATACAGCACAAGTGAAAGCTGGAAACAAACTATCCCTCCCTTTCAACATTACTAAAGGACTACTCCAGGGATGTTGCATTTCCTCTACACTTTTTAAGATTTACATACGGAAAGTTTTAGAAGAATGGAAATGTAAATGCTCTGGAATGGGTATTCCTCTAGAAAATGCAACATTGTATACACGCCAGTTTGCGGATGATCAAGTATTTTCTGCAGGTGACAAAGAAGATTTGGAATATATGATGTGTAAATTTAAAAAAACTTATGAGAAATGGGGCCTGGATATGAATTTGAATAAAACAAAATACTTATGTATTGGGGAAACGGACAGTAATTTGAAATTAGATGAAGACAGCGAGATTCAATTTTGTCAAGAATATAAATATTTAGGAGTTATTTTTGATACTAGCAGAACAGATGACAAAGAAATAAGATCAAGAGTAATAAAAGCAAGAAAATGTATAGCATGTTTAAATGGGATACTGTGGAATATCAGATATAAGAAAGGAGAGAAAATTGAACACTTATAATGCATTGATTAAAAGCAGTTTATTGTAGGATTCCGAAACATGGAGACTCGCATAAAATAATAAAAGACAGGTCGAAGCTACAGAGAAGGATGCCCTGAGGAGATCCTCTAGAATATCAAGAAAAGAAAGAATTAGAAATGTAACTATAAGACAACAAATTGGATTAGAGGAACCAATTATAAAAGAAATTGAATAGAACCAGCTTACATGGTACGGCCATGTTCAAAGAATGGCAGAAGGAAGATTACCCAAAATAGCATTGAAGTGGACGCTGAAACAAAAGAGAGCACGAGGAAGATTGAAGAGAAACTGGATAGAAGGTATAAGGAAGACCATGAACGAAAGAAACCTAAATGAAGGCCTGTGGGAAGATAGGAAGCAATGGAGTCTAGGTGTCGGACAACGTAGAATGACGTTCTGAAACCGATCTATACATACACTATTTAATAATGCTGTCATTTGCTGATATTACATAATATCAGTGCTAGACGAATGAATGAGCATAGCAAATTGGTGGAATAATGACAGGGAAACATGGATGTACTTGGAGAAAAAACAATCCTTTGCCAATTCATCCACCACAAATCCTACATCGACTAGCCCAGAACTGAACCCGGGCCTCCGTATGAAGAGGCCACTGACTAACCACCTGAGACATAGCACAGGCCCAATCAGGAAATGAAACTTCTCTCAACTGTACACAGTGTTCCTCCCATGTCCTGAAATAGTGCTTAATCCAAGAAAACCTGATGTCCCTCAAAAGTTGATCAGTCTCCAAATTGAAAACTTATTCTGGCATTACAATCCTTGATTGACCTCGGCCTCTTCTAAAATTGTCCTCCACTGCTCTCCGTCCTGCACCTTATGTCTCCAATTCCTTATGCCCATGTTGTTGAGACTTTCCTCAACCGACTGAAGCCACCTCAGCTTAGGCTTTACCACATGTGAGTGCCTTTTGGCTTAAGAAGAGTAAGCTTTCTGCAAGGATCCAGTTCCTGCATTCTAAAAGAGGTGCCGCAGGCTCCTCAATCTTTCTATTTTTATCACTTTACCTATATCTAATTCATTGTAGTGTGTAAAAAGCTCAACACTGTATCTTGTTCTCCATATACCATTATTGTTAATAGGACCATAAGTGATTTTTAATATTCTTCTTTCAAAGAAAATTCAAAACTTACTTGCCAATAAAATTCCTGTAGGTATTTTTTGAATCTGTATTCAACAAAAGGAGTTGTAAAAGCCGTTATCTTTGGCTTCTCAAACTCAATGGCATTTGGTACGAAGTGCTCTTCATATACATAATGCTGAAACACCTCACCCCCAAGAAACTATGGCATGCACTCTCCAGGTTTGGCAACAGAAGGGAATCTGAGACCACATCCTCATTCAATTTCCTGTAACCTACAACCAAATGATACTTCCACCTTCTTTTGGAACAAGGATGGCTGGGCTTAGGTAATAACAAGATCTGTGCTGAATAATTCCTTTCTGCACGAGATCGTCAACACAATTGCAAAGAGTAGCTTATCTCAAAAGTGGCCTCACTGGGATGCGATCTGAAAGATGTCATATATTGGCCTTTTACTTCTCTAGGGTTCTCACAAAACACGGTAAAAATTCTTGGGCAAAACCTGAAACAATGATTGCTCATATACATCACCTCTGAATGCAAATACAGGAAAGTGAAAACCAGGTGGAAATTGAATAAAAAAAATAGTACATCCCTTGGAGATGATAAAAATTCACACCACTAAGATGGACAAAACACATGAGACTAACATATGCTTGCAATTACCACCATAAGAATATCAAATCTCACATAAGAAATTAAACTTTACTCACGTAGCTAAAGAATGTGGGTTTGAATTACATTCTAAAACTACAACAATACTGAACACATTACTTTAACAGCCATTGCTACTGCACACAATGGCAAGAGTGTGCAGTAAATCTCATAATATCTTCAGGCATTCTATATTATGAGTACTGTACGAAATTTTATTCGCAACTTTAAGTAATTTTTCCCATTGCACTCTTTATATCGCATATTTATTTTCAAAGACTGCCCAATGCCACTGTAGAATATAGTTTAATGAAGAAATTATTTCCGTTCTGCATATTTCAAACATAATGTAAGAAAGCAACAATCTCTGGGCAGACCTATCCTGTTATTACGTTGGCCAAATGTTGATACAGAGGCACCTAGTGTGAGCAGGTTTAGTAAGATGCCTTATTCTTTGCCACACAGTGGAACCTGACACAACACCACTACATAAACTTTAACGGTTTATATCAAGAGGCAAGCCATTTTAGGGCCAGGGTAATGTAGTCAGTTTAGATACTAGGCTACAGGCTGGACGGTCTGGAGTTCAACTCCCTGTAGGGGCAAAAAACTTTTCTCCAAAATGTCCAGACTGGCTCTGGGACCCATACAGCCTCCTATGCAACAGGTACTGGGTTCTTTCCTGGGGTAAAGAGGTCGAGGTATGATGTTGACCACTCACCTCTAGTGACAAGGTTAAGACTGAGTGGACCTACATTTCTGCTCCGCCCTATTTGCCTATGTTGTGTACATAGGAACAACCTACTTTATGCATGTCATTTTGAAACGTAAAACCACAAGACCGCAAAAGTCATGTTCTAATCCAGGATACATGCCATTCTGTGCCTTGGAATTCTGATACCATATCCATTAACACAGTATGTGGTGCAGATGTACTTACACATATTGCTTAATATTTATAAACTAATTTTTATTTTATTCTCAAAAATGTAGCTCATACAAATGGCAAGATAAGATCTGATGCCCTCACAGCATGAATGAAGATTACAGTGTTCCTGGATAGGATGTCGAGTAGTGTGGTATATAAGTACCAACACTTTGAAGTGCTTTGATGTCCCTGACAATGCAGACAGCAAGTGTCTCTGTTAAGTTGTCACCTATACATAGCAACCCATTGCAGAATACTGCAATCTTCAATATGTTTCCACTTGACACATGAGTCACTGACTGCTTCATGTATAAACAAATCACGAAATCAACATATGCCATAACATTATATTTTCTTACCAATTTTAGGCTCAATCAGGCTGAAGAGCAAAAGGGAGTCTTCATTAATTGCATGAACATTACCCACATTCCAACTCAGGACTGTACGAGGAAAAATGGCCATGGGTCCCAACACATACATTCCATTGTTGAGTCGGAATCCAACCTGCAATAAACACTTGTTTACGATAATCTATTCAGAAAACTCCATCATCCCCAACACAAACAGTTTTAATAGGATTGGAAGCCACAGTGGGACAGGGGTTTCAGTTTAAATTCAACTTCCCCATTCAACTGGAGAACACATCTCGTGGCCATGTAACATAAGTGCCCCACTGGTTTCCCCCTTTAAAGCTCAAATAAAAATGATAATTAATGTGCTGCTCTCTCTATCTTAAATAGTGGTTCAAAATACTATTGCAGTCTGTCAAACACACACTGTGAGGCATGAAATGTACACAACATAAACTATGTGTATGCATGTATGTTCTGCAACATGACACAACTCAGTGAGGCAGAAATTTACCAACATTTCTGGCAGAAAGTTGCTCACAAATGTCGGTACATTTCTAGCACACTAAATGGCATCACACCTATAAAGACACTTAACTTCAATTCATTCTTTCCTTTGTAAAGACCATATACAATCTAAACATTCTCTAAATACTTCTACACAGACGTTTGCTGCTGTCACACACTACTTTGATTTTATAAAAAAAAAAAAAGTAGGATGTATATCAATTCACTAATAATTTGTATATGGTAAAAAGCAAATTCTATGGTTCTGAATGAAGTAAATGCCATAACACGTCAAAATGCATCCAATAAATGGCCTGTATATATTGACATATCTGGATACACACTACAAATATTTGATGCACGAAATATAATAAATAATGTACTAAGTATAAAAATATATCCCTTCGTATTATGCACAGATTTTAATATTCAATTACAGATAATTATGCGTACATATGACTTTTATGATTTGAGAGGTAATTTTCTGTCCTAATGGAAATTGTGTCACTGACAACAGCTTCCTGTTCACATTTTGTTTTTATAGCAGGAGACTCCTTACTGAATCTTATTTGCATCTCCAATTATACGGCAAAGTTGCACAGAGTACAATTTACAGTCCTGTACATTGTAATTAATATCTAATGATAATTATCTACAAGTATGACAAATTCAAAGGAAACCGGAGGGAAAGAGACCACTGGGGAGACCTAGGCGTAGATGGGTGAATAATATTAGGACGGATCTCCAGGAGGTGGGATGTGGGTATATGGACTGGATTGGGCTGGTCCAGGATAGAGAGAGGTGGTAGACGCTTGTGCGTGCAGTAATGAACCTTCGGGTTCCGTGAAATGTGGGGAATTTCTTGACTAGCTGCAAACCAGTTAGCTCCTCAAGAAGGATTCTGCACCATGGAGTAAGTAAGTGAGTATACAAATTCCGAACATGAGGAAAAAAATACTTGTTTATGCATCATGGATGAAACTTCCAAAACTTATGAACTAATTTTTCTTGAATGCATATGTCCATTAACTGCATAATACTACTAACTTTGTTGATGAATTTGATAGGAATATCATGATATATATGCTCAAAGTGGTTATGGTAAGCTGTTACCTGACTGTAGGAGTCAATCATCAACACCTCTAAATTCTTGTTCAGCATCTCAATTGTTGTCTTCCCATCAGGATCATAGCTGTGGTGCCGAACTGAGATTATAGGCACGCTTTCTTTGTAGAACCTAATGTAACAGCACAAATCAAAGAATGCCAAAACAATGCAATTTACTTCTTTAATGAGGGTCATGCACCTAACTGGTTACAAAAATAAACATTATTTTAATATATGTAAGTAAGATAGTCCTGAAGGCGCAATAAACTGGCAAATATGGTGATAAGTGACTGACAACCAAGAACCAGTGTAATGGTAGAAAACTCTTATAGATAGAAATGGGATAGTATTTGTTATGAACAAAATGCAGCTGCCAAAAAAGTAATGACTGCACAGTGAATACCACATAATTGAATTATGATTGGTTTGTGTTAATAAAGTGTCTTGAGAAGTTTTAAACCATGAACATTACATTCTTCATATTTAAAAACTGACTTATGTAACTTTCTACAGTTTAGTTACTTACTTTCATAAGTTTCCTGCCATGCAGTAATAATGTCTGACTTCCATTTGAGATGTGCCAAGCTCAAATCATGGCTCATCCACTAACTATCCTAACAGTTACCATGGTCTATCTCAGGCCGTCCAAGCGAGTGATTATTGGCCATGTATGACCACTTCCCACACCATATGTTCCAGTTAATCCTCTGGTATTCTTTGGTAATAACTAACACCTGTAGTAGATATAGTATTCTCAAATAACCATAAAATAGAAAACCTAACCATTCTACCTGACCTACATTACACACTTTTAAGGAGACTGAATACCACAGAGCTGATAATACAGTAACAACATTTTCATAGTCATTAAGTTATATACTTACAGGGAAAAACCAATAACCACATCAGTACTAAAAACAAAGAAACGTCATGGTTCATTTTGTTCTAGTTCTGTATGCCCCATTGAAGAGAGACTTGAAAGCACCACTCCTCAGAAATTTGGCTTAGGGTGCCAAGGAACTGAAAAGAGTTTACCCCTCTGGCAAGATTCTGGTATACATGATGAATATCTGGCATCAGGAGTAATGTCATCCTGGTTTTCCAAGTGAATCAGATACGCTTTAAACCTAATGAAACTAGTTTTTCATTTGCCTACTGAATTATCAGGCTGTCACAGACGGCATAAATTAGTAACATACCTACAACAGTATTTCTACTATTTCGCGGTCAAAGTGCTCTAATCACATGTTTTTGTAACTGTGGTTTGCTGATTCTTCTTCACTGGATCACGTGCCAGCTGACAATTTAAAAAACAGATTCATAGTATTCGAAGCAGGTTTCTATAGCGAATACAATGCACTGTACTTGGTCTAGAACGAAAATGCAGTAAGTATATTACGACATGCATACAACATCATTATTGATCAACGAAAAGAATGACACACACAAAATTCTGCCGCCTTATGTTGCACATTTTAATGACAACAGGAGGCCCATGCCACATTCAAGGGCACTTTTGGTGCTACACGTATATTCCACAATCGTTAGATGTCATTGAAGAAATGTAATTCCTCTACGTTCCATGTTACGAAGACGAAATCATGAGAGCTGGGTTCATGATACTCATGGACCTCTACACGTAACAATTTGAGATGCATACAATAATACAACGTAACCTACCTGTACCTTTTCAGAGCTGCTGCATTGCTTCTTACCAGATTTCTTAGGACAAACACCATACCAACGCTATTTCGGACACGACAGTTTCTTACAATGCGTAGTTCAATATGCCTACTACGGTTTCAGTAGTTATTGCATAAAGTGATCATTATTCCGGCTCGCAGAATTTCAATGCACACAAACTTCGACGTCCCTAACCTACAAAACTGCACGGCTATTACAACCTTGCCAACATATTTCCCGCTGATATATGAATATTATATAATCTGTGATGTGAATGATACACGGTAAGAAAGACGTCACGGTTAGTGTAGTGTAATTCTTCCCAAGCACATCGCTAGTCGATACATGTCGTGTGTTTGACGAATGTTCAAACGGGTCTTTTCAGTTTTTGTTTCCTTTGGTATGATCCGTTCGTCGTGGCTCATGGTATACTCATCGTTCATGTCTGAAGAAAATAAAAGGAGGCTCAACAAAGACAACATCAACGTTAGAACTTACTATTTGCCTAAGAACACATCAACATTTACAGCACGAAATTCATTATAACTGTGTATTTGATTGTGCGATTACCTCAGTTAACAGAAATAAATGATGGCATGTATACTTTATATTTATTAGCTCTCTGTGGTAGGGTTTATCGTTTCTAATGAAACATTAAACTCATACACGTATAACACGCAGTAGTTGGAAAACTACTGTGGATATTTAAAGCGATGCAGTTTACCTAAGACTTCCATCCTCTGGATCCTAGTTCGCGCGAAAATATTTTTACCACTCATTCATTCATTCATTTATTTTTACTCCATTAATCCATACACGGTCACAACAACCAAAAGGATGTGGAACATGTCAAAACACAAACACTCAATAAAAAACAGAAAATTACATAATGAACAAT
>Ga0123352_10011037_pt1 | contig 14218 bp, 8 predicted proteins | sample TergutLab28metaG_FD_89700 | JGI IMG/M metagenome (GOLD analysis project Ga0123352, IMG submission 89700) | Labiotermes labralis P1 segment gut microbial communities from Petit-Saut dam, French Guiana - Lab288 P1 | ecosystem: Host-associated > Arthropoda: Insects > Digestive system > Gut ... | reverse complement strand
TGGATAATATTAGGATGGATCTCCAGGAGGTGGGATGTGGGTATGTGGACTGGATTGGGTTGGCCCAGGATAGGGACAGGTGGCGGACGCTTGTGAGTACAGTAATGAACCTTTGGGTTCCATGAAATGTGGGGAATTTCTTGACTAGCTGCAAACCAGTTGGCTTCTCAAGAAGGACTCTGCACCATGGAGTAAGTAAGTAAGTAAGTCTGTGGAATTTGCGGGTTGACTTCAGCAGAAACATGGGCACTGGTAGCTGTCAGTTGTAGCTTGTGACTGTCTCAACTGGTGGGACAAGAACTAAATCAAGTTACTGTCTCCCTAGCTTCAATAACTATATTTAAAGAAAGGAAGAATGGTTTGATTCAGATTTAAACACCTGTATTTTCAGATATCCCTTTGATGTTAAATTTTAATCATTTTCAGTAAATTTGATGGATTCATTTTGTGTCTACAGGATCATGTTATACAAGGGGGCCATTCCCCCTTGCTCCTCAACTAAACACCTTACTGGTGCTGGCACATTTCCCATCTTGCTTGATTATTTCTGTGCTGCAGTTGGAAAACATAGTTTGTAATGTGTGACTTTTTTAAACTGCTGACATGAAAATGGGCTTTCTGTTGAACTTTTTAATATTATAGGCTTGCCATTTGAAGTAATCACACAGTCATATTTAGTAAAATATAAATAAAAGTCAGCTATATAAAAATCACTTTGTAGCTTTGGTTCACGTTTGAAACAAGTTTTGGTAGTATGAAATACTAAGAAGAATGTTACAAGTAGTAGGTGCTGTGTCACCTACAGCTGACACAGACTGAGCAACTCCTCCTTTATTCCCACCCCTCCACAAAGATTGATCTGATATGTCACACTTTTTCTTCAGTGGGTTTCTGTATGATGCTTTGTGTTGCAGCATGGAGGAGTGTGAGGCACTGTGTAACAGGTTGGCGATCATGGTGGGTGGTCAATTCATGTGTATGGGAGGCATCCAATATCTGAAGCAGAAATATGGACAAGGCTTCACAGTCATGGTGAAACTAAGAGGGGGTGGAACCAGTGAAGGGACTGTGAAATCACTAAAGTATGAGATTGAGAATAACTTTAACACTGGTTGTGTTCTTAAGGATGAACATCAGGTAAATGAATTACCGTGACAAAGAAATTTAGTTTTATATTTTAACCCATGAGGTAGAGTAGCCCAGTCATGCTATGTGCTGCCTCACCATAAACAGTCAGGCCCACCCAGCCTGCTATCCAGTGAGAAATAGAGGATCTGTTACCGAGGATAAAGGAGCTGAAGTGGAAATTGACTGCTCACCTTCAGCTCATACTGTGATTAAGAATGTGTGATGTTATACCTCCTTCCTCACACAGCTCAACGGCATAAAGCACAGAAACGTCCCAGTGTCTTGTATCAGGCAGTTTTAAAAGTTCTCATTATTAGTTTCAGTTTAGAATTCAGTCATAAAGACTTGAATATTTAGGAATAAAATTTTTTTTCGCTTTCATTTACATGGAATCTGTGGACTAAGAAATACACCACTTACAGCAGTTACACTAAATAAATAAACAATGATTCTGTATGAGAAACCATGTCACCATCACAGTTCATAAGTGCTGTTATTTGCGTAATGTATACATACATTTCCCTCAAACATTTGGTTAAAATAACAACTGATCTAAAACAAGCTTCCTTCCAAATTTTGAATTCCCTGTGGATGTTTAGAGTCTCTCAATCTTCTTCAAAAACCTGAGTCAAGTCAAGGTTGTTCATATGTGTTAAGTCTCTATGGTACACTACAAGTTCAACGCCACTGTTGTGCTTCTGTATTTCTCACAGCATCTCTATGTAATACCACCATTACATTTGCACAATCACTAATTACACCCCCACTCACTTCTCACTCCATTACACGGTGGCTAGTTCCAGACTCACTCTTTAGTTCCCCACGCTTCCCATGTGCTTGCGAGTCAAGAAGTTTCCATCTGAAGTGCCCCAGACATAAACGGACGTTACTGAACATACTACAGGACCGTGGAAATGTTCAAGAGCCACAGGAGTCACAGCAGTATGAACTAAAGAGATTAAGAAGGTCTTTATCCCACTGTCTGAGTCCAAAATGGTTGAACAAAGTAAAAACTATTAATTAAAGGAACATGTTAAAAACAAAAATCAATATATATATATATATATATATATATATATATTTATTTATTTATTTATATGTTACATGGAGGTAAACACTACCCCATATATGTAGTATTCCATCACAGCTAGGTGAAGTATTACCTCAAGACCTGTCTACAAGATAACTAATTATAGCTCCAAGTGGTCATCAGTTATCAGATTTAAACAAAATTAATGGGCCAATTGAAAGCACCATATAAGAATGGAAAATAATACTAGAAGGGTTTACAGAATACAAACCTAGGAAGAAGAGAAGTCTGGGAAGACCGCCAAGGAGGTGTAAGGAAACTGTAACACAACACATGGGAGAAGACCTGGCAGGATCAGGATTAAGACATTGGTGATATTCATTAAAAAAAAATTGGCTTTAGTATGATGACACCATAGAAACATGTTACAAAATTTTGTTTTGCAAAGTATGGGAGGCATCCAATTACAAAAGTGAATAATCAAGTAGTAGGACCATATGGAGAAACAAGAATAATTAACAACGGAGAACGCCTCATTGATTTATGCAAAAGTTACAATTTGAGAATTATGAATGGGTATTTCAAACATAAAATGATACATAAATATGTGTGGGAACAACATACACGAAAATTGAAATCAATTATAGACTACATTATTGTTAAACAAAAATCAAAATTTCAGATACATGATGTGAGAGTACAAAGGGGCCTAAATTGTGGGTCGTATCACAATGTGGTAAGAGCTAAGATAAACCTACCAATACGAGGAAGAACAAGTAATACAGATAAGCATGATGAAAACTATGAAAAGTTCACATATCTAAAGTACAACTTGGACAGCTTTCAACATGAGAGTACACAATATTTATATTAAAGACGACTAGACAAAAAACTGACAGCAGAAGGGGAATTTGGTCTTTCCAAAATTTATGGAAACATAATACAAAGTCTTCTTGAAATGTAAAATGTGGTGGACAGAAGAAATTGAAGGTCTTGTAGAAAAAAAAAATCTATATCAGAAATGGTTAAGCACAAAAAGATATGAAGATAAGCATGCATACCTTGAAATTAAGAGAGAGATGAGAAGAATAATTAGAGCTGAAAAGAATGAAATGTGGGACAGAAAATGCCAAGAAATTAATACATACTTAGGGGGTAGGAAGTGTACTGAAGCATGGAAATTTATTAAAAGAGTTAGAACATCAGGAAAAGAAAGTGTACACTTACAAATGATACCAACCGATGGATGGGTGCAATATTACCAGAACCTAATTACAGAAAATTGACTAGAGTACGAAGGAAACAAAAATATCTCACCTACACAGATGGATGGAGAAACAGTAGAAGTAAGTGAAGAAAGGGTAAGGAAGGCAGTGAGAGAACTTAAAAATGGGAAATCATATGGACCAGAAGGAGTATACACAGAAATGCTAAAACATGGAACAGATAAACTGATAAAAATGCTGACATGGGTAATAAATAGATGCCTAAATGGAGAAGAAACTCCACAACAATGGAAAGTTGCTTACATTTCATCAATACACAAAAAAGGAAGCAAAAAAGATTGTTCTAACTATAGGGGCATTTCAGTGATGAGTAGAGTATATGGTAAAATACTTAGAGACCTCATAGAAGAAGAGAATAAAGATGAAGAAGAAAAAAGTGGATTTCGAACAGGACGATCATGTACAGACATTTTTTGCATGAAACAAGGTATTGAAAAAAGGAATGCAACAAACCAAGAAACCCATTTATTATTTGTGGATTTGACAAAAGCGTATGATAGTATACCAATATCAAAACTTTGGGAAGTTTTGGGAGAAAAACTTTAATTAAAGCACTGCAAAATCTTTATAGCCATACAGCACAAGCGAAAATTGGAAACATACTATCCCACTCCTTCAACATTACTAAAGGACTACGCCAGGGATGTTGCATTTCCCCTACACTTTTTAAGATTTACATACAAAAAGCTTTAGAAGAATGGAAACATAAATGCTCTGGAATGGGTATTCCTCTACAAAATACAACATTTTATACACTCCAGTTTGCAGATGATCAAGTAGTTTTAGCGGGTGACAAAGAAGATTTGGAATATGTGATGCGTAAATTAAAAGAAACTTACGAGAAATGGGGCCTAGACATGAATTTGAATAAAACAAAATACTTATGTACTGGGGATACACACAGCAATTTGAAATTAGATAAAGACAGCAAGATTGAATTTTGTCAAGAATATAAATATTTAGGATTTATATTTGACACTAGCGGAACAGATGACAAAGAAATAAGATCAAGAGTATTACAAGTAAGGAAATGTATAGCATGTTTAAACTGGATACTGTGGAGTATAGACATAAGAAATGAGAGAAAATTGAACATTTATAATGCATTGATTAAAAGCAGTTTATTGTATGGTTCCAAAACATGGAGACTCACAGAAAATAATAAAAGATGGGTTGAAGCTACAGAGATGGATGCCCTGAGGAGATCCTCTAGAATATCAAGAAAAGAAAGAATTAGAAATGTAACTATAAGACAACAAATTGGATTAGAAGAACCAATTATAAAAGAAATTGAACAGAACCAATTTACATGGTACGGCCATGTCCAAAGAATGGCAGAAGGAAGATTACTCAAAATAGCATTGAAGTGGATGCTGAAACAAAAGAGAGCATGAGGAAGACCGAAGAAAAACTGGATGGAAGGTATAAGGAAGGCCATGAATGAAAAAAACCTAAACAAAGGCCAGTGGGAAGATAGGAAGCAGTGGAGCCTAGGTGTCAGACAACGTAGAACAACTTTTTGAAACCGACATACATACATACACATACGAAAATTTTAGAATTGCACACCTACAGTGGTGTAGCTGGGGGAGGGGAGTGGGGTTTTGGCACAGCCATTCCAGGCAGCAGAATCAAAGGGGCAGCAAAATAATATTTTAAATTTTAAAATTTAATTTGCTGCACTAAAAAATGTTTAATTTATGGAGCCATATTACAGGAAATTCAATAAATGGTTGTGTCATTTGTTAAAGTTCATAATTTCTGTTAGGAGTGGCAACTGTGATTATTTTCCTCAGGCACAATAGGTCTACTTATGTCACTGCAGACATACAATGTATTTTAATATTGTTTAGGTTTGTTTAATTCCTTATCACCTAGCTACAATCATTTATTATTTTGCAACAGAATAAGTTTATTACCTTTCTTAACACCACTATGATCATTGTGTTTTGTACAGGGATTGCTGCATTATCATGTGACTAACCCCAACACACCTTGGAAATACCTCTTCCTCCAGATGGAGCGGGTGAAACAAAACTTCACACTTGTGGAAGATTACACTATCAGTGAAACAACACTGGAACAAGTATTCCTGTCCTTTGCAAAGGCACAACCTGCAAATCCATGACCACCTGACTGCTTCTGTAAATTCCTCCAGTATAACAAACTTACCATAACAACTGTCTGTAAGCCTTTCCAACACTTCGCATGATGTCATGACTGCCAAGTACAGGTTCTGTACCTATATTATTTACTGACAGTTGCTGGTTTTTAGGTGCATTCATAAAATTGCAAAGAGTGACTATTACCTTCATCATGTCTGTCTGTCCATCTGACTGGGCAGATTTTCATGAAATTTGAAGTTTGTGTATTTTTCAAAACTCTGTCAAGAAATTCAGCTTTCATTAAAATCTTATAAGGAGAACAGGTACTTTACATGAAGACGTAAGTGCATTTATGATATCATGCCAAATTCTTCTTAGAATGAGAAATGTATTAGATGAAAGTTGTAAAGAATATCAAAACACACATCTTTTGTTCGGTAATGTTTCCCTGAAAATCATGCTGTTTATGAGATAATATGGTAGAGCCAGACAGGCCACAGATGACAGTATGACATGGCACATGCACATTATATACACGATAACCAAGGCTACAGACATGCAATGTATGTAATATTTATTGCTTTTCCACTGCAACAGTGGTTACATGAACACACCTGAATTTAATGTTTATACATTTATTGTCTCTCTTGTTATTTTTTTTTTTTTTATTTAAAGAAATAGCAAGGTGTTCTGAGTAGACCTCTGAAGACCACTTTCTTATTACATGGGATGCAAGTCATATATACACGTTTATTTGTAGTATTGTTGTTTTGTTTTAATTTGTGTAAATAATGCATTACTTATCTACAGATTTGTTATATGCTGTATTTGCTGGATGTGACTTAAAGTTCATCATCGTCATCACTGTATTTATTGGCTATTAACTTTCGGGCAGTGTTTCAAATATAATCTGTTTTAAATGTTCATGATCTGTCTCCATACCAAATTTCAGATGCCTACCTCCAGTGGTTTGAGAGTGATCAATATCAGTCTGAAAACTAAAGACAGTTTCGTGGCTACCATATTAATATTTTGTACTCCACAAAAATGTTACTTTAATAAAAGTTTATTTATTTGCATATTTCAGAGCTCTAAACCACGTGGTGCCAATGCCACCTGTATCTCAGAAGTTTTGTTAAAAATAATTCTGACCTTCTTTAATGGGGCTTCTTTATTTTCTATGACCCCTAGAATACCTAACTAAGACACCCACTGTACCCACAAAGTGAGAGAAAATTATTTTAGTTAAGGTCAAATAATGCAATAAATTGTTAATTACATTACTGATATATATTTGTATCTCTCTAACATCCCTAAATTTTTAATTTTGGGTGCCTGTCATCTAGCCACTCTATATTGATATGAGGGAGGATGTGAGGTTCTGTGGTTACTTTTCAGAGCCAAAAGGGGTCTGCAAGCAAAAACGTTTGGGAAACAATGCTCTAGTATAAGAAACACTGAGTTTTTGTCCTTGTTAAGATTGAGGAAACTTATGATTTTTGTCATTGACTTGTCCTATAGGTCCTGACATACTGGTGCTTTTATAAAACACCACACAGTTTTTAAAAGCTCCAAATTAAACCCCATTTTTTATAACAACAAAATTCCTGAATGATTAATACGCTGATCCTTGTCATCCTACTTTGATGCATAAATACATACAATAAATAGATTTCGTCTGCTGTTGCAATTCCTCCTTGTAACACATAAATTTAAGGTGTCAATGAAACCCAGAACACAATGATACATATTTGATGAATAATACAAATTATTAAACTTTACATTATGCATGTGTCCCCATCCTTTGGTTAATTACTGCCACCTAGATCCAAATATTGTTAAATCCCTGTTTTCAACCACCCTCTAACTACATCCTTCCCTTTATTATACTAGTTCATTATCACAACATAATTAATAATTTGAGATATAACAGGTACAATAACATGATTTTATCATCTAGAATTATAGGGGTGTTTCTATGTATGTTGTAAACAGATTTGAATAATTTTTGTTATTAAATTTGTATGTCTTTTTAAAATACCTGTGCTAATTTTATGTTACAGAATTTTAGCTAGTAATATGTCCTCTTTTTTAAGCCTCCTTTTCTGGTGATATCCCCATTTTCTTATATCCAATAAGTGGGAAATTTCCTCTTTTCTTGTGTTGTATATAACTGAAGAATAAATAAAATGCTGTGAGTGCTTGCTGCCATTCGGTGCAGAATAATCAGTGGTGCAAATAACTGTTATTCCTGCAGCCAAATTTTTAAGGATTATAGAGTCCTTAGAGTGACTTCTTTATACATTTTAGAAGTGTTTTGTTATATAAAAAAGTTACACAGGAAGTCTGAAACAAAACTTACCTCTTCATGGTCACAACACAAGAAGTAAACTGACCTTTGATGTGGAATTCTGCAATACAGTTTCATTTCAGTAAAGCGTAGTTAATATGGGGATCAAACTATATAACCAAGTGCCAGAGAGTATTAAAAAATTTGATAACTTTAAATTCTTTAAGGAGGAATTAAAATCCTTACTATTGAGCCGTTCCTTTTATTCAGTTGACAAGTTTTTCATTTTTGAGTAAAATTGGTTTGTAAGGTATTTTTATCAGCTTCATCAGATTTACATTATATCACTCCATAGTATTGTGTTGGATTGTTATGGTAATCATTGTTTTATCCCACCATGTAGATGATTACTCCATGATTGTTAGAGTTCCAGACTTTGTATATCAACATAATGTATTGTAATATGGAGTTTTACAAGTCCAACATTACGTATGTAACAATAGATATGCATAATAAATTAAATTACATTAACTGCAGTAATTTGTCTTCTAGCCTTCTGTTTAAAAACGCAAAAATATAATGTAAAAAGCATGATTTTATTTGTAGTATTGTATGGGCATGAAACATGGTCCTTGACACTAAGAGGAAAACATACATTGAAAGTGTTTGTGAAGAGGGTGCTGAGGAGGATACTTGGATCTAAGCAAGAAAAAGTAACACATAGGAAAGAGTTCCATAATTTATGTTATTCACCACCTATTACCAAGGTGATCAAGTCACAACTTCAAAATGTCTAATGCATCTTTTAAAAATGTGGCAAAGTTCAGTTGGTTTGAAATGGTACTGAGCAATCAAAAAATATAATCACAAATTAAATCTCGGTAATCTTCTGTCTTCCTGCTGATATTTAAAAACACAAAATGAATATACACAAATATAATTTTCCCTTTTGTTGCATATGGTTATGAAGCTTGGTCTCTGACATTCAGCGAAGAATATGGACCGAGGGATTTAGAGAGTAGAGTGCTGAGGAAGTAATTTACACCTTAGGGGAAGGAAGTAATGGAAGGCTGGAGATATCCGCATTTTGAGGTGTTTTATGTTATATACCCCTGTCCATATATTATTCAGGCAGTCAAATCATTGAGGATGAGATAGAAGGGCATTTCGGTTACTGCACAATAGGTTTATGTTAAGAATTAACAAGTACAGTAAACACATAAACGAATTTACCAAACGCCTCAGCCATACAGCAGTCGTTATCTACGTCTGCGTGTTGCGGCAAGCAGCCGTGATTTTATTCATTCAGCTGCCAGTCTCAGCTATGTCACGTGTTCCGCACGGCAGCAGCTGAGGGAATGCGATTATTTCCCTGCACAGATCATCGGTTTGCCGGGGTTGCAGTTACTACTTGTTAGGTCAGGAACACGTCATGTTGCTAGCCAAAGATTCTGTGCTACCTCAGTCGGGGTTGGATGCTGCTAGCTGGTAGTCGTACGGTTGAGTAAGGAATGCCCGGTATAGCGCTGCTTCGCTATTCCTTTTGGTGGCGGGTAGTGAATATATTACTGCCGGAAGATGTACTCCTTTAGGTAAGCAGCGTGGTTGTACTGACAGAAGATGATATTCCTTTTGTTTAGCAGTGAATGCTATTACTCCTTTCGATGACCGGTGAATACTGTTAGAAGATAACCAACCAAAGAGCTTGAGGACGGAGAATGTCACGAAAGCACAAGTCGACGTCCTTCGATCTGTTTAGCCATTCCTGTGTTACCGCATCGCTGGTCTCAATAACAGACACCTTAAACCTGGGATTCGAACCCAGAATGGTCATGTTTAAAGTCAACGTTAGACTAATAGCGGGAAATATAGCCGCCTTACGTGGGTAGAGTGCAGACCGTGCCCCGTCTTTACGTGTTGAATCCTAGCATTTGCCTTACTAATGAGGGAAAAAGCACGGAAAAAAACCTCAGTCAGGATAGTCCAAAAGTGCCAGTTGGTACTGATTCAATGTGTCGACAAGGCCGCCTTTTGAGGGTAGCCAGGACAATCTGTCGATCTCGATTTCCCTTCTTTAGGGGGCGCGGGTCAACGCTTGGACAGCATATATGTCTGTCATGCTGCGTAACAAAGGTGTTCTCCACACCAGCTAACTTTGAGTCGAACCTCTCAGAGACCTGATGTGGTCGGTGAAGAAGGGGACTCCCAAATCATAGTGGAATTGCCTGTTACCAATATACCAAGATGCATTGGTAGCAATGCGAAGACACCTAAATTGAAGCACTTCCAGTTTCCTGATACGGGAGCTAGCGGCGGACCTCCAGGCGGGAACGCGTCTTCCATCATAGGACGGAGGAAATGCTTGTACAGCGGAACTCCATTCGTTTATGGAGAGTCCACTTCTGTTCTATAGAGATCCCAGCACTCCTAGTCTCTGTGCCGCTTTCTTTCTCAAATGATTGATATGAGTCGAATGGATGGCCCCTGTATCAAGAATCACACGAAGATAACGGGCGGTATCGACCCATTGGATTGGCTGGTCGGGGTTTCGGGATGCCTCTACCGGTCTTAGTGAAGAGCATGGCGGAGTTCTTCGAAACATTGGTGGCGATCCTCCATTTTTTCAGCCACCGCTCTAGGTCACTGAGATACGTCTCCTGGTATTGGACGAGTAGACGGGACGTGACTCGTCCGCGTAGAGAGCTAACTTGACGTGGCGGGAAGGCGAAGGCATGTCCTTAACATACCGAATGAATACGATGGGGGAAATTAATTCACCCTAAGCTACGCCAGCTCGCATGTGACTACAAGTGAATGTGGCTTTTGACAGGACGCTTCGAACGTCCTACTATTCAGGTAGGAAGATAAGATTTTGACCAGGAACGAGGGAAAATTAAGGACTGTTAGTTTGTAGAGGACACCGTCGACCCATACAGTATCGAAGGCCTTAGCCACATCGAGAAAAATCGCGCCTGTTAGCTTCTTCTCGCCAGAGTTCCTCGACACACTTTCTACAAGGCAGGTGGGTGGTAGCGTAGTGCTGTGTTTGGATCTGAACCCGAACTGCTTATTGCGCAGTAGCCCAACCCCGTCTACTTCGCAGAGAATCCTGGCGAGTGGGGGACTTTCGGACAGCTTGCCAATCGTGTCTAGTAGACTTATGGGTCCATAAGACGAGGGCAACGCCGGATTCTTCCCGGGTTTCAGGAATGAAAACACGTCGGGTGTTTCCAAGCTGCCGTGAAGTTCTGGGTTCGAAAAATCGCGTAAATTACACGAGGAGGGAGACAACTCTTAGTGGAAGATACTTCAAGTGCCTATTCGGTACATCGTTCGGACCTGGTGCCTTGCCGACTTTGAGACTCCAAATGGCGTCTTGAACCTCCGTGGTGTTTGTTATCTTAGGCTCACTTGCGGGAGCGAAAGAGTATTCTCGCATGGCCTCATTAACCACCTCAATGACTGTCACAACTTGCAGTGTAGGTCCCCAATACGCAAATAAACATCTAATAGTTTGACATTTGTCCACGTTCTCTATTTGTATGTTGTGCTTTATTCTCTCGGTAAGCGGCGATTATTTCCCCAAAAACAACAGGCAATTGGTCTTTCTCTAGTGATGTCCCGATTTTTGTGTGAGCTGAAACCCGAAGTTTGTGTTTCTTTTATTAAATGAGTATTATGCTTCAAAGTTTCAAAACATCGAATTAAAATATAAAGAAAAGCAATGATGTACCACTGTTTAAAGTAACAACAAACGCGTTTTTTGAAATGGACAACAGAAGGAAGGCTGCAGAAATACGTGCAGCACAACTTGTATACTTATTATTTTGTTCACATTTCACTACTTGTTTTTACCCAGCCAGATCAGGGAAAAGCTATAGTGAAACTAAGAAACTTTTAACATCTACTTTTCAAAAGTAAAATGTTGAATCCACGAATTGTAGAGATAGATATAAGAACTAGCTCCTTCAGGCGTTTTTGCATAATTGCGAAAAGCGACTCTTAGCTTCGTCATGTCTGTCTGTCCGCTGGAACAATTCGGCTCCCAATGGATGGATTTTCTTGAAATTTTATACTTGAGCAGTTTTCGAAACTCTGTCATGAAAATATCGGACAAGAATAATAGGTACTTTACATAAAGACCAAAATACATTTTTCATCATATTTCGCTCATTTGTTCTTAGACTGAGATATATTTTAGGCAAAAGTTGAGAACATCAAAACAAACTTCTTAGGTTCAATAACGTTTTTTTCAAAAATCGTGCCGTTCATGAGATAATGAAGAAAAACACTGTAGAGCCGAACAGGCTACAGTGACAATATGGCACATGCGTTTTTCCTGCTGCATACCTAATTCAACAAATTCACACCGAGAGTGTTGATTTTTCCACTGAAACAATGGTTGCCCGAACAACCTCAGCGTCACTTTATAAGTACATTGCCTGTCTTGAATTCGCAATTCACGGAATGAATAGTGTAAGAGTGATTGCCTGTCTTGTTTAAATTTATTTAAATAAAAGTCCAGCCAGCCCAGGCGCCTCTTCCCTACACCTAAGGCCCCTGCACAAAGTCCCTGTGTTTCAAACCATTGTCGCCCGGTCTAATTGGCCTGGTCTACTATAGCCAACAGGTGTATCCCGCCAGAGCAACCTGCAGCTGGGCATGAACACTACACATCACCTTCTTCCTGTGGTTGTCACTGATAATGCCGATCGTTGTTCACTACTTTGTCATAATTGTATTTAATAATCAAGTACCTCGTTTGATGGGTGAAAGTGTGCTTTCAACAATGAAATAATGCACCCTAAATGTTTTCCACAATCAATTTCTTTTCGCGCCTTTGCAGTGACATCTTTGGACACATAACAGAAATAGTGGCGGGCTAACCGGGCGCTTATATAAATTCTTGGCGCCAGGTGACAGTGACATTCCATTTTTTAATTGCCTCAGTGTCGTGTGGTGTAAGTATTAATCCGCGCATATTGCCACAGATTACAACCGCGCCACGTTTAGACTAGATGATTCGTGATTACTAATGTGGCAAGTGGGTCGGCCGGATTGGAAACTTGGCGGCTTTAGTGACATCCTTAGAGTTCAGTAAGTTGGCACTTCGGTGGTCTAGGGGTTGCGTGCTGCCTTTAAGTACCCAAGTTCGCGGGTTCAGCTGCCTTCCTTCGGAAGGGAAGTAAAGCCGTGGGTCCCATGTCGCAGATCCATGAATTGACGTGGAAGTCGCAGTCTCAGGCACAATTACCGGTTAATTATCGCCCACATAGTTCCACCTTTCTCTACTAAGATCTCTCGCGTCGTTGTGGACGTGGGGGTACCTGGCGGCGAACGTGGGAACGTCCAAACAGGGTTGGGGGGAGGGGGGGTTGGGTGAGTACATTAAGACTGTAGGTTGCAGTACATCTGCGGCATTAGCTACGGGCCAAGAAGAAGAAGAAGAAGAAGAAGAAGAAGAAGTTGGAATGAGTGCATTCACCTACTCATGCATGAGATAACAACTAATCTCAGACTTGTATTAATTTATATGAATTTGGCGCATAACGTATATATACATATTGTGGGAGGAAGGCAAGTGAATATTGGCATATTGCGTGCGAAGATTAACTCTTTAAGAGCCATGTTAAATCCCATCTGTCCTTTGCTAACATTATTCGGAACTCACGATATTTTCCGCGTAGCTGGTTAAGGCTTTCGTGTTTTGTTGTATAACGTCGACAAGGTAAGAGAATGTAACATCATTTATATAAAGATTGTGTACGTTAATAATTGTCGTTCAAAAATCACATGATCGTACAATTTTTTCGCTGATGTCTAATTAATTGGAAATAATTTGATGTCAGTGTTTTATGAATAATGAATTTGTGAAGGTCCATAATGAATTGAATTCAATACTGCTGCGTGCCTGGATGCAGTAGCAATACGAAACTGAAGTTCTTCAGATTTCCTAACAATCCTGTGCAGTAAAAGTAGTGATTTGTGTTAAAGATATGCAAAAAATGTAGTTGTCTGTTTATAGAGCATACAGTGTCATATAATGGGTCTTAGGCAGCAAAAATAATTATTTTTAATTCAGAATTCAGTGATAGTGTACTGTTACTTGACATTGTAATTTTAATTCTGCATATACCTAATGCCTTATTAATCTCTTACTTTATATAGTTGCTTTCATGGAATTGACAAAGGAATGTGTGTAATTGACTACTTACACTGTAGTCGACTTGGCTTATTACCTGTAATTTGAGTTACAAATCACCTAGCATAGTAAATGCTATGTAGGACACTGAATGAATGACACTGTAATAATATTCTGTGCTTTTTCTTGTATGTGCAGGGCTCAGCTGTGGGCAGAAAGTCTGGGTGTGCCATACAG
>Ga0123352_10011036_pt1 | contig 14218 bp, 9 predicted proteins | sample TergutLab28metaG_FD_89700 | JGI IMG/M metagenome (GOLD analysis project Ga0123352, IMG submission 89700) | Labiotermes labralis P1 segment gut microbial communities from Petit-Saut dam, French Guiana - Lab288 P1 | ecosystem: Host-associated > Arthropoda: Insects > Digestive system > Gut ... | reverse complement strand
CCTCTCACTTTTCCGCCCTCTCACACCCCACCCACCCCCACATCCCCACCCACTCACCCCCCCCCCTCACCCACACACACACACACACACACACACACACATACACCCTCGGTAGGAGTCCTGTGGACGAGGGATCGGCCCACCACAGAGACCTCAACACACAGCACTCACACGGGACAGAAATCCATGCCCCCGGAGGGATTCGAACCCACAATCCCAGCAAGCGAGCGGCCGCAGACCCACGCCTTGGACCGCGCGGCCACCCATTCAGTGATTTACAGTGAAATAATAGCTGTTTTTTTTTTAGAACCACACAAAATACATAAATGTGTTCTGTAGCAGGAATATAGAATTTTGAACATTTAAACCTGGCGGTCAGCAACGAAACCAGTAGTTTTAAAGGGACCATCTAATTCTTCAGGACTTTAATGGATGATAACATGTCTTTTAGTGTAAGGCAATGATATTTTCTGACGAATAAAATGCTGTCATTGTTATAATTCACAAAGAGCAAAGTGGATATTACGGGCGTAGTCGAATATTGCTGTCTGTTCTATAAGGACAATACAACGTGCCCTGTTCGCTGGAAGACACGGTTTGTTACAATAAACTATACGAAAGTACTGCCAGCATGCAACATTCATTTGTACCACATATTTGTAAACAAAAACACCAAGAGTGCATTTCGAATAGCGCGCGATAGTTTTAGGGGCCCTAACTGGGCTCGTGTTAAGTGCAGGTGAAGAGCCAGGTGCTAAAACAGTCAGGTTTGCGGATTATTTTACAGAAGCTGAAGCAGCCAATGAGGTTCGTGTTACTTGAGAATTAAACCTGGCTCACTTTTTTCAATTAGCGCGCCCTCTCTCTCTCTCTCTCTTTCTCTAATGGAAAAAAGTAGAAATTTAAGATCACCAAGCTTGTGTTACTGTGCTCAGCTAAATTATTTTTACTGAGAAGATCATTTTCAAGTGGTTTCTTTGATTCGATTCTTGTGAACTTTTTTCACAGGTTGCGTTCCATTGCCGAAGGTGGTGTATTGCGCCATCTGGAGGGAGGGTAGGAAGACTGGAGCTATTTCTTTGTCTTTCTCAGTCCGTTCGTTGATGCAAAATACAACAGAAATTTGATCTACAAAAGGCCGTTCGCATTTCTCTGTCCGGAGAGCCACTTGACCTGCAAACAATAACATGGGATGTCAAACCACTGGCACCGGCAGAGACACCTTGCATCGCTTAGCGTCTGAATTGCCACATAAAAATGTGTGAAACTGTCATTCATTCCGTCGTCTGCCTTACGACAGGGTCATAGCCTCTTCCAAAGCGAGTTCTCCACAGAGTGAGATCTAGTGCTTCGTCTTTCAATTTACAGTATCGTCTCCCTTTCTTAAATTCATCCAGTAGCTGCTTACGTCTTCTTCTCCTTCTACTTCCCGCCACTTCTTCCTTCTATCTTGCCTTCAGTAGCAAGTTTTCAGAAGGCAGTTCCTACTCAAGCTGTAACCAATCCAGTTAGCCTAACGTCTTTTTATTGTTTGTAGGATTGTTCCTGTCCTCCTTTGCTCTTTTTAATACTTCTTCACTCTTAACGTGATCAGTCCAACTGATATTCTCCATCCTTCGCCGACACAACATTTCTGGGTCTAGTCGAGAAAGAACCAGCCGGTACGTAGCGTTAATTTCCTTTTGAAAATAAGTATACGACTTTGCGTACAACTAATTTGTCCAAAGTGTACTTTGTACGACAATAAATCACATTTTGTGTTCAAGTGTGTTCAAGTGCTCCGAAGCATTACACACCGAACTTGTAGATTTGACTCTCACAAGCCGGATCTTACGCTTGTCGGCGCCCTTCGTGACGTCTCCTTGAGGTTCCAGAAGGAAATGGTCTTCACTGTCCAGCATTTCATGCTGCATTTTGTCAGTATTATCAGCATGCATTCATCGACGTCGACTCTGAAGTTTCAAGGCATTCCGAGATTTGTTTTACACAATTGACCCTCATTAACCTTTTGGCGCCGGAATTATTTTTTTATTTTTAGCACATCCTGTATATGAAATGTGAATAATACATGAACCAAATATGTTAGACTTATGAAACAAACTGCATTTTGAAGAGAAAAAACGGACAGTATATGCCATGTTTAAAATATTCAGTACCTATATTTGTTGAATAGATATATAAAATGCAACTTTAGAGGTTAGCGGTGCGGTACGACCACTATAGTTGACATTAGGGGTCAAAAGGTTAATATTACCCGCCTTACCATTTATCATTTTCGTAGTGGGAATAGAGACCGGACTGCGCTCTGGACGATCCTTTGTTCGTGTCCCGGTGGAGGCAGTGGAAATTTCTCTTAACCCGAAATTCCAGACCTTCTTTGGGGCCCACCCAGCCTCACGTTGAACGAGTACCGGATTTTCTTCCCACGGGGATAAAGCGGCCAGTTTGTGAAACTGATAATTTACCTCCATCTCGTTCGAGGCGAAGAATGAGTGGAGCTGTACCTCCAACCCCTTTATTCCTTCAGGGTATGGACAGGGACAGCTTCGCCTTTTTTCCGCGGGTCATTTGTAATAATTTAAAATCGATGGGAACAGGTTTTGTGGGAAATGACACTTTATGCGGAGGTGTTTAAAAATTAAATCCCATTGGCGCTGATAAACGGGAAGCTTGTGTAAAAAATGGACGTCTGATTTACGTAAGTTGAGTCAATGGAGAATCGAAATGTTTCAAAACTTGAAAAGGATTCATTGGAAGTCCGGGGGAGGCGGTGCTAAGTATATCCTGCATTTGTTTAGTCGATGCCCGAGCGTTAGAGGCCCAACAAATCAGGACCCCACGAATGTGTTAATTAAGGCCGTGTGTTAATTGAGAGACTGACAAATACAGAGAGGTTAAAACTCACCAGCAATTTTCCGAAGGCCTCAAAATCGCGTCCGTTTCACCAATAGACTGAGCACACAACAGAGCTGCATTAGTTTCCCTACACAGCTGTAATTTGAAACAAAATCATGTGTTTGTTCGACAGCCACACGCCACTGCTATGCACGGACAAGGTGAAAGGCAGGCGTGTCCTTCAAACAGAAACGAAACTAATTGATTTGCATAGTCCCTTCTGAAATTATGCAGGATACAGCTGTCAGTCGGGCTGCTTCCTTCAATTGAGATCTGAAAGGAGGACCGATATCGATAGAAACATAAAACTTCAAATTGTATCGGAATAAAAGACTGCCGGTGTAGCTCAGTCGGCATAGCGACTAGACTACGGGCTGGATGGTACGGGGTTCGAATTCTGTCAGGGACTAGAGATATTTGTTTACTCCAAAAACCTCCAGATCAGCTCTGCAGCACACTCAATTTCCTATTCAATAGGTAACTGAATTATTCCCCGGGGGTAAATCGGCCGGGGGCGTGATGTTGACCGCTCAGCTCCATCTAGTGCAGAGGCTAAGAAAGAGTGCAGCTATAAATTTGCTACCCCCCGCTTGCCTTCATGATGTGCAGGGGGAACAAATTTGAGTTTCTCATTTGCGGAATCGTGAGGTTTGAGAGTTATTTCTATTTTGACGGGCAACAATTCTTGAGTCACGTGGAAATGATGAAATAAGTTTTGTGTCTGTGATCATGAAATTGGATTCACGTGAAGTTTCTAACACATCTCACCATTTTGCCCTCTTCTGACATTTAAATGACTTCAGTTCAAATGCGATAGCCAACACAGAGGAGAGCTTTCCTTTCAGGTAGACACATTTCGGTTTGTGGAAACCAGTCACATTTCAACTGACACTCTACATCATGCTTCTATGACTAATAGTCACAGCCCCACACTTGACTGGGCAGTTGGTCTTAGTTATACAGACATGCTTCTCTTTACAACGGGGATACGTTCCGAGAAATGCGTCGTTAGGCAATTTCGTCGTTGTGCGAACGTCATAGAGTGTACTTACACAAACCTACATAATACAGTATAGCCTACTACACGCCTAGGCTATATGGTATAGCCTATTGCTCCTAGGCTACAAACCTATACAGCAAGTTACTGTACTGAATACTGTAGACAATTGTAACAAAATGGTCAGTGTTATAATATAATATAATATAATATAATATAATCAGTACAGAGCAGAGTAAAGCCACGAAAATAAGGACAGCCGGTAAAAAGGCAAGAATCGAACTGGGTGCTCCTAGAACAAAAGTCTTCAGCACTACTGCCGCGCCAACCTGCTTATTACGACCACAAATGCTGTACTTGTGACGTCACTTGTTCTGTGCTACGTCTAAAGTTTATTCAGAAGGAAAGCGGCGAGGAAAGAACAAAAACGAACGGCGCCCGATGCAATTTGTATTCATTTTCGCTGTGTAGAGCGGAGGTTCGCAGTAGACGCGCCAGCACCAAGCTCGTTCCACTTCGTTAGTTAATGTCCGGATTGCAGTTGAGACAGCGCAGTCACGCACCTCGCGGTCGGTTCTGGAAGCTCAACAATTGTCTCGGGCCGAGCTGTGCGAAAAAAACAAAAAACGCGCGCATTGTGCTGCACATCCGCGTCGCAACTAATTTTAAGTTAAGCAGTAAGGCAATCTGCGTAATGCTGCTCCTTTGTCTGCTTAGTCACATTTGGTACTGCTACTCCGGAAGAAACGAAGCCAAACAATGTAATTTCTTCCGAAGTTTCCGGACTTATTCACAAATTCTGCTACACAATTGCACTTTGATTTCCTTCAATATCTTTAAACCGAAAACGGGGTTTCCCAACACTGAGGCACTAGAGTGGGGTCACCTCTACCCGTCACTCTGTGATGTGAGATTGCTTAAGCGAAATTTGTCGTCTCCTCTTAGAATGTTTGAACCATGACAATGGAGTCAATACACTAACGAAACATCGGTAACAGTATACCAGTCGCCACGGCGCGACATCGCCGAAGACTTGTTGCTAGTTTTAAGTTGTCTTGTGTGTAATTGTTGTTAGTTGGCCGTGTGTATTGTTGTAGTTGTTTTGTATGTATTGTTGCAGTTGTCTTATGTTTATAGTTGTAGTTATCTTATGTGTATTTGCTGTATGATGTGTGCATTGCTGTTTTTACTTTAGATGCCGGACTGTTGGCTAGAAGTCAGTACTCGGAAGGTCCTGCGACCGGCCACCTCGACACAGGTTTTTCTTTGTTTCCCTGTGTCTATAAGCAAATGCTGAGATGGTTCCCAAGTTCCCAAGTTGCCACTACATGCTTCTCATTTAGCCTTCCCGACTTAAATTGATTAGTAACCGATTTCATGTTTTGTTTACATGTAAAATAACCACTGCCACCGGGTATCAACCCAACTGCAGTAAATAAATATACTATTATAATATTATTACTTGAATTTAGAGGCAGCGCTGGAAATAGTGCATATATCGTAACTATACAGGTGTGTCGCTTGGCAAACCAAGAAGGCGCGTGGAGGAATGGATATATACAGCCAATCACTCGTAACCTGAACACTGTGCAGAGGTGTGTGGCCAAGTGTCGGATGTTTGTCCTCAGGGAAAAATTCTCCGCCATTGGTCGTGCATGAGGACGCGATGGCCGGAGACCGAGTGTGGACGTTTTCGAGAATGTCTCGTAGCTCTACTGAGGAACGAACCAACGATTTCTCGGTTGTCCACACCGTAGCCTAGACACTATATGGACTGAGTTGTGGCTTAAAGGTCACCTTCATAGCTTATACAGCTGGCATAATGTTCTTGGGTTAGTAAAATGGAGTAGATTACGTGGTAAATACACAGCTGGAACTGAGAAATGATTAACGGGAGTAGGATACTGCTTGAAATGCCGCGGAAAGCAGAAACTTTGAGAAGCTAGAAGATGAGAAAGTAGTAATGTAAATAGAGACCTTATTAATTGTGAGTTGGTGTGGTTTAAAGTTGCGTTGTTTTAATTACTGCCTGCAGATATTTTAACTGTGAATTAATATTGACAAATTATCTTCTTTATGTTTGTCATTGTGCTAACAGCCATTGCACCCCAAAATTTCAGAACAAGTTACAAGCGAGTACTTCAAAATCAGGGCACCTGGCAGCCACAGCATGCTGAATGAACACAGCTTTGAGACTACCAGGTGTAGAAGTACTTATCCAATCATACGATCCTGTATTCTGTAAAATATCCTCACGTGTCCTGTGTAGCAAGGACTTTACTTTCTGGACCGAACACGTCGATATTACAGCTGTGTATGCACATGACTGCGCAAGCTGTAGGCGATTGAACATCAACCTAGCCATGATATCCATATTAATTTATTTATAGCTAGCATTATATATTTATAGCCGGTCCCAGTGGCCGCGCGGTCTAAGGCGTGGATCTCTGGCCACTCGCTTTATGCGAGTGCAGGTTCGAATCCCACCGGGGGTATTGATGTCTGTCTCTTGTGAATGTTGTGTTTTGTCAGGTAGAGGTCTCTGCGACGAGCTGATCACTCGCCCAGAGGTGTCCTACCCAGTGTGATGTGTCTGAGTGTGATCGTGTAGCCTATGTAATTAGGCCATGGCCCACTAGGGGCTGTTGGACCATGGGGGAAAGTTATATATTTTTAATTTAGTACATTTAGATTAGGAATGCTGCATATTGCTTTGTGTTTACGTGTACCTAAGGGTGGCGATTTATTGCTGAAACGTGTAGTAAGGTTTATATGAATGGGTAACTGATGCTTTATACAGTCTGTTTGCTTCTGCTTCATGTAGGTTGATAGTCGGTCACTCAGACAGTCAGGCAGTCACTCAGCCAGACAGTCAGTCAGTGAGACTCTCAATCAGTCAACCACTCAGTCAGCCAGAAAGCCAGTCAGTCGCACAGTCAATCTCTAGTCACACATTCAGTCACTTAGTCATTTACTCTCACAGTCACTCAGTCAGACAGTCAGTCATTCAGTCTGTCAGGCAGGAAGTCAGGCAGCTACTCAGTCAGCCAGACAGTCACTCAGTCAGCTAGACAGTCACTCAGTCAGACACTCAGTCAGTCAGTCACTCAGTCAGTCAATCAGTCATTCACTCAGACAGATAGTCATTCAGTCTCTCAGGCAGGCAGTCAGGAAGTCAGGCAGTTACTCAGTCAGCCAGACAGTCACTCACACAGTCAGTCACTGATTCAGCCATACAGTCAGTCGCACAGTCAGTCACTCAGCCAGACAGTCAGCCAGTCAGTCAGTTAACCAGACAGTCACTCAGTAAGCCATAAAGTCACTAAGTCAGTCACCCAGTCACTCAGTCAGTCATCCAGTTACTCAGGCAGTTAGCCAGACAGTCAGTCAGTCACTCAGTAAGTCATAAAGTCACTAAGTCAGTCACCCAGTCAGTCAGTCACATTGCTGTCCCTCCCCACACTACATCTACAGCACATCTTTTGTCTAACATTCCACAAAATGTTCAGCCCAAGTTACATATCACCAAACGCCTTATTCTTGTTTGCCACGAAATTATCATTCATAAACAACCGGATTATAAAATGAAGGAAGGTAAAGCAACTTAAGCTGAACAGACACTTGGCGGTTGCACGCTGTCCAAACCACAGCAATATCAGTGGCGTAAGCGGCATGTTCACGTCTGCAGTCTTCCCTCGCCTGGCCATTCGACTTCTTTACAGAAACAAACCGTCATGTCCGCTGACAAACTCGATTTGCTGTCTTATCGAATTTCTCAAAGCGCATTTTGAACTTTCAAAGCACGGTGTTAGCTGTGTGCGTCACCATTACGCAAGTTGTAAAGGGGCGCCTCTACAGTTTACAGTAAGAACTTACATTCTGTAATAAACAGAACGTTAGCTAATACGAAAAAGAGAAGTGTCGGGGGTCTGTATTTGCAGAGGTGCTTAGTGTACAGCATGAATAGCTTTATGGAAATGGAAACTTCCGCCGCTTCAAGCGCTGTCATTGTGCTGCAGGACAGGAGGTGCGGGTTTTGTTCTTAATATCTCTGTATGAAGTATGTCAGGTGTTTATAACTTATTCGTATTTAGATTATTCACACATTAACAACAGAATTCAATTATATATATATATGTGCGTTCCGGCTGATTTTGATGCAGTACGTTTTTACCGCGCATAGAGCCATAACCTCCAGTGGGCCAAGGCCTCTTCATTTTCGAGGATCCACGATCACACTCAGACGCACCACACTGGGTAAGACTGCACTGGACGAGTGATCAGCCTGACCCAGTGACCTCTACCTGACAACACACAATATTTACAAGAGACAGACATGTCAACAGAGGGATTCGAACCCGCAATCCCAGCAAGCGAGCAGCCGAACCCCACGCCTTAGACCGCGCGGTCGCTGCAACCCAGTATCAGGCTTGCTTTAAAAATATACACCTGATATACACGTAGTCTAACATCAAATAATTTTTTTTCCCCCACAGTAGAATGGGTAGACCTGTTGTTACAAATCCTGACGTTTCTTTCATGTAGTTTAGCAAACAAACACATAGCCATAATTTTGTACGGATCTCAGGACGTGTGACATGCGAGGACACATTGTTGGACATAAACTGTTTTCCAGTCATCTGTGCGGCTTGTGTTGCGCACATTATCTGCGCCGTTGCGTACTTAAAAGAGGTACGCTGGTGACGGACAGACAAATTTCATTCATTGATAATGCCTTCATTTGTTATGTACGTAAATGTACAGGGTCAGCACGATAGACATCTCTCTGTATCTGTGGATTAAGCATCTTAAAGACTCTGTGGTCCAGTGCAGCGGTTCCCAAAATGTGTACCGCTTATACCAAGTGATCCGGGACCATTTCCCAGGAAATCCGTGCACAAATTTATGTAATATATACTTTGGAGTTTACTTATTTCTTAACTAAAGGGATAATTGTTTGTTAAAAATAATCGCGCAACTTTAATTGGCGATGTTTATTTCGTACGACCGTTAGAACATCCAATTAAGAAACACCCTGTACTCACGAAGCCAGCGATACTCATTTTAATTGTCAAATCATACAACGCATTGTTACGTATGCTACTGGTGTGTTTTGGTACGTGTCTAATAGCAATTCCGAGATACAAGTTTTAAATTTAGGATAGTTCTCACCCGGACACTATAATAACATTATCTAGGACGAGGGGATCCGGGGGTATTTTTCGAAGCCAAAAGGGGTACACAAGCAAAATAGTTTGGAAAACACCACTATATTGGATACGATTGCCCCATTATTTTATCTGACAAATAGCGCTTGGTAATTTTTGTCGCCTGTCTTGTGCTATCAACGCAGCGCGCTCTGACGGCAGCCAACACGCCCTTATAAACTACGGAGGGGAAATGAAATTTATTTGTGGGGTAAAATAAGTATCCTTCTGTAATGATGACGCAATCCAGCTAAATAATATATATATATATATATATATATATATATAATTCAGTTCGAACTTGAGAGCAAATCCAGTGTGTCTCCACTGAAAAGACCACCCTGCCAATGCTGCATAGGAAGCACATAGCTTATATAAGGATCCTAGAATAGACACTGCCAAATGTGTGGAGAAACGAAGAGCGATCTACTGTGAAAAGGAGGTGATGCACGTACTGTACAGGTAATTAACAGTGCGTCGTATCCTGCAAATTGGAGACTTTTAAAGCTCGAGGTGTGTATTCTTATCCGTCGAGTGACATGTATTGAGAAGCTACGTTTATAATAATATTATTATTATTAACTGCAATTGGGTTGTCAACCGGTGGCAGTGGTTATTTTACATGTACACAAAACATGAAATTAGTTACTAATAAATTTAAGTCGGGAGGGCTACATGAGAAGCATGTAGTGGCAACTTGGGAACTTGGGAACCATCTCAGCATTTGCTTATACGTAGACACAGGGAAACCAAGAAAAACCTGTGTCGAAGTGGCCGGTCGCAGGACCCTTTAAACCCCAGTGGTAACTATATGTACCACCATGTTTAACATCCAACAGTTCCACGTTCTGGCCACACACACTGTATTTATGTGTTTTGTGTGGATCTCAGAACATACAGCGATTATTTCCCTATACAGCATTAACTGACTGGTTTGCATAATAGAGACTGGGTGTAATCTTCATGTTTGCACCAAGCATCAATGACAATTAAACACTTTACTATCCAACTAATGTACATTATAAAATTTGTAGATAAAATAAAAATTATAAAATATTTAAAAGTGCTCCAACATGTTTCGGATCACAAAGGATCCATCATCAGGGAGCCTTATACAGTGCTTGGCTAAAAATTACAAAAATGATTCTATCGTGTCCGTTGGCGTGGACAAGGTAGTTGTGCCTTCATATACTGTGAACTGCACACACGCACACGACGGGTCAGAATATGTTGCCATAACACCGACCTTGTCCATGTCAACGGACACGTTAGAATCATTCTTGTAATTTTTAGCCAAGCACTGTATAAGGCTCCCTGATGATGGATCCCCTGTCATCCGAAACATGTTCTAGCACTTTTAAATATTTTAATTTTTATTGTATCTACAAATTACATATTGTGCATTAGTTGGATAATAAGGTGTTTAATCGAGACGGAGTGTGTTTACTGCGCGGTACGAACTGAATCTGTATATATATAAAATTGAGGTTAATATAATTCTTTTGAATCGTAAACAAACATTGTATTTACAGTGTAAGCAAGCACGAAGGTGAGAGTAAGTACACAATATAGAAATAAATTAGACATTTGTAGGCTAAATGTTCAGCTGCCATTCAGTGTCTTTATTAATGACGTGAATAGAGTAGGTCAAATATCTAACTGTGGAGTTCAAGCCTAGGATTCTTCATTCGCAAGACAACATTTTACCCCAAATATATTCTAAAGTTTTTAACATTTTCCCACAGTAACGTTCTGTTTTTGTTGTAGCCATTTTCAAAGACTTACCTGTTGCGAGGTAGGATGTAATGAAGATAATTATTCGAAATGTCAGAAACATGGAGTCACTTGCGCACCTCATCCTGTTGTCACACTACCCGCACTGAACACTCTCGCTGACTGACTGCCCTCGCTCGCACTGTATGCGGCCGAGCCAGATTCAACTCGCACTCCAGCGCACGCGGGCAACTTTACTTGTTAAATTCACCCGCCATTCAGACCTACCCGCACTTCAGAGACACAAGCATTACGCACACTGACATACAGTTTAGTGCTGGACTGCAGTTGGCTGCTCAGTTATAGGTTCTCTCGTTTTCGACTCGCGGTCGTAAGTGTTGGCGAGGGACAGCACGGACACAGTATGCCGGAACATGGTGCATGCGCACTGGCGTCAACACACGTAACTATCCCAACTATCAAATTAAAATTGACCCACGTCAGCAGGCAACAGCTTTACGGTTTGTATAAAAATGTGTGATGTTTATAGAGGCTGTGATTTTATATGTTTATGTAGAGTCAGCGATAGATTTAGTCCAGAATAGAGCGCAGGCGGACCGGGATAGCTCAGGCGGTACAACCACTCGCTACGGGCTGGACGGTCCGGGGATGAATCCAGGTGGAGGCGAAATTTTCTGCACCCGTCCAGACCGGCCCTGGGGCCCGCCCAGCTTCCTTTATAATGTGTACCGGGTTTTTCCCGGGCGTAAGCGGCCGGAGCGTTGCGTTGACCACCCACCCCATCTAGCGCTGAGGTTAAAGAAAGAGCAGAACTCTACCTGTATATCCCTCTGGGCCTTCGTGGTCTGTTCTAACGTGATCTTTGCCTTTACCTTTTACCTTTGTAGAGCGTCGGTAGATGGATAGGGACGTGAGAGCACCGAAGAAGCCAGAGGAAAATATGTCTCGGTGACACTTTTTCCCCCCACGCTGAATTCTACACGGAATGGCCCAGAGCTGGACCGTGGGCTCTGCTGTAAGAAGCCGGCGACTAACCGTGTTAGCTACTGCACCGTTTGAAACGGAATGGGGCGGGTGTGGGGTTGGGGGTGTAAGGAAGTAAATGGCATCGTATTTTTAATCCCTTAAGTGTTCAGCTTCAGGCTTCTATTTCATTAGCCCCGTTGTCCCGATAAAAGCAGAAGATACTAAGGTAATGTCCTCGGGACAAGGTAAGCCTTTTGCCGCTCTGTCACATTTACCACAGACCGCAGTTATAGTCGTCTGCCTATGAGATTTTAACTTCATACTGGCGTTTTTCATGAATCTCGCACAGTAAATGCAAAATCGGGACTCATATTTCCTGATGTCATCTCTCAGGCCAATTAATGTATTGTGATTCTGTATGTTTGGATATTCGGCATTGAAATTCTTCGGACAAAACAGTCGACATATTGTTTAGCGTCCAGTAACTAACTAACTCTAAGGTGCAGAGTTTTTCTGAAGAAGCTAATCTTTCCTAAGCTGGTCAAGAAAATCGCCGCATTTTGTGGAATCCGAATACTCCTTAGCGTGTTTAAAAGATCCCGCCACATGCTACACACCTTAACCATCTCATCCGTTTTAATCTTGTCACCCGAATAATATTTGCCCTTGGGTTTGACTCAGCCCCTAACAGAAATGAGTACCAGGAATCTCTTCGGGGGGGGGGGGGGAGGGCGGCCGGGGGGTAGGGGTGACAACCTTACCACCTTCACGTGCCGACTGTCTTGAAGTCTAGGAGCGTCAACCTACTGGAAACATGTGGGCCTTTCCAGACCTGTAATGGGATTGCTTTACATTTTACCCGAATAATATTTGATGAAGAGTACGGATAATGAAGCTCCTCATTATGCAGTCTTCTCCAGTACCTTGTAACTTGCCCCCCTTACTCCCAAATACCTTCCTCAGCACCTGTTCCAAATCACGCTCAGCCTATGTTCCCCCCTCAGTGTGACAGACCAAGTTTTACACAGGTTAGAAACACCCGACAACAGTACAGTTCTGAACATTTCAGTCGTCGTATCTTGGCACACTGGAAGACGTAAGCCCGTGAACCGAAGACTAGCAAGCACTGCCACAGTTATGCCTTCTATCACTTCCTTCACCGCATCGTATTTCATTCTCAGTAGACAAGAAGTTGAAGAGCTTCGTGGTCCAGTGTTTGACGTTGAAATGTTCTGTCCATGATAAAGCAGCAGCTGTTTACTGAACAAATCAAAACAGTTTTATTGTCCACTGTGAAATTACATATGAGTTATTTTTATTGTTATTGTTACACCGTGCATGTTGTTGAGTTACTCAATTATTACACCAACCACTGCACATATATAACATTTACACATTAAAACATTAAAAACGCTCCGACATGTTTCGGTCCTAAGACAATCATCAGGGAGCCATATCGTCCTTGCTAAAGTCGCACTAGAAATAGTCACAGATTAATTTCGTTGTACAGGTTAGGTGTTGTGGCAGCATGTCGTGTTGTGTGATGTTATGTTGCTTGTCACGCAACGAAGCACAGAATGCACATCCGTAGCAGGGCACTCTTCGCAACATAACATTACACAACACGGCATGCTGCCACAACACCCAGCTGGTACAGCGAAATTAATCTGTGACTATTTCTAGTGACTTTAGCAAAGACGATATGGCTCCCTGATGATGGTCCTAGGACCGAAACATGTCGGAGCGTTTTTAATGTTTTAATGTGTAAATTTTATAAATTTTATGTATGTGCACTGGTTGGTGTAATAATTGAGTACATATGAGTTCTTCAGAAACTGAACAATGCCTGATGTGGCAGCCACGCCAACTCCGGTAGCAACTTCACATTGAGTCTAACATTGACCAGTGTGTCTACCGAAGGGTGAACATAAGGGCGACTTGTGGGAATGAGCAGGGACAACCACGGATCACGTCGTGTGCGGGATATTCGACAAGCAGGTCCAAAAATTTTGGGCCTTGCCCACCTTTCGGTGCTCTTCAACTATTCCTTATTTTCTCTGTTCGCTTGTGGTGGCGGCCTGAGCCTTGATTGTGCGATGTAGGCAAAACCACGTGTTGTGTACGAACCGAGTTATTGGGTTGTTGTGCCTACATATCATGCGAATGGTGCTCAGAGCATGTGTGTGCTGCTGAAACGGTACGGAGTCTCACTACATGTCGTTCTTGGAACGTAAGAACAAGATTTTTCTATACAATTTCGATGTAAAATATTTCAATTATATGTGTTTTTACATATATTCTTTATTATAACATTTTTGTAATGTGTTGGTGAGTATATATGTGCGTTTTGTAATGTGTGGGTGTGTGTATGTGTGGGTGTGTGTATGTGTGGGTTTTGTAATGTGTGTGTGTGTGTGTG
>Ga0123352_10011035_pt1 | contig 14219 bp, 10 predicted proteins | sample TergutLab28metaG_FD_89700 | JGI IMG/M metagenome (GOLD analysis project Ga0123352, IMG submission 89700) | Labiotermes labralis P1 segment gut microbial communities from Petit-Saut dam, French Guiana - Lab288 P1 | ecosystem: Host-associated > Arthropoda: Insects > Digestive system > Gut ... | reverse complement strand
GCACTACAATATAAACCAAAAGGACGAAGGAACATAGGACGACCGAGGAAGAGATGGAGGGACCAACTTCATCTTGAGGATCAAGGAACAGGAAACACACCTAACCCTTCTGGAACATGATGATGATGATGATGATGATGATGATAAATTTGTAAACCAAGAAATTTTGTATTCACTGTCTCTTTTATATACTTTTCTTTATAACCAATATGTGATGTAGAACGTGCTGAATTCTTTCTTACGATTTCATTTAATTCATTTTATCTTATCTAAATATTATAAACTTCATTTTAAATAATGTTCAGTTTTATTCAACCATGATTCATTCATATATCCAATATTTGCAATACTAGAATAAAAACGATTATCATATTTCTTTAAATTTTATTTTAAAGAACCGCACAGTACTTCTTGTTTCATCCTTCACAGACATGCAAAGTGATTTTTATTTTTAAATATATGCAATAAAATAATGAGAGGATATCATACCTTTTTTTAACCTACATTTATTAGTAACCCTACTTATTTGCAGTCAAGTTGCTAGTCGCGCACTGTGAATTTTATTAGGGGTTCCAAAAACATTTTTTTAGCGCAAAAGAGCTTCACGGCCAAATTAAATTGGGAGAACACTGCTCTAGAATATAGAGGTTAAGTTGTCCAATCAACTGGTAAAACACCCAGTTTTCTCGAACAAAACAGATACACAGACAGGAAGGAACAAAAAGCAACTAATTTAAAATTCACATTACTTTTAATCTGTTGGTAACAAATTATTCATGTTCTGTCTCATTTCAGCTGAATTACTTTGCAGCATTACCTATTGAAAGTTCCTGCAGAAGCTGTTCAATGGCTTTGGTTCTCTTCTGTCCCACACTGGCAGGCAGTTTCATGCGCTGAGAACGTAGACTTACACCACTGCCTTTGAAATCCGGGAACTTGATACCAGCAGTCTCCACAACCTGAATTCATGGAATAGCATCTCAGTTATATAGTATATAAAAAAGGGTGGGGAGTAAGGTAATCCCTGAATATGCCCTGAGGTTTCCAGGAGGTTGAGACTCCCTGATTTCAAGAATCAGCACACAAAGGTGGTCAGGTTGTCAGCACTATACATTGGCCACCTTTACCCCCAGGAAATATTCCTGGTACTCATTTCTGTTACAGGCCGAGTAGAACCCAGGGCCAAATTGCGGCTGGAAGGATTATGTCAATTACGCTAACAGAATTGAAGAAGTGACCTTTCAGGTTGCAGCACAGCGCCTCAACCAAATGTGTCACCGCATGCCCCTTCAGTTACACAGTGTGAGTACGAATGTAGGACAAGCTTCATTTTGCTGGCTTGTAACTCACAAAAAAGACTGCATTAATTCACCCAACCATTGTGCTGGCACTGTTACACTCATTCAGAGCTATGGTATAAAACATCAGAAATGCACAAAAGAAAGGTGTTAAGTAAAATTCAGAAGGGAGAGGTTAAGTTTTCCTGCAACACACAATTCAGGAATGGATGTATAGCACTGTATGTCTCTGCAAGATGGGAGCAAGTAATCAGCTTCAAGACCCATACGCTTCAGTCCCAGAAAAAAAGCCCCTGTACCCACTGAACAGTGGGGAAGGTAACTTACACAAATCAGTAATTATTATGCATCAATTTCATGAAGTGCACAAAACAAATGTAAATGGAGGCCATATTGATGTGTCTGCACACATTATATGTCCGAAACTTGACCACAGTCAGTACAACAAAATAGTGGCAGTCTACAGTAAAAGTTGTCATGGAGGTTCAATTTTTGTTCTTACCATTCTAATACAAGCCTTACATTATATAAAGTTCAAATCAGCATTTTACAGTACTGGATACTTAATGACATGCCAGAAAAATGATTCAACTCTGTAGCAAAGGACAGCTTTGCAAGAACTGATTTATCTCCAGTACATGAGCACATGAATATGTGAAATTACAAATAACATACGTGGTGTGGCAGAAAAGTAATGAGACCGATTTTCTTTTAACCATGAATTTTATTCTTTTTACAAATGAAGGTTATCCCCTTCAAAATAGTTCCCTTGGGCAGCTACACAGTGATGGTGGCATTGTTTCCATTGTTCGTAACAGTGCTGGAAGGCTTCTTCTGGAATACCTTTCAGCTCGTCAGTTACACTCTTCTGGATATTATCCAAAGTACCAAAATGGCGCCCTTTCAAGTGGTTTTTGAGCCAGGGGAATAAAAAGAAGTCACAGGGACTGTGATCTGGCAAATAGGGGGGCTGAGGAACCACAGGAATGTTTTTATTCTGCTAAAAATTCATTGATAGAGACTGCTGTGTGACATGAGGCATTGTTGTGGTGCAGCATCCATGTGTGTGCAATGCCTGGTTGCACACATGCCACCCTTTTCCTGAGTCTTTCAAGGACTTCCCGATAAAAAGTTTGATTGACAGTTTGTCCTGGTGGCACAAATTCCTTGTGGATGATCGCCTGACTGTCAAAAAAACAAATGAGCATTGATTTGATTTTGGATTTGCTCATTCTCGCTTTCTTGGGACGGGGAGAGTTTGCAGTGTGCCACTTCCAACTTTGGCGTTTTGTCTCAGGGTCACACTAAAATCCATGATTCATCACCTGTGATAACGCGACTGAAGAATTCTGGCTCCCTCTCAAGGAGGTCCAGAAGTTCAAGACACACATCCCTCCGATTGATCTTCTGCTCAGTCGTGAGGTTCTTTAGAACCATCTTGGCACACACTTTTCTCATGTCCAAATCCTGTGTTAAAATTTGATGGACGGTAAACTGTTTCAAATTTAACTCACTACTGATCATTCTCAATGTCAATTGACAATCTGACCTCACAAGAGACCTCACTCTTTCCACACTGTTGTCTGTTTTTGAGGTTGAAGGTCTTCCCACACAAGGTTCGTCTTCCACTTGTTCTCGGCCTTCTAAAAAGGACTTGTGCCATCTGAACACTTGTGCCCTGGATAGGGAATGTTCTCCATAAGCCCTTTCTAACTTTTCATAAGTCACAGTAGCGGATTCGCCAAGTTTTACACAAAATTTGATGGCACAACTTTGCTCAAACTTTTGCCGGTCCATTTTCGTAACGCACCACACAAACACAACTTCACTTCAGAAGCTCTCAACAATCGCGTAGCAACTGTAGCAAGTTCAAACTTGTACTGAGTCTATGGCAGGGGTTAACCTAACTGCCATGTGAAGGGGGAGGCAGCAGCATTGTCAGTTCGTGCACAGCATTGCCAGTCTCATTACTTTTCTACCACACCACGTACTTGGAAAACATGTGTATTCAAAACTCATTTCACCTTTTCATTCTTTATGAAGTTTAACAGTAATGGATGTATACAGAACAAGTTCTATATTCTGAAAAATTATGGTGGAATGATAGTCATTAATAATGGAAACAAAGAACCTTCAACATTCTCAATAATGCACCCCCAAGCACTGAACGGTTCTTATATACTTACATTGGGATCAATACGTGGTCTTATTTGATGTTGTAACTTCTTCTTTGTAAGCTTCTTTTCAGATTTTCTTGTCTCTGCTTGGGAGTCAGCAGCTGTTATGAGTTTCTGAAGATCTTGTTGTTTCTTTTCTCGTTCCTTCTTTCTTGCTTCTATCTTTTTCAGTTCATTTATAAGAGTCTGTTCCTCCTCAATCTGTCAAAATAATGTAACAATTAAAATTCTAAAATAGAGACAGCACATTAAAATACTGTAACATCACATGGCAAGCATGTTGCTAAGTAACTACGTGTGCTGCAGCAGCAACACTCTACTGTACTAAGTGACACACAAAAGTCACAAGCCCTCCACTACACCCTATCTTAAGTTTCCAACACAAATATTCACTTCAGCACCTAATTTCCAAACATGTGTAGGCTGTGTCCACTAAGGTCTCCACTCTTCTGGGAAATGACTGAAAGAATTAATGTTTTAACTGTGCACCCATCCACAGGCATGCGCATGTGCATGAAAGCATACGTGCATGTGTGCATGCACACGCACACACTTACATGCTTTTATTTTAATAGCATTTTCGAAAGAAACACAATGGTAACAGTTACTGAACTGAATAATAACAAGAATTTGCATAATTTCACTTCTGTTCTCAAATATTGCTTTAATGTTTAATCATTTTCAAATGACTTATTACAAACAGTTCCTTCTGAAAAAAAAAGTGTGGTTTAATACAAGCATGACTTCTCCCAAAATACATCAATCAAGTGACCTCCCACAGTTTTCAAAACAAACATAAATCCAACTCAAAACTGAATTCTTTGTTGTATGTGGTATCATGCATTATACTTCAAGCAACAACATAAAGAAGCTTAATTCTTTCAGTATCATTCCCTAAATACACTACCTATGCAAAAACTATAGTGCAAGGTTTCATACGCAAAACAAACCACAAGTGATACAGCCTCTGCCACTAACAGTAAAGGATAATGCCTCAACAAAACTGGATCAGTCTGTACAAGTATTTTACCACTGTTCATGACAATATGTTGAACAGTTTCCCTATGCCTCTTATGAAAGTCTTGGAAACAATTACAATTACAATCCAGAACACAATTGAATAATAAGCTGAAATTTGAATTCATTCTTTAACAAGTGCAGTATCCAGCATGTCCCATAACTTTATGTCAGGATTAACTAACTCCATGCAACAGAATCCTTCTTGAAAAGCCAGCATGAGCTCAACTACTCAAAAAATTGCCTGCAAATTATGGAACCCAAAGGCCCACTACCATGTTCACAATAGCCATTAACTGGTACTTAAACTGACCCAAATTAATCAATTATACACCCTCCCATCCCATTTATTTAAAGTCATTTTTACTATTATCCTCTCATCTATTTCTAGGTCCTAAAAATGCTCTCTTTTGTTCCACTTTTCTGATCAAAATTTTGTATGCAACACTCTTCTATCTCATGCATATTACATGTTCCACCCACTCACCCATCTCACCTTATCACCCTAAGAATTTGACAACTAGTAAAAATCATAATACCTCTGTTACTTCCTCATAGGCAAAAACATTTTCCTCAACACCCTATCATCATTCAACATCAGTCTCTTCTTAAGTTTCACACCCATATAAAAACAACAGCCAAATTATAGTTCTGCATACATTTCTGTTGGTGTATTCCTGAGGTCACTACATCAACAATAGCCTACCTTTAAATTTGCATCTGATTCTAAACAGTGATTGAGCTGTGGTTATGAGAACACCAGAGGTGACTTTCTTTGTAAAATTACGGGTGTGGCAGAATATAACATGGAAACACCAGGCAAGTCTTAAAGAATTCACTTCATTCAGTGTCACAAGCTTTAAACAATTACTTCAAACAACTGTTCCTGTAGAACAAACAGCTAGTACTAGACAAGAGTCGAATAAAAGTTTCATTAAATCCCAGTAGCCACTGCTCTGTCAGTAACTGTCAAGACACACAAGTATGTCAATGTAACATTTCGGTTTGGGAAAAATGTAATAGAGTACTGATATAAATTTGTTAGATACTTTGTAGGTACACTGTTTAAAACTGACTTTTGAATACAATTTATTTGTAACTATACCTGTTCTGGAGTTCTTTCAAAAATTCGTTTTAGTTGCTCCTTCCGTCTCCTTTCATGGTCCGCATCAAACACATATATCTTGGTGTCATGACTGGAACCAGCTTTCAACTGTAAAGATTATAATTACTGGTGATCTTGTGTTTGTACAAACAGTTTTTTTGGTGAAGAATAAGACAGAAAATGTCTGCAGGATGAAACACTGATCGCATATTTGCTCCATTACTGTCCCTGCATCTGAAATTTGTGACTACTGTCATGAAAAACGCTAAAGACGCGTGTACTTTAAATGTGTCTTTCAATGTTTTACGTAACCAACACTGTAAGATATCTCTGCATTTTAGTAACCCATGTACAATCAATCATAACTGATACCTTGTAAGTGCTAGGACATCATCAACAGGGACATTTACAATTGTTCATGCTTGAGTGTTATGATTAAAGTATTAACTGCTTCTTCAGCCTCATCTCATACGTCACAGTGAACACAGACAGTTTCCCTTATAAACACTAATAATGGTAAGATATTATAAATATCTTCATATGTCTTATTTTTGTTTGATTTTTAACAAAAATCCATCTGTTCCATGCAGACAGAGGGCAAACGGACAAGACATATTGAAGCTGTCACTTTTCACAGTTGCTTTGTGAACGTACCTACAAAAATTAATCAAGTAGTAAGAAGTATAAGACAGTATTGCTCTTATAATGTGACAAATTCTCTAAACTGCAAGTCCATCATAAACAATTTCCAAGACAATGCACTTTCATTTGCCACTACACAGCAAATAAGCAAAGATAAATACAAAGATGTCAACATGATTAACTTATCTTCTTATTATGCATAATATTCTTTAGTTCAAGAATGTCTCTTCTTACAAACTTCCAAAATATGAACTTGCAGAGGTACAAGAAATTGTGTCTATATGTCCAGCTGCCTGTTTGCAAAGAGTCGTAATTTCAACCATTGCGCAATAAATCACATGCAGTGCTTTTTCAGTGTCTTGAGCTGGCATGTCCAGCATTTTTGTTGGGTAGTTGCAGAAATCGCTTGCCAGGTTTTTCAAGACAGCAGACAGGAAACAAGAGCACCAATGGAAATTAGCACCTACATATTCTAAACATACAAAACCAGTGCCAGCTGCAACTGTGGGAGATTATACAACTCTTAAAGCCATTCCATGTGCTCCAAACATAACAGTGTGTGGTACAATAAACAGTACTGTATAGTACTGTACGACAAACTATCCTTTAGGCGTGATGTATATTGTTTTCATATTTTTAGAAGTTTGGTGCTGAGGGGAGTAAACGTTGACTTACAAACAGTTCTCTAGAACTTCTTCATATGTCAAGCAAAGCCTCTGTATGTGTGTGGCAGGGATACTTGCTATGTACCTTCTAAAACTCAGTTGCTAATCCATAAACATGAGGTAAAATGGATATATCCATGTACAACCTCAGATAAAACAGGTTGTTATTTACATGAGAATGATATTTCTGGTGTGTGGCTGTGGACTGGATTAAAGTGGTTCAGGACTGGGTACAAATTCAGACTCTCAAAACACAGTCAAAAAAGGGCAATGAATTTCTTGACCAAATGAGAAACTACTACTTTCTCAAGAAGTTTGTTATATAAATGCTTACCGTGCTCATTGTTGCACAAATATCATAGTATCGCTCCTTCAGGTCCTCCACACTTCTATCTGGAAAGCGAGATCTATCCCAACGATCACGAATCACAATGAACCGTAAATCAAAACGACGACATAAATCAAACAAATGATCAGTTTCCTGTCGAGTCCATGAATCATTATGCAAGTGCTGCAGGTACTCTGTGTCTGTGTAGGTGGGAACTGGAATTTGCTGTCAATAAATCCAGAATTAAAGTATCAGATTCCATACTGATATGACAATAGTTAAGACATGTTGTGTTTTTGTTGAGTTTCATAAAAACCTTATTAAATTTTGCAAAAGGGTAATCCTTTGCTTCATCTGTGGTCCTCTTCCAATGATGAAACACAGCCCCATCTGAACGAGCTGGATTGGTAAATGGCACCCACCTCCAGGGACGCACGCGTCGCATGCCCAGTTTAGCTTTCAGTTGCTTGTAGCCTTGACCTGGTAATTTTGACAATGCTTTCAATGAATATATATTACTAAAATTTAAAGACTATTACTGCTACTGTTATGTATCACAAATGACTCACACCTGTATTCGTTGGAAACAATGGTGGTGCATCTTTGTTGTCAGTATAAAGCAACGCAAATACTTCGCGATGCATTCCTTCAGGGCGCTTGGAAACCTTTGTTGTTACTGGTTTTCTTTTCACTTTTTCAGGCCCCAGAATTGCTTCTTTAGTTATTTCTGGGGTTGCAGCTCTCTCTAGTTCAAGAATATCCCTTACATCTGCCATGATGTTTTCTTCCTACAAATATAATTTCATACTTCATACCATTCATGAAATATCAGTACACTTTGTTACATGAATATCTATGATAATAATGCTGTGTGGCAGGTATATCTAGTCTAGACACTTCCCATCATAATTTAATAAAGGCACTATCTTCATGAATACAGAATAAATATACAGTTCCACTCTGGATAACTGTTCACTATTCTCGACACAATGGCCAACAATCACTGTTTAAACAACACTTTCTGGTAGAGAGTTTGTCTGACTTGGCAATGATTATGGAAACATTCTGGGTTTACATCTAATTCTGACAGTTATTTAAAATGTTATCTAAGTCAAGACAGTTGAATATACAAATGTTATTAGTAGTAACTGAATTTAATGGCTTAATTGTTTTACTGTGATTAATTTAAGATGTAATCCCTATATAACAAAAGGGAGAAGTCAAACACTGCACATTACAGGCCAGTTATTGTTCTAATGGAGGCTTAAAAAAAAAGTAATATCTCATTTAAACTCTGACATTTTGATAAACACATAATGTGGCTATATAAGAGGCTTATAAACAGATAAAGTTTCATATACAGCCACCCATTAAGTATTATGTGCTCTCAATAATAAAGTTATGTATTAGTAACATTTTGTGATCTTGCCAAGGCCTCTATGTTAATCACAGCAAATGTTACTAAGTATGGAGAGAAAGGATATGCCAATAAATGGTTCACTTCATATCTTAAGGACAGGAGACAAACAGTTCCAATGAAATCTCCAAATACTCATGAAAATGTTTATTCTAATTGGAATAAAGTTCAACATGGAATTTCTCTGGGCTCTACTGTTGGTTCACTCCTTTTTCTGTAATATGTCAATGGCCTACCTCTCAATATTAACTCAATCAATACACCTGTTCTAATCACTGATTATACTAGTCTAAGAGTCAGTGGAACAAATGCAAACTGACTCACAGAATTATCAAAGTATGTCTTTACAGGCACGAACAAATAATTTGTATCCAACACACTGACTCTTTGGCAAAACAAACCTCACAAATTGTGTAACTAATAACAAATTAATAGCTCAACACGAGGAGGCCAAGTTCAACCCAGGGAAGAAGTACCAATGGAAGAAGAATTAGCTAATACATAAAGAAGCTACACCAATAAATATATACAGGAAGTGAAATGGTATTGTTAATATGTCTTTAAACTAACAATTGTCTAACCTGAAAGTCATGTAGAATTAACTCTATCAAAGTGCCACATGTATCACAATTCAGTCCCTTTTCTTTCCAGATAGTAAAGAGACAGTAAAACATGTGTAGTGTGCATAACATATGATATAATATTGCATATATATGTGCATAACATATGATATAATATTCTATGTCAAACTTATCACACTGGTAATATATTCCTACTAAAAAATCATGGCTGGTTCTCAGAAACGAGAATTACAAATGGAATTATTCAGAAGTTCCATATACTGCTATTAGCCAGTGCACACATAATAGCATTAACAACATTTATAAATGAGCATCTTCAAATGTTGGAAACAACCTCACGGGTCCACAGTCACTATGAGGCACAGATATGTTTTTCACATACCAGTAGCAAGTCTTGCAGTATATTGTATGGACGTTTCCCACACTGCAATAATATCGTGAAATAAGCTCCCCTTACGGAATAAACGTTTATCTGATAAAAGTAAACAATTCAAAATAATAATAAAGAAGTTCCTGATGACTCACTCCATCCCCTCTGTTCAGAAATATATATTACTGGGTAAGGACTAACTCAAACTCATTGTCTAACTGTAAACCTTGCATATATATATGTTTGTGTGTGTGTGCATTCCGGCAATGTTTTCGATGTATATTACTTACTTGGTACGTTATATGAGGAGTTGTATTACTATACTGTACTTCAGACTCTAGTCTTCAATGTATGTAGTGTACTATGACTTCTCCCACATCCCACTTGCTAGGGTCTATGGGATGCGACCACATCCATCTAACCAGTCATCATGTATACTGTATGTTCACCTGATATGCATAACGAACAGAAACTTAATTTCTGCACTAGCATGAAAATTCTGTTACAAATACAAGTTTACACAAAAGCTACGGAGCATGAAATAAAGTGAAAGTAACTCTACCAAGAAAGATGGATTCCTTGGTACTTGGGCTGTTAACCATCAGTAAGCTTCAAATTCAGTGACAGGTTAGGGGACTCAGGTTTCCAAAGGCGTTAAAATTAGTAAATGTATGTAATTAATCTCATATTAATACTACACATATGTAACTATGTTATGCATTAAACGTTGCAGAACACCACCCACAACCTCAAACATTACAACTAAACGTCTCACACTCACACAATGATCTACATACGATATTTCACACTTTTCTGGGCTCACAAATACGCCACCACATGTGTGTCGCAGCACCACGGATAAACGCTCGTATAACAACAGCTGGTGTACTTCTGAACCACAGTTATTCTACTGATCAACTAGCTATGCAAACCGTGCTACTAATAAGCGCCAAGTTCAATTCATAGGCAAAGTTGTGATAGCAAAAAATGCAGTGCCGCATATTATTTTCCTACACAGCTACTAGGCTTCTTAATGGACACGGACTGTGCTCTTTTCGAAACACAAAGAGAACTGTTATGCACAATTAATCCTTATCCTGCTAACGTGGAGAATATGGTGAGCTCCTAATAATGCCAGCTGGGATTTAATTCGGTGTTTAAAGGGTTTCGTACAATTAACATCACGGGTATCCAACCCACGGCCCGCGGGCAAATTTGTATAAAATGTGAACTGCAATGATTGCACAATAATTTGGGACGCTATGTGTATCACTTATTGCGATTTTACACGCGCGGCCCACGAACTAGCCGACAATAATGGCTGAGGTCCTTTAAAAAAAAAGACGCCCATTATTTACACGAACGTCGGTCTTCGGTTTTTCAAGGCGTTTAAATTTTCATGTGATATAGCACGTCTTTTCCTAGTTATAATGAAACTGGTACCTCACAGTGAACATCGTGTTCTTTTTCCTCTTTCAAAGTGGCAAAAGACTGCCACATATTGGAAGATCGTTTCAACTATTTTCAAGCAATAATTTGACCAATTAAAGAATATACTGTATTAACATAGCCTACATACACATGCCTACAAGTAATATATACTTTATCTATGTACTGTATTCTCTACTCTGCACACTCAGACACAACTGTTTATCGTCTATATATTATATTAGGAGCGTTCACAAAATTGTGAAAAGAGACTTATTGTGTCCTTCTGCCTGGCTGCATGGAAAAACTTGGCTCCTACTGGACGAATTTCTATGAAATTTAATATTTGAGTATTTTTCATAAACTTGTCAAGAAAATCCAAGTGTCATTAAAATCTGACAAGAATAACAATTACTTTACATGAAGACCTATGTACAGTTATGTTAATATTTTGCTGAATTCTTCTTAGAATAAGAAACATTTCAGGCAAAATTGTAGAAAAAATCAAAACACACATTAGATTCAATAACCTCTTTCTGAAATTTGTGCCATTCATAAGATACTGTGGAGAAATATTGTACAGCCAGATAGGTCACAGGTAACAATATAACGTGGCGCAGAAAAGATGTGATTTGCACGCCATAGAACTAAGGCAACAATAAAGACACACACTCATATTACTTAATACTTATTGCTTCATAACTGCTTAAATCCATCTCATCTTGTAAAATGTTTTATGGCAACACTTACAAAAATTGATAAACTGTGCAATGACTTGTCACTAGGATCTGTTTAGCCAAATTGCATGTCTAAAGAAGGCCATTGGCAAATGAACATTCTTATGCTTCAGTGCAGCATTGGGTACTTTACGTGAAGACCTACATACCTTTATTTGTTGCTGTCAAGCTAAATTTGCCATAAAAGCATTGTTGTGCACCATTCAATTTTGTTACAGCTGACAGTGACATGCAGCTCAACAATACCCACAGAATGCATTGTTGTGGTTCCACTGCAACATTCATTTTATGAATGCACCACAATGTTACATTATACATACATTGCCTATCATGCTTCAAACATGGTTACAGAGGTCTGCAACATTATCTTCATTGTGGTTACAACAGTTTCCGATGTCTTTAAACTATCATAACTGATTTTCAGTGGTTCCACAAATGGATAAATTACCTCTTGTAGCTGGTATATCTTTATATTTTGTGTAAAGCTAGCTGTGGTAAACATATCCACCATGTATAACACAATGGGCAAGGTACCACATTCTAGGAATAGCACCAGTACTGCTTCCACTTTACAAAGTTTGCAATGTTGCTAATTTGAATCAGTTTTGTATCTCATACTACTACTACTACTACTGAGCTCATCAAATTATTGGAAAGACTGACAGTGCTAATTTGAATCAGTTTTTGTATCTCATACTACTACTACTACTGAGCTCATCAAATTATTAGAAAGACTGACAGTGCATTTCCTACAGTATTATTGAGGCAATACCTGTCACAAGATGCATTTTCACTCTCAATTCAGACTCCACATCCAGCCATGCCCTCTTCATTTACTACATTTCAATTCATTGTTCATTACCAATGGGACACAGACATATTTAGGGAAAAACATCCTGAAATTTTTTTACATTCAAGTTATGTCATACCATTTGGAAATTCTCCAAGTGCAAGGGAATGTGACAAAGCAGGCACGAAAAAGATGAAAACATGAAAAAGAATGATATCACAGCATACATGATGTAAGAACACAACAATTCACAAAATAACACATGCAAAGCTAAATGACTTTCAGTTATTAAAGGAGAAGCTTCTCAATTACCATTTCAAGGAACCTTTAAGTTTTCACACACATATTTGTACTCATCCATTCAGTCCTTCAGTCAGGCTGAAAGCCTGTTTTGAACTCATGCCATCTCATTCATTCTCTCAAAGTTTTCAACTATCCCTGTCCTTAGTTTGCTTTTTATGTTTTGGCAATGATAACTGACTCTTCATTCGCCCATTTTATCTCCTCTTGTTCAACCCTTTAATGAATTTAATGTTAAAAGTCTCTTCTCACTACCATTTCAAAAAACTGTGCCAAATGGTGCTACTGACACCATCAGTGCCATATTATACCAATAGGCAGAGTGGGCACATGCCTAGGATCCCCAAATTTTGAGACCTCCCACCCACATAGGTTGATTGCTACATAGATAGTATTACTGAAAAAAAAATAAATAAAAAATGAATTGGTAAAACTGCCCGTTTTCTTAGTATAATAAATCAAAATACAATAATCTCTCCTTGTATTTTCAAAGTGTTTAATTGCAGCAGTTCATTTGGTCCATAAACTACACGTCTGTCCTATTTTGCCTCCATTAGCAGTAGCAGTTGATTTGTGGCACAAGTATTTTTACATGCACTTAAATGTTGTCACACAAGCACACTGCCTACATAACTAACACTCCCTATCTCTTGTTTCCAGTTAGACATTTGTGATTCAAAAACATAAATTTTATGCATAGTTTTAGCTTCATAAAAAGATACTGTATCTCTGTACACCACCAGCATGCAATCAACTTATTGGCACAATCAGAAAACAAATAATGTTATATTAGGTGCTGAAAATGTCAACCATCCGCAGCAATACATGCATTTACTCTTCCTCAAGTTTGATGTAACCTGGTGATAAGTTTCTTCAGTGATGCTTGAAGTACACAGCTGAATAATCTGTTTCATTTCTTCGAACATGTGCAGACTGTTTTTATGAATATTCTCTTTCAAAAATCCCCATATACACAAATCCAGTAGTGTTGGTCCAGAGATCAAAGGGACCACAAGTCTGAAGAAACAATATGGTCACCAAAGAATCTGCACAACATTGGTGCTGCTGAATTTGCTGTGTGTCATAACTCCATCTTGTTGAAACCTTGGTGCTATTGTGGGGCAAATGCTGAGATGGGAGTGGTGACTACGTTGAGGTGTGATATGTACCATCTGCTTCACATGTGCCATATATTGATCAAAGTCACAATAACATTCTGACATGAGAGTATTTGTTACCGTATTTTTTTAAAGTTCTTTTTATATACATTGCAGTCTGAGCATGTGTGTTCATAAATACTGTGTGCTGTGAATGGTGGACTTTCTGTGTCATTTGTTGATAATTTGTACATGAATTATTTGTTC
>Ga0123352_10011032_pt1 | contig 14220 bp, 4 predicted proteins | sample TergutLab28metaG_FD_89700 | JGI IMG/M metagenome (GOLD analysis project Ga0123352, IMG submission 89700) | Labiotermes labralis P1 segment gut microbial communities from Petit-Saut dam, French Guiana - Lab288 P1 | ecosystem: Host-associated > Arthropoda: Insects > Digestive system > Gut ... | reverse complement strand
TGGTACATATCCTTATGTGAAGTTACCGGTATTGTGGCTGCAGCTGAAGCCACAATACCGGTAACTTCACATAAGGATATGTACCAGCAGGCAACATTGTAACTTTAGCGAAGCACAGGCAGAGGGCTCCCTGATGATGGTTTGTGTAAACCGAAACATGTTGGAGTAACTATTATAATTTTAAATGATTTTAAATTTTAACAATTTTATAATAATTTGTGTGCGTTATTTGGACAATAAAGAACTAATCAACATGCACGTTGCAACTACGAAGACCGGCTACTGTTTTTTACCAGAAGAAATGCAAGAGATGTGTTGCAAGGATTCACTAGTATCGATGTATCGAGCTGGTATAATTAAAGACCTTGGACGGTGAAATTCATGTGTTGAACACAATCAACGAAACGTGAACTGCGTTCTTCCGGGTCATTACGCAGCGAGTAGCGGCAATTTCTTACAGAGGTTTCGAGACAACCTAACGATCCCATCTTCAGGGATCAAGAATCATTCTTTACGGTCTGAAGATGGGAACAGCAGGTTGTCCCGAAACATCGGTAATAAATTACCGCTACCCGCTGCGTAATTACCCGGAAGAGTGCAGTTCTTATCTACTTTGCAGCGTCAGCTTGATATCACGAATTACTGCGATGTAAACCATCGCAGTAATTCGGTATGTTACATGACAATTTTTTCATAGGGCTATTCCTGTGATATTTATATGTACATATCAATTTACTGAACTCCAAAAATTACCTCCCTTAGAACCTGACGGTGTCAGTACCCTAACTGAACACTTTGTGTCCAAATCCACCTTCTGCATGCTTAGACCTTTCTCGAAGTTTAGAGTCCAGCCTTTGACCTTAATACGCTAATCATCATACCATCCTCCCACCTCCATAAATTGCACATATGTTCAACCCATCGGCATGTAAGTTTGGAGTTACAACAAAATACCAATTTGTACGATAAATTACTACATCAACCTATATCCACTTTCCTAACACCTCTCACACTTTCCCCACAAGTACCTTCGTATAATGACTCCCGTTAATCATCCTAATATCCTCTTACGTAAGCCCCTGATCCTGCGAGAGTAAAGAAAAAATGGGCAGTGTAGGTACAATGTAACTATATGGCGCGTTTGCATAATGTTTATTCTTCCTCGGCTCTCCTAGAAGCCTGACATCATTTCACTAGAAGAGAGCGCTTTATGATGATTTCGTATCTCCAGAAAAAATACAAAGTAATTGGGTCTACATGTGAAATTATACTCGTATTTTATAAGCAAATTAGTGTTGTGTATATACAGATTTTCTTATTGTCAAATTTCATAGTAACCCGCACAATGGGAGGCAGAAGGTCAGTCGGCCGGACGGGCAGAGAGACACGACGAAGCTAATCTGAGCTCTCAGCGACCATCCGGAGACGCATAGAAACTTAGACTGAACCCACATATTGCTTCTTCACGAAGAATCGTGTGGGGCTGTGATAAAAAATGAAATTGCAAAATGACACCAAAGTGAGCTCCAGAATGAAACTTCTGTTCAATAATAACTGTTGTGACGTATTAAAGTTTTTTTTTTGTGAAGTGTTCTTTAACCACGTCAGCTTCCGCGTAAAATACCACAAGCTTATCTACGTTATTTAATTTATTATTGCTTTAGAAAAGAAACATAAAACAAAATTTATCATATTCGCCACATTAGTTGGAAACTCACACAAGCCAAATGTCACCGAAACAAACGTAGTTCGTTTGACGAAGTCTATCAAGTATGTAACATTATTCGCACGGTCCGAAGTCTCGCGGCTACCATATTGTAAATAATGAGTTTAGGGAATTAAGTAGTATGATGTGCTGATTCCAGTGGCCGTGCGGTCTAAGGCGTGGGTCTAAGGCCGCTCGTCTGCTGGGATTGCGTGTTCGATTCCCGCCGATGGCAAGGAGGTTTGTCTGTTGTGAGTGTTGTGTGTTGTCAGGTAGAGGTTTCTGCGTCGGGCTGATCACATTTACAGAGGCGTCCTACCGACTGTGGTGTGTCTGAGTGTGACAATCCTCGATAACGAGGTGGCCTGGACCCACTGGGGGTCTGTTGCGTCATGGGAAAAATATAGTATATTGTAATACTTATATTTCGTGAACATCCACCAAACGGTGTTACAGTTTGAAAGAAGATACACGAAATCATAGTGATTTCTTATGTCAACATTTCTCTTAAATAAAGAAAATGGCTACAATGTTAGTAGACGAAAAACTCTGAAATTCAAGTTCATTTAGCAAATAGTAGAAACTGGTGGTGGCGAATTAAACTGATATCCTGCATTGACAAAAGAACTAAATACTAATAGAAGAAAATTATTTACACAATTTAAACCTATTAGTAAACATAACTAATTGCTTTCACATGTTTCAGTCGTGCTATTTCGGGCTATCAGCATTAATTAATAATAATTAGACTCCGACTGGACCCTTCACCAGAATACGTTTCGACGTACCAAGTATTTTATTCATTTGTTTCCATGAAAATTTATTTTTCATTTCTAATATTATTATTGTTATTATTATTTGTTTACTACAATTTTTTAATTGTAATAATCTTTAATAACATTTAGAATAAGCGTCTGCAGGTACATAGTACAAATGAAACATGTTTCTGCATTAACCTTTTAAAACCTACTGGTTACGTGATGCACCAACAGTTTAACGTTCCACAACTGTACGTTCTGCCCACACTCTATTTATATGTTTTGTATTTGTCTGGGAACAAACAGCGACTTATGCCACTTACAGCATAAACTGATTGGTCTTTATAACCGAGATGAAAAGTGTTTACAGCGCGGTACGGACTGGGCCTTTAAATACAGCAGTCTGCGTTTCGTCTTTAAAGGGTTAATAACATTGCAAAGAAGAACGCAACAAAAACATAGGAAATATAAAATTCTGTTTTTCTCTTTATTTTCAATTTAATTCTAATTCCACTTGAACAAACAATACCAAAAAAGTGTAGCCTAAAAGTAGTTATATTTTAACTCTATTATACTTTATACAAAGGCTTTACGATGTACTGGAATATGACAGATGTTAAAATGAAATATTCAGAGTCATACGGCTAAAGCTGCAAGATACGTACTTCTTCATCCAGAGATCCATTTATTTATTATAAATCCATATAAGCCTCAATGTAGGTGTATGTTTCAAGCCACATTTCCCACCAGGCTTTTACTTCGTGATCATCATCAGAACCCGATGACTCGTGAAACATTTCCGAGGCAGCAATAAAAATGATGTCGCCGAAGGGGGATTTCATATTTTCGAATTGAACTGCATTTGCTGGTCGTTGGGTGTTTGGTGGTTCATGAGGGGGATAAAAACCACCCCCTTTAGTGTTCATCACCCAACCCAATATTCGTCTCTTTTTCTCCTTTATTTTCTTTTTGTAACTCGGAACTTCAGTCCCATCACTACCTCCCCAAGTCTTTATATTTTCTACACCCTTTTGTTAGAGACAAACTCGAGGGAAATAACTGAAAATTATTGGAGTATGTACTTCTCTTCTGGTGCTCGTTATAAAGACAACCTTTTTGTTCATTTATAAAGAATATCGGGCAAAGTTTTGTAATAAAGAGGCTGTGGTGCGTAACACTGATGTCAAATTTGACATCACTTCCAGAAACAATGAAACTAACATTTCTTTTAAAAATGGAAAATCTTATAACCTTCAAATAACAGTCTATCTTCAAATAAACATAGAAAATAATAATAAATTCTATTCAATCTACATGTTTGTACCGTGCATCAATGACGATTAAAACAATTTATTATCCAACAGATGCACAAATATATACTTCGTAGATACAATTAGAATTATAAAATATTTAAAATATTTAAAATTGCTCCAACATGTTTCGAATCAAAAAGGATTCATCATCAGGGAGCTCTATATATTGCTTGGCACAAATTACAGTAATGGTTCTATCGTGTCCGTTGATATGGACGTAGTCGGTATTGTGGCGCTGCTTGCTTGCTGGGATTGCGGGTTCGAGTCCCGCCTAGGGTATGGTTGTGTGTCTCTTATGATTGTTGTGTGTTGTTAGAGTTCTCTGTGACGAGCCGATCCCTCATCCACAGGAGTCCTACCGAGTGTGTGTGTGTGTGTGTGTGTGTGTGTCAATGAGTGTGTTCAACAAACGAGGAAGTAGAAAATGTAAGACTAAGAAATAAATAAAAAAGAAATAATTAGTCCTTTTTCGAACAAAGAAAAAAATTGCATTTAAAAATATCAGTGTTAAATAACAATTCTTTTTATTCGTGCCGTGAACCATTTTACAGTAAACACAAAATGGGTCGATTTTTAAATAATACATATTTTTGTGTTGTTCTATGTATTGTTTGTTTTTGTGTCGTTCTGTGTATTGTGTGTGTGTGGGGGGGGGAGTGTGGGTGTGTGTGTGTGTGTGTTTGGGGGGGTGTCTTTGTGTGTGTGTGTGTGTGTGTGTATGTGTGTTTGTCAATGAGTGTGTTCAACAAAAGAGGAAGTAGAAAATGTAAGACTAAGAAGGAAATAAAGAAAGAAATAATTAGTCCTTTTTTGAACAAAGAAAAAAATTTCATTAAAAATCTCACTGTTAAATAACAATTCTTTGTATTCTTGACGTGAACCGTTTTAAAGTAAACACAAAATGGGTCGATTTTTAAGATTAATACATAATTTTTGTGTTGTTCTATGTATTGTTTGTTTTTGTGTCGTTCTATGTATTGTGTGTGTGTGTGTGTGTGTGGGTGTGTGTAAATGTGTACTGTACTACTGCCACCAGGTGGCTACCCAATTGCAGTTAACAAATATATCATATCATTTCACTATTTTGCATTTTATTAAATTTCTTCCACATGCCTTAATATGACACGCTTTTACCAAAACAGGTAGATCTTATGTATTAAAATTATTACATGAAATAAAGTTGTATATTTAGCTTAGATATAGTGCAATTGCACAAAATAAAGATAAATATCGATGTTGGTGCGAAAATATAAAGCATATAATTTCGACAAATTTAATACCTAAATCACCTATAAATTTAAGTATTTTAATATATAATACATTTTCTACTCCACGAATCAGAACGGATAATCAAGAAAATTCTGAATTATACGGCATTACTTTCACTAGCTACAGTCTTACAAAAATTTAAGTCTAATAAAATGACAATTTTATGTATTTTTCATCTTTACAGAATATCAGTAAATTTTTAAGTTTATATTTTTCTTACCTGCCATCAAAATGTCTATAATTTTTGCACTACCGTATGTACCATAACTTATGGGCACTCTTTCAACAGCACCAGTGCGAACTAAACTAACCTAACTTGAACTGAGCCAGGCGTGTCCCAACAAAGCAAGTCCCTTGTGGACGACCAGTATAAGTTCAATTCTATGCCGGTACCAAGAGATAGAAAAGAACGAAAGATATCCTAAGGGAATTGACCCAAAGTTGCTGCTTCGCTGACTGAGTTTATTGGAAGAAAAGAAAAGAATAAGACACAGTGGCTGGCTAAGAAAATTTGGTGGGACAGAAATGGACTGCAGTGTGTTGCCATTGATGTTATGACAGCTGGCCTTATCTTGGGTTATATTTCATTATTTTGTAGAGAGTTCTTAGTGCAAATCTAAAATTTTAATTTCAGTATTACAGCTTATTACAACGACGTATTGCAGATAATATACAGATTCTTGAGAACACAAAGCCGACGGAAAAGCACTTCACTATTGTAAAACTACGTCAGAGACAAACACAATTATTTATAATCATAGCACATGACATTTAACACAGAGCAAATCAACTTATTTACATTTTACTTATTAAAAATTTGATAAAATAAAAAATAATGAGGAAATGAAAAATTATGCCTTTTCACTAAAATTACCTTCAACTGATGGCCAGAGAATGTGTGTAATTTTCAATTTTCTGGCTACTGGTTGACCCAAACGTTTGCGTATCTGATATCTTCTCTTAGGATAAAACCAAAACTCTTTGTGGATGTCTTGGGTAGGGAAAACTAGAAGGTAAGAGACCACTTAGAAAACATAGGGTCAGATTTTTGTCTCAGTATTTAACCAACTTGATTAACTAACTTTTTGTTTTACAATAAGTTTATTTCATGCCTCTACATGTTTCGAGCACATGTGCTCACCGTCAGGAGGTCAAAATTGCATTACTCAGCCTCTGGTATCATCACACTCTGTAGATGGTCGTCTTGTGCACGAGACGGCCATCTAAAGGTGCGATGATACCAGATGCTGTGCAGTGCAATTTTGACCTCCTGACGGTGAGCACATGTGCTCGAAACATGTAGAGGCATGAAATAAACTTATTGTAAAACAAAAATTTTATGCATAAAGTTGGTTAACTACTGAGACAAATATACTGAGATGCACGGTCAGCAAAACGTCAAAAATTAGGGTCACATGTGAGATTAAAATTACGATAAGTCTTAAGAAATGTGATTGGATAGGGAGGAGTGAATTCGTCTGGCACATGATTTTAACAAGACGGGAGGGGGTTATCATTAGAGTAATGAAACTTTGTGTCCCATAAACTGAGAGATATGTCTTGTTTAGGAAAGGAAATAGAAGGTTCTCAATAAGGAACCTCTTTATGATATTAATTTGCCAGTTAGTTAACAAAGATGAAATTTTTCTTAAAAATTTAAACTATGGAAGTAATGTTCGTAATGCATTCGATGGGAAGGAAATATTATGGGGATGGTTGTAGAGACGAAACGTGGATAGAACTTGCTCAGGATCGCTTTCAGTGTTCTTTGGTACTGACGGTGTCGAATCGTCGTGATCTGCTGCCATAGTTCAACACATAATTATCGGTTTCAAGTTTTAATGTGGACACAAACGCGGGTTGATGGCGTCCTATTCGCTCCGGTTTTCTTCGTAACCTACTTCAATTCTTTACAATAAAATAATTAGGATTTGTGATCGCCATGTTCTTTCTATAACTGTACTTCTCCATTTCCACATTTTCAAATATTCGACCGAATCTGACTACACTTGCTAAGAATTTACACCACTATCAGAGGACCCGATGTCTTATTTGTAATTTCTACATTCAGTGACAACATGACAGAGGGGTGAACATGTAAGGCCATACCGATTCTAGCGACAATATCGACACCAGAGTCTCTCATTGCAGAGCCTGAAATGATATAACGTACACGTCTATGTGTGCATGTGTGTGTGTGCGTGTGTTTGTGTGTGCGCGCGCACGCGAGAGAGAGAGAGACTGAGTAAGTGAGTGAGTGAGTGAGTGAGGGAGTGGGTGAGTGTGAGAGAGAGAGAGAGAAATTACATTTAATTTCGGGTTTGACGGATCTAGGACATGTAGCTGAAAACCATATCTAAATGCTAGATGTAGAATACTGTTTCTAGTTAAGTCAAGAATTTCAAAAATGTCGACGACCCATATATACTAGAATGTAGTGGACAAAAAACAACACACGGCATCTGCACTTAAGCCACTATTTCTTCACAAAAATTGTGTACATTAAATAACAAACTGGCCTTCACTTGTTTACAGAAAATTTTTTCCAGTAATTTAAGGCATCATATCCATCATTCCTAACAACAATAAACTGTCACGTAGAAAATAATTACTGAACTGGCACATTAATAATAATAATAATAATACATTACTTTCCCTAGCTCTTCTACTGTCCAGGACAAAAGTACAGTGTTCTGAATCCCAAAGTATATATATTTATAGTTATTCCCAAGTCTGATATTTTATTGTTAAAACTGTTCTTCAGTTTTGTTATACATTCATGTTTCTAGGTGTTAAGGCACTTACTCATTGTAATGTACCCCGTAATTCCTACCTCCTGCACAGACAATACCCTGACCTAACTTAAATTTGATCCGTTCTACTTGACTCCCATAGGATTTGTACCACAAGAACTACTAGCAACCCTAATGAAATCTCAATTCTTTCTTCCTTCTTTTTCCACAAGGGAACAAGCGATTCCTATGTAGCAGGCTGCACCTGGGCAGATTTTGTGGTGAGATGAACAATCTCAATTCCTACTGTTCTTGCTTCAGGCAAAGGACAAAAACACAACACGACGTTTCAAACATTCGCAGTTAATGCACATTTATTCAAAGGAACCTTTATAGACAAAACAGACAAAATATATTTCTGTACCTAACCTTATATTTCCAATATAATGCTTATAACAATATTAGTAATCATAAAACGTACAAAGGTAAATCAGTCCCGTTAGAGGCCTGGAGTGGCCCAGAGGGTTCTAGGAAGTTAAGGTTCCCAGATTCATGACAACGGCACAGGATGGTGGTAAGGTTGTCAGCCTCACGCACCGGCCGCCTTTACCGCCAGGAAATGCTCCTGGTACTCATTTCTGTTAGAGGCTGGGTCGACACCAGGGCCATAGTGCGATGGGAAGGATTTTATGTGAATGAAAAATTCCAATGGCACCAGCTGGGTTCGAACCAGCGACCTTACGATTTGTAGCACTGCACTTTAACCACTGTGCTACCGTGGTCCCCCATATTAGTAATCATAATAACAATAAATTATTAACTGAAGTTTTAAATAATTCAGTGCTTATTAGATTTACAATCTGTAACATGTTTCTATGTAGATAACTAGAGAATTACCAACACATAGCAGGAGAATTGTGCTTTCTTGAAAAGGCAGTCTAATATTCCAAAAGTTCCCTAATCTGGAGGCACTAAACTCCTCTTCAATATTGTTAAAGACCAATGTATACGGCGTCCTACGAATAATGTTTTCTTTAGTCCTACAAATTGGAAGACCACCTATTCTTTTCTAACCCTTTATGTTTTACAACGTTTCTCTTAAACTCTCCTAACCATCGACGAAAACGCATGGTCTCATGATCCAGGATACCTCCCTGACGACAACACAAGTTGTCGCATGTCAGAAAACCTCAATGTTGTCTGCACCGTCGTGGGAGTTAATAATATATTGTCACACATAACGCAATGCCATCACAGGAGCCATATGATTCTTAATTTCGTTTAATAAATCTCCAAAGTTGTTCCGGTCACTACAAAGCAATATACTACATAAGTAGCCAATGACCTACAGAACATTGTAATATGACCCTTTCAGCAGTAACATTGTGTATTATATATTTAAAAATAAAGTTTTCAAATAGTAATAAATTCGAAAAACTGTCTCCAAAAATAATTAAAATTGGTAGAGGTAGAGAAAATACAAGACACACCCACTTGAAACCAAGATGTATGTAAATTATGACTTTTGTATGTACAACTAATGGTATATAACTTACTCTTATTTTTATTGGCTTCTCAAAATGTATAAATATTTATGTTCCGACAAAACCACATGTCGATTTGTGTACATCATGATCTGTATTGATCGAAAGAAGCTGAATATCGACTCAGGGGTACAAAAGACTGTGTATGTATATCGTGGTGTTTTTCCTTTATGTGCAGTGTTCGAGGCACATGATTATACAGCAATTCATTTCATCAGTTATTGCGATTTAGAAAATAAACTTACCAAAATAGTAGGTTAAGACTGAATATAGGCACTTGGAGAAAAGTTACTGTGTCGTTTTCTTCAAGGTTTCAAATATTATAGAAGATGTTTATTGTTCTAATTTAATACACTTCCACAGTTGATACTATTTTTCGTGTTGTCTTAGTTTAAGATAATTACAATCTACGAAATTACGTTCGAAAAAAATTTGAAAAATAGTTTAATTCTGGGGATATTTTCTGCCTTTCAGCATAAGACGTTTTCTTATCCTGCTCTTTTTAAGAATATTAAAGTTAAGAAATAAAATGAACATCACTGGCTGCTGTTATACCATGAAAATCAAAATCTTACTGAAAAATTACGCCGTTACTAAAGCGATGTATTCTACGTACATGCGGATTTATTTCTTATACTAACAGACAGACGCAGATAATATGTACATAAGAAAAGAGTGTTGAGGAGAAAATCTGGACCCAAGGGAGAACATCATGGCACTGGATAATACGTTTCGTAATATTTAATCCTCACCTAGTATTTTCAGGAGATAATTTCAATGATAATAAGATATACAGCCCCACAAAACAAATCTCCTAGAAAATACCACGTTACTTCTTTAACCCATAAGTGAAAGGTGGATTCCTTACTTCTCTAGGAGTGTCTATCCAACTTACTTGCCTTATGGATATATATACGACCTACTGCTTTCACTATAGTGTCCGCTATTGATTAGATTAAATACAGGAAATGAAAACTACAGATAAAACTATATAGCTTATCGTAATTCTCCAAAGATTATCAAAACTAAGAATAAAAATGAAACTTCAAAATTTTACACCACGAAGTTTAGTTTTTTACTGAAAAATTTTCCTTTCATTTCCCAGTTATTGAAAAACGATCTTAATGTATTATATTATATTATATTATATTATATTATATTATATTATATTATATTATATTATATTATATTATATTATATTATATTATATTATATTATATTATATTAACATTTGAATACACAATCTGGAGTTTCACCTATTTTCGGCTTATACGAATCCAAATTTTGGAAAATGGAGATCTCATTATTTTAAAAACTATCATTCCAAAGCGCTATTTTAAAACTGTCTTCATTTATGTATTGTTTACTTTCCTTGATAAATGTGTGCCACAAAAGCCGAAACATTTAAGAAGCAAAAATATACAAATGTAATTGTGAGTGAAGGACAGTCTGTACTTTGTCACTGCTGATAATGAAATAAGTGAATAAGAAACGACGACTTGTGGAGAAACTAACTTCGGAGTTCTATGAGCCTGATATGAAGCCACGTGAATGTGAAATAGAGTATGGGTTTGTGAACTGAATTCACTGGGATCAGGACAGGACCAAATGGCCAACTCTAGAACGATCTTACAGCATTTATGAAGGAACTGGGAATTTCCTTGTTACCTGGGTGATTACTAGCTGCTTAAGAGACACGGCAGCGTAGTGTTTTATTGACTCGGTCCTTTATTCGTAACAGGAGAAAAGGTCTGAAAAATTCATTTCTCTCATCTCGTTCTTAATTCACAAATCCCTTTTGGCACAACTTCTTCTCTGTAGCTGGTGACATCCTCGTTACTACTGCAGCACACTTCTTGCTCTATTTCCAGGTCTTTTTTTTTTAAAAAAAAAGTACATTTGAAACTTCTTTATCTTTTTTTTTCTTTCTTCTGTCCCCCTCCTTATCAGCCCTTTCTTGTGTCTATTGTGTGCTGAAGCACGAAGTAGGTTCTTTGAGAGGCTGCAAATAAATTCACAGCTTGGGGTAGCGTCGTTCTTCTTTGTTATGAATATGAATGATTTACGTTGACCGGAGTGCAAGTAGTTAGATGTGAAAGATAACTTCCATATGTCTTTTCTACGCTTGAATATTACCGCATTTTATCGCAAAAAGTCGTAACAATTCCTTGAAACAATTTATGTCACATAACTGGTATGTAGAATCGTAATTTAACAAAATATTAATTTTTTTAATCATAAACCATGAAATTAATTAACACCTTCTAAAATATTTTCGTCCTCAAGGTCATGTGTCAGAATGACAGCTGCAGAAACTGGCTATATTAATTCTTATACTTGTTTGTTCCTTAAGTGAGTCAGTTGCTTTAATGGAGCGAACAGAGTTTCTAAACAGTGGCGTACCCAGTAATTTTGTTCGGGGAGGGGGATTCAACAAATTCAGTTGAGGACAGAGGACAGAGAGAAAGGGGATCTGGGGGCGTATCCCCCTAATCAGGGGCTCTAGAGGCAGCTGTAATTTGTTACAAGAAATTTCATTTCATATAGTAAAGTTTTCTTAATTTTTTGTATTTTAAGACTATTTATTATGACAACCAATTTATTTGTCATAGCTAATGTAAAATAATTTCGAACCTAGTTAGTTTTAGAATTTTACTGCCTTTTTTCCTAATATCTTGGGGTGTTGGCCTCCTAAATTCAGCAATTTTTAACATTTTTCACTATTAGGTTTAGTTTGGCACGATTTTGGAGGGCATTCGAAATTTCGGGGGGGGGGGAGGTTTTGAACCCCCAACCCCCCCCCTCTGTACGCCACTGTTTCTAAGACTAATTTGTCTTAAGGGAATATTTGAGTTTTATAATAACAAATTTACTGTACTGTACTGGCTTCAGGTTAGTCGTTAATAAGAGAAGGGTCTGTATTTTTTTTCACTACAACGTTGTTAGTTGGTAAGAAAATGATAAAAACTGGAAAGGAAATTAAAAAGGACTGATAGAAACTAAAACAGTTCAAAGTGGTTTGGTTTCGACAAGAAGAAACCGTCGAAAGGAAGAAGGGTCAGCCGGTCAGCATAGCAGCAGGAAATTGAAGGTCAGTCACCACCGTTATCTGACCTTTCAAACTGAAAGTTCTGCAAGATAGTATAGCTGATGGCCAGCGAGTACTATTACCGAATCTTCCCACATGAAATCATTGAAAATGACACTGTCCTTACCTTGAAAGTTTCAGGAGATTAACAGACCATTTACTGCTGATAGACCCATTGTCACTTTACATAATAAAATGTCACTCCTAGTTAATTTGTGGTATCAAATTCTATTCAGTACAATTTGGTATTTAGCTAAGGACTAATAGCTTATCGGAATTACGCGTGAATAAAAAATACCCTTGTGTAATCCGTGAGACTTATGAAGATAATAATGCAGTAGCTCCATGCATTCCTAATATTAGCATTAGATAGAAGCGACTGGCGAGCTTGACGCCCCGGCCACTTTAACTCCAAGAGAAAAGCCTCCTTTACTGTTTTAATCAGAGGCTGATTGGAGCCCACAATTGGTCTGGACACAACACAGGTAAAACATTTCTTTACTCGTATAATATCAGCCTAATATAACTTCTTATTTATTGCGTTTCGGAGAAAATGTAAGATGTCTTAAGGCCTCCTTCGCATTTTGCCACAGAAACATTTGCATTCGTAAACCTGAATTAAGTTCAGGAAATTTTTAATTAAATATTTTCCATGTAGTCTATGCTAATAAAGGGATAGCACTCCAGTGACAAATTTTGCAATTGTAATATTTATAACCCGATTATATTTTCTTAAACATCGAGCGTGTCATAATGTTATACCGGTAGGCAAAGTTTTTAATTAATATTGTGCCATCGTTCGCACCAACTAACGAATATACACAGTTCTGTTAAGACACCTTAAAAAGCTGACTCCACAAAGCGAACTTACTTAATATCTGATTTAAATCAGGAGCTCAAGAAATTTGCGTCATTATTTTCAAATGGAATTTCGTATAGTATTCTAAAGAGCCTTGCAGAAAGTCCTATCCAGGGCCTTAAGAATCTTGTTCACGGTCTCAGAAGCTCGTTTGTAAAAATCGGTCATTTTAATAATCGCCCTTCTGAATTTTGACCTCTTCTTTCAATGCCCTGATCATAGATAACAATCTTATTGTCCCATACTTTCAACTGCAAATCTCTTTGTTCCTTATTTGAACAGTAACACTTCGTTTCATGACACTTGTACATCTCTCGCTGAATCAGCAGATAAGAGCCTCTGGTCAGCAACCTGCCAGACAGCCCTTCACCACCAGTCAGTTCTCTTTGTATCAGGAGGTTTTCTCTCCTATCCGCAACTTAAAACACTCAGCAGATTTCTATGTGACTAGCATTGGAGAAGTGGAAAGGAAACTACAGTAAAACACATTCCTTGTTATGTAGTTTTCAATAACTGTTAATCGATGCGTCAGAATGTTAAAAAACTGTGACGGAAGACTGGGCTGTTCTGAGTTACGACGCAGGCAGTAGCTGCAGTAACCCAGAAGCGCATAGTTCTCTGTTACTGCCAAGCAGAAGCCTGAAATTGTATAAACTCTGAGCGAATACCTTCGCGATTGCCACCAACATCTCACACACATACCGGGGTGCTGATAAGTCCTTAGCCCGAGTGGGAAGGAAACAAGATCGGAAGCATGTCAGGGACGCGCGCGATTTCAACAACATCGAGACGCGAGCTGTCGTTAAGTTTTTTTCCCCGTAAGACAAGGTGCCGAAGGAAATTCACGCCATTCTGACAGAAACATTTGCTTTTTTTTTTCCAGGGGGGGAGAAAGACTCTTCAGCGCCCCTGTATATATATATATATATATATATATATATATATATATATA
>Ga0123352_10011030_pt1 | contig 14220 bp, 7 predicted proteins | sample TergutLab28metaG_FD_89700 | JGI IMG/M metagenome (GOLD analysis project Ga0123352, IMG submission 89700) | Labiotermes labralis P1 segment gut microbial communities from Petit-Saut dam, French Guiana - Lab288 P1 | ecosystem: Host-associated > Arthropoda: Insects > Digestive system > Gut ... | reverse complement strand
CCCGCGTGAAAAAAAAGAAAAAAATAAACGGGGTCAACGCCCCTTTTCCCAATCTCACATACCGTCAGCTATCCCCCGTAACCCCCCCCCCCCCCCCGATGCGTATTACCAAATTCCTTAGCGATTTTGTAATCCTTGTTAATTTGTACTTTATAAATCAATATACTTTTTCACCCTTGTGTTTCAGATAACCGCTGACGTATCTTTTCAGTAGAACAGGTCGGTTTAGAGAATAACGAGTTGTGGCAAATGTTTTTACCTCGACTGGTCATTTTTTGCCAGATTACGTGATGTAAATAACCCAGACGGCCGCAGTATAATTTTTATTTTTTACTTTCGTGGTTAACCTGGAGTCTTAATTGTGACCAACGTGTATGTTTAATATGCTTTCTATTCTTCATTCTCCTCTAAATATTTTAAATGCGCATTCTTTCAACGGCATTAACGAAGGCCATTTTCTGTGATCCTAAGCAATGGAAGTATACGTTGTGTAGCTAACTTGGTTACGTTTCGCTTGTAGAAGGTTACGCCACTGGGCTGAGCCGCCGCTGCTGCAAAAGGATTAGCAGTATATAATACCGGAACATCTACCCGCAAATACATTTATCGCTCTAATTTATTGTTGCCTCTTGCTGCTATCTCCTGTCCCTGCTTCTCTTTTAATCTTTTTTAATCAACCTTTTCACATTTGCGAAGTCTTAACGCTCGATGTGCTAAGTTCAGATAGCGTTGTGGTGAATCACAACAAATTATGCAGCGCCGTTAGATGCCGCTCGCTCTAATCTACCACAACAATAAACGCCTCAGAGAAGGCAGCAATTTGCATAGATAAGGGATACAAATGGCGCTGTCACGTGAAGAAGACTCGCAAAATGAATCGTATCATATTCCTTTTGCTACCTGAGGCTTGTTTATGTTTATGTAATTATTAAATATTTATCTGACTTTGCTGGGTTAAAAACCTTTTCTGTTGGGCTTATTTAAGGGTGCTGTGAACTTCTCAGAGTATCTGGCTTCAAACGGTAGAGTTTTTTAGTGATTTCGAAAGGGTCTTAAATATTAATTCTCTTCGGTGGGTGTGAATCATTTCTTTTGGTTTCTTTTGACGTCGGGTTAAGTACCCCATAGTGTATGGGTGGGGGACCGCGGTAGCACAGTGGTTAAGGTGCTGTGCTACAAATCGGAAGGTCGCTGGTTTGATTCCAGCTAGTGTCAGTGGAGTTTTCATTGATATAAAATACTTCCGATCGCACTATGGACCTGGGGTCGACTCAGCCTCTAACAGAAATGAGTACCAGGAGTATTTCCTGGGGGGTAAAGGCGGCCGGTGCGTAAGGCTAGCAACCTACCACCATCCTGTGCCGTTGTCACGAAATCTGGGAACCTTAACTTCCTGGAGCCCTCTGGGCCCCTCCGGGCCTGTAACGGGACTGATTTGCCTTTTACCTTTACATAGTGTATGGGTTGAAACGAGAGAGTTATGGGGGGATGTGAGAAGGATTGCAAGCCTAAAGGAGAGACTCGTGGCTTAAGTGAGGTTCTGTCGCAGCATATGAATGGGAGAAATGAAAAAAACCACGAATAATCTATGTGAAGTTAACCGACGTCTCGGTCAAGGTTCGAACCGGGGAGCCTGCCAAATTAATGACTGCAGCTTTATCGTTACCCTAATCCGTTCAGAATGCTTGTTTGGAAGCTGATGGTTGCTCAGATGATCTAGAAGTGCTACCAGAAGAAAGTCGGGTGCAAGGCTAAAGGTGATGTTCCTGTAAAGAAGCACAGAGGCAGCTTTTCCCTGTCCACGTCATGGAGACGTACAGGGAGAGTAGAGGTATAGCTCCAGCGATTTGTAATCTCGGTACTGCATGTAGATGAGTGGTTAAATTTTACTCCCGGACCGCTTTAGCCTCGGTACCCATCAAGTAGGAGGCTGGGCTTGCCCCAGACCCGGCTTGTACGTCTTGGCGAAGAAAAAAACTCTACTCCACCTGCCGGAATTCGAACTCCGAACAGTCCACGACTACAATGTCTTTAAATACATCACTGAAAATTCCTGATCTTTCTTCCATCCTGAGCGTAGACGCCGTTTTTCAAATGTTTTTCATAAATATTTTGTTCAATTTTGTACCACTCTCTTGAATGGCCTGTCTTTTCCAGACCGGTCAGTCTTACCAACCGACTCTCAGCTCACAGCTAACACTTGTCTATACTAGACCACCTTGTGTAACAATGGCATCAGATTACAAAACTGCACACCTTGGAAGCAGATACCCTTATATGTAGGCAGTTTGGCTGCCACGTGGTCTATGTAAATCACGAGCTCAAAGGAACCACAGTAGCTGTGGACAAGCTAGGAGCAGGACTTGCCGGTATTAGGATTGCGGTTGTTCCAGGAGATTCGCCATAAATAGTTCTACGGTTTACAGCCAGTGTTTACACTTGCGGCTGGCTGCCGCGTTGTCGCCGTTTCTCGTTACAGAAGGCTGTTACCGTCTGCCGCCTACATTTATGCAAGGGAAAACTGCTGTTTCTGCATGCGTACTGTTTTAGTGTCTTCTGTAACGAGAGGAGAGTCTCAAATAGCGCTTGATCATTACGACAGTTGTTATTTTGTGTGGCGTAGCAGCACGACTGGGGCCTAGGGCGCCTCATTGTTGAGGCTTCTAGATTACACACAGACACACTCACACTCACAGACAGACAGACAGACACACACACACACACACACACACACACACAGAAGACGCAGACAAAAACACAGAGACACCCAAACAGATACACACTGACACAGGCATACACTGACATAGACACACATGGACACACACACACACCCACACACACACACACACACACACACACACATACTGACGCAGGCACACTCACAACCACAAACACAGACACAGGCACAGACACAGACTTACACAGGCACTGACAGACAGACAGACAGACACACACACACACACACACTGAAGCAGACACACAGATACAGACACACACACACACAATGGCACAGACATATACACACAGACACACACAACACAGACACACAGCACAGACACACGTACGAACAAGCACACGCACAGACACACACACACACTGACACACACAGCATAGACACACACAATCACACACACAAAACACAGACACACACAACCACACACAACCACACACACACACACACACACACAACACAGACACACCCACAGCACAGACACATACACAGCACAGACACACACACAGCATAGGCATACCCATAGACACACGTACAGCACAGGCACACACACAGACACAGGCACACACACAGACACAGGCACACACAGGCACAGACACACACACAGCATAGGCACACCCACAGACACACACACACACAGCATAGGCAAACCCACAGACACACACACACACACCCACAGACACACACACACACACACACGGACACTTACACAGACACACTCACAGACAAAGACACACAAATAGACAAAGACACATACAGACACAGACACGCACACATGCACGCACACACCCACGAACGCACGCAAGCACGCACGCACACACACTCACTCACTCACGCTCTCTCTCTCTCTCTCTCTCTCTCTCTCTGTAGCACTCCTCTGTAGCTTGTCGCAGATGCCGCTACCTACAGAACAAAAAAAAACGCCCGAGATGAATGCCTTTATCAGTATTTGAAGTCCTGATCCCAGCAATCGAGCGGTAGTAGACCGCGCGGCCACCCTGATCGGTCTCTTTTGATATGGGTCAAGGAAATTTACAGTTTTGAAGGCCTTTTTGGAATTCTTTGATAATGGAAGGATACGTTGTGTGGGCCCTTCCGTGGCCGTGGTTTGCACGGATTACACTTACCGTCCTGCAATATGGCATAGCGTAGCCTCTGAGGGATACTTCTGAACACGATTTTAATGAATACTGATGCTAGTAATGTGTAAAATTCTAAAAATGCAATTGCGAAACCGCAATGTTCACTGAGTCCGTAACAGGTAACGGAGCTTGTCACAGGTAACCCGCCACTGAAATCGAGCAACTGCCATGTTTTTCCTACAAGCAGAGAAAAAAAAACGATTAATACATGGTATATGGCTTATTAATTGTAAGTATTTCTCGCAATGTGCCGTATAAAAGTCATGCACCTGCCAAGTCGTTAACGTAATAATACGATACTCCCTTCTGCATTACATTATTACTAGTTCGAAGTGTGGCACAACAAATGTTTCCTGTCCGTCATCTCAGGACACCGTAAGTTCCAGGCATTCCCTGAGATCAAAAAGGAACCGCTGTCCTCAGAGCAGGACAAAGGATACATGTTGCTTCCTACCTGATCCTTACGTCACTCTACTTGTGTTTCAAGTCCACCAAGGCATGTTGCAGCTTTTACAGTAATTCACGTCGGACATGATAGCTCAGTCGGTGTAGCAAGTTACTACAGAGTGGACGGTCGGGAGATTGAATCCCAGTGGGGACGAGATTTTTCGCAACCGTCCAGACCGGCCCTGGGGCCCGCCCAGTCTCCTGTACAACGGCAACTGGGTAATTCCCAGGGGTAAATTGGCCGGGGCGTAGCGTTTGCCGCCGATCCCTATCTTGCGCCGAGGTTAAAGAAAGAGTACAACTATACCTCTACTCCTACCCCCTGGGCGTTGGTGGCCTCTTCTAGGGTGAACTTTACTGTAATTCACAGCTAACCCCGTTCATCTTCCTGTATTACCGAGAGGCCATAAAGCGCGTCTCTTCTAAATACATTTATATTGTGTAATTTTTATAGTGTGTGTTTGTGTAATTTACAAGTGATTTACAATAACGGTACTGTTGTCCTTGTTAGTAGTTAATTAGTATGTCATTAAGACATTTGGGAGGCATATAGGTACATGCATTCTTTGGCTCTTCGAAATGCAAATGTACAGTCAATTTCACCCTCCGGCCGCTTTATCCCCGTACTCACTGCTAGGAAATTTATTGCACTAGCGCCGTTAAAGTTTTTATTTTGATGCTGGGAATAGAACCCCGATTTCCCGATCGTGCAGCCAGCAATCTGGTCACCATACTGAACACACTTCCGGTTACGAAGTAAGTTGTAGCCGGAACATGTTTCCGGAACAGCCTGTACGTGTAAAACGCATATGGAGGATGGAAATAAGAGCCTGATTCTTCAGTTGAGTTCTCTTAATTGCAGTTCACTTTGCTGTCTGCTGATTTCGCCCCTAATCTCGGTTTTGGAATCTTATTCCTTCCTGTGACTCCTTTTCTCCATTCTTTACCCACCCACGCGCCCCTTCCTGTTTCCCTACCCTTACTCATGTCTGCAAGTTGATAGGACGGTGCTGGTACAGTTAGTAGGAGATGGGGTTCGGGAGATGGAGATTGCTTTCTGCAGTTTCAAGGGATGAGATCTCATGTTTTGAGGGAAATTTTTCAATTCAGAACACAAGCATATTCTTTATAGGACGGAGCAAAAATGTCTTTACTCTAGTTACATTTCTTCATATGGCCACAGTAAAGGGAAGCTTTGTGAATTTCAAATACAGTCGATATATTGGAATGTTTTGTACATCACGGAAATACATTTTGTCTGCACGGAACTGATAATAGATTTCAGTAGCCGATATTTCGCCTTCGAAATGTGTTTATTGATTTCGTTTACCTTTCAAAATTATTCTTGTGCCCTTGGTAAAAATTTTTCCAAATGCAGAAGGCTTTTTTCCCTTTATCTTTATCGTTGCTCCGTGCATTTCGTAGAGTAATTTAATTAGAACACCAATTAATTAATTTAATCAGCACACCAACTAATGCACATACATAAAATGTTTTACATTAAAATATTTAAAATCGCTTCAACATGTTTCGATCCCAAGATCATCTTCAGGGAGCTTCACTGTTCCGAGCTAAAGTCAGTTACCCATAGTCAGGCGCATTCTCAGCAGCGTACACTTACACAATACGACATGCTGCCACAGCACCAAGTTAATAGAGGGAAATTAATCAGTGAGTGTTTTTAAAAATGTGACTTTAACAAGGAACAGTGTAGCTCCCTGAAGATGATCTTAGGATCGAAACATGTTGGAGCGATTTGAAATGTTTTAATGCAAAAAATTTATTTATGTGCATTAGTTGGTGTGCTGATTAAATGACAGAAGGTTTTTTTTTTAAATCTAAAGTTTCCTTGAAAAACGCTTCGTTTATTAAGAAGAATTTCCCAATCATTTTCGGGTGAGAAATCCCTGTTGTGTTCAATAAACAATATAATATATATATATATAATTGCACAATCTAACAGAACTTTTTATTAATTATTTAATATTTCATTAAAGGGGACTGCGGTAGCACAGCGGTTAAAGTGCTGTGCTACAAATCGGAAGGTCGCTGGTTCGTTCCCAGCTGGCGTCATTGGAATTTTTCATTGACAAAATCCTTCCGATCGCACTATGGCCCTGGGGTCGACTGAGCCTCAAACGAAATGAGTACCATGAGTATATCCTGTGGGTAGAAGCGGTCGGTGCGTAAGGCTGACAACCTTACCACCATTCTGAGCCATTGTCAAGTAATCTGGGAACCTTAACTTCCTGGAACCCTCTGGGCCACTCCAGGCCTGTAACGGGACTGCTTCTGTTACTGTATCAGTACTTAATAAAACGCCATTAGATTGTGCAAGTGTGTGTATATATATATATATATATATTCCCAGTCATTTAATCGGCCTTGCAGCTAGCTGCCTGAGGTAACATAATGAAATTATAAATGAGCTCTGTAATGGGCTAACGGCTGGGACATATTGTACTTCTTAATATTGAAGATGTTATTTTCAAATACTAATCCTCTTTTATTTTTACACAGACATATGGGATACTGTAAGCACTAATATTTTTCTACACGTAGAGGTGACATGAATGGGCAGCGGTGGCGCAGTTGGTTGAGGCACTGCGCTACAAGCCGTAATGTCGCGGGTTCGATTCCCGATGGTGTCACTGGAATTTTTCATTGACATAATCCTTCCGGCCGCACTGTGGCTCTGGGGTTGACTCAGCCTCTAACAGAAATGAGTACCAGGAATATTTAATGGGGGCTAAAGACGGCCGGTGCGTAGGGCTGACAACCTTACCACCTTCATGTGCCGACTTTCTTGAAATCTGGCAGCCTCAACCTCCTGGAACTCTCAGGGACTGTCCAGGCCTGTACAGGGATTGCTTTACATTTTAGAGGTGACATGGGGAAATAGGGAATATTTGAAGAACTATTATTTTTCTACTTGTAGATCTGACAATGGACGGACAAGTATTTGAAGGTGTTCAGAATTTTAGATGTTTAGGTACATTGATAAACTAAAAAAAATAGTAATTGTTGAAATAAAACCATGTAATAGAAGAATTTATAGTCTAAGACAAATATTTAGGTCTAGAGCCGTGACTAGTGTAGTTAAAATTGAGTTGTATAAAAAGGTGAAACGAGTTGCTGTGTTTGGGAGTGAAATGTGAGCTGTAACAGAGACGGATGTGCAAAAACTGAGTAAATGGGACAGGAAATTATTAAGGATACATGGACCGTTAGTAGAGGAATGAATTTGGGGATAAGAACTCTACCGGAACTGAGGGAGCTATGTGAAGATCTTGATACAGTAGCAGATGTTACAAAGAAGAGATGGGAATGAATTGGACATGTAGCAAGAATGGATCAGTGAAGGAGAATTAAAAGAATATTTGAGAATAAATTTGAGGAAAGTAGAATAAGGGAAGATATGGACTGAGATGGTTGGAAGATGTGGCGGAGGATCAACGGGCAGTGAAGGTTAAGAGATGGCGACAGAAGGCAGTCGATAGGGAAGAATAGGCGTTCGTTATTTTTAGAGGCCAAGGCCCTCAGAGTCCGTAGGGTCAAGCAGTAAGTAAGTAAATATTTTTACACAGCTGCATTTAACACGAAGGAATATCGAATGAAAGCCGTATGTATCTTTTTGAAGTGTGGAACTCAATGCAGGTTATGCGACAAAAAAAATCTTTTTCCAAGTCACAGTAAACACATCGATTCTTTGTTACAAATAGCAACAGATAACGCCGTCTCAGTTAATGAACGCTCTTCTCAGAATGAATATGAAAGCAAGAGTTTCCTCCAGAAGTCCTTGAACTTCTACTAGAAGACATGACATCACATCCCAGACGAGAGTCATCTGCATAGCAATTGCTTCAGGCGTTATTCATTGAAGACGGTGCAGATGTGTGTTTGAAGACGTCTGTACACTGGACATGTTGGTTCCCCTTTAACATGGAAATGTCGGCCTACGGTAGACGTCGGCGCCAGCTATACCCTCCCCCTACAAGTCACTACCGCAGTAATGAATGACACTCCACAACGCAGAAAAGATTGTGTGCTGGCGGTTCTGATCACACCATTGGCTTCTGCAAGCTTACGTCTCGGTGGTCAGTGCTCATCTTTTCGTCATTTGTTTGCATGGTTGTTGTGTAGGTCAGAGCAAAACTGGCTGATTTGTCTTTCGGTATACGCAGTGTAACACTTAAGTGTGGAACTTTTGAAGAAATGTTGTGGGTAACGTGGGGTAACGTGTCTCGGTTCAAGAAACGGAACAGTGGTGATAATGATGCCTTACGTTACGCAAAATTTGGGGATTTTTTTTATTATCTGAAAGCCCATTTTCTTTTTAACGAAGGAGTGTAGTCGCTGCAGTTTGTTCGTCCGTTTACAAATAGATCCTTATAGTAAGCCGGTGATGGAGTTGGGAGGTTATTGTGCGAGGCTATTATGTGAATCAGACAGCTTTGATTGATGGGTTGATTACTGAATAATGACTTCTAAAGTATTTCGGAGGAAGGTGTCATGGATTAATGTTGACATCTGCCTCGGTGACCTGAGGTAAAAAGGTGAAAAGGTGCCAGATGACACTGCAGATTTTCAAACTTGGAACCTTCCAGCTGGTAGACTTAATTTTTTTTGGTAATGCTTTTGTTTCCATTTTTCTCGTTTTGCAATAGGAAGCGGGGTAACATGGACGGAATTGGGGCTAGGCTATGGCTGAACTTTCAGAGTTCGAATCCAGGAAGGGGCAAGAGAATTTTTTCTTTCCCTAAATTTCTGGACCAGCAAGCCTCCTATTTTATGGATACTGGGCTCATTCCCCGGGGCGTGACGTTGACATTCACCTCCATCTAATGTCGTGGTTAAGAATGAGTGGAGCTCTACCTCCGCTCCCAGTATGTGCTGTGTAGTGTGTGAAGGACGACTTTAATTCATTTTATTGATATTACCCCTTCCAGTGTTGTCATATAATTATTTCTACTGTTATTGTCAGGAACTGCAATACCTGCATTAAACAGAAAGGTGACTTGATTTCTAGAGCTTCTCGTCTCTATTTTGAAGGATCCCTATTCGAATCTTGGTGAGCATACCCATCGTTTTTCCTGTCACAGTCTTCGTTGATTTCCTCAGTCATTCGAAGCAAATGATTGGGACAGTACCTTAAAACAGGCCACGCCCGCTCTTTTCCACATAATTTCCTGTGTATTAGACACAGCCGCCGAACATGTGATGATTTATGTAACCTTGAGTTTTCGAACTGTGTCTTGAAGTACTTTTAATTAATATTTTTGTTACTGAGATCTGCGGTCTTCTTGGATTTTAAGCAGGATATATTGGTGGTTCGTTTTCGACGTTTTGGGACGACCTACTGGTGGCATCTTCAAGGGTAAAGCAGTCCAAGAAGAATAACGGGAACACTTAGAATAGCGTTTATCACGAATTATAAGGAAAATAATATTTGGATAAGGTGATATATATCTATAACACGTGATAGCTCAGACATTACAGCGTCTGAGCTGCAGGGTAAACGACCGAAGGATCGAATTTAAATTTCCACCACGCTAATGAGGCTCTTCTCTACAGCGTCCGATTGCCCACGTGGCTTCCTATCCAGTGGGCACCGGCTGATTTATCTGCATTAAGCGGCCGTAACATGAAAGTGGCGCTTATCTGGGACCGACGTTAAGAATCCGTGGATCTATACCTCCGATGTGTAACGCCTTCTTAGCTTGGTCCTTAATTAATTAATCAAACGTAAAATTCGACATAATGGAAGTGTTTTTTGTAAGTATGAGGTTATCTAATTTCATCCTAAAAATAAGATGGGCGGATGTGTCGTGATTTAGCGTCAGGAGAGATTTTGTGAGCATGATCATGAAACTTTGGATTGCATGGAACAAAGGAAATTCTTTAAGAGCTGTGTGACCGGAATTTTCTTAAGAAATAATGTACCGCCATAATTAGTTACGATTACAAAGTCTATTTGTCAGTCGTGATAGCTCAGTCGGTATAGCGACTCGCTACGGGCTGGACTGTCCGGTCATCGAATTCCTGTGGAGGCGAAGTTTTCCTTACGCGTCCAGACGGTCCCTGTGGTCCACCTAGCCTCCCTTTCAGTGGGTACCGAGTCATTCCATGGCGTCAAGTGAGCGGGGCGTCGCGTTTGCCATTCACCCCCCATCTAGCGCCGAGGTTGAAGAAATAGTAGAGCTATACATCTACTCCCCTTTGTGTTATCATGGCAGAGTGTAGGGTGAATTTTATCTTTACTTTCTTTTATAAAATCCTGTCACTGCGCTGCAAACCGGAAGGTCGCGCGTTCGATTCCCGATGGTGTCATTGGAATTTTTCATTGACATAATCCTTCCGGCCGCACTATGGCCCTGGGGTTGACTCAGCCTATAACGGAAATGAGTACCAGGAATATTTCCTGGAGGTAAAGGCAGCTGGTGCGTAGGGCTGACAACCTTACCACCTTCGCGTGCCGATTGTCATGAAATCTGGGAGCCTCAACATCCTGAAATCCTGTGGGCCTGTCCAGGCCTGTAATGGGATTGCTTTACCTTTACCTTTTTTACAACATCCTGTAGGCCCTATCAGTAAAAACAAGGAAAGTCGAATAGAACGATAAATAGCAATTAATAAAACACATTACGCCGAAACATGCAGTGCAAGTAATCCTAAACATATCTTCCGGTGCAATGGATGGAGCAGATAATGGACGTTGAGCTCTTCTGTACAGATATAAATGTCATATCTTGGTGCTTTTAATACGACGGGATGAGCACCTTTTATTGTCCCAATTAGCTTCCTAACTGTTTGCTGAAAAGGTTCACGGAACTTTTAACTTCCTGAACACCGAACTTCTAAATAATACTTATTTCATGCTTCACAGAGAACACATTGCACGTCCATCATAAAGAGCAGACTAACGTCATTTACGAAAATGATAACTGGTGGTTCTGAAAATCGTAGGAAATGCATAAATGCATGGTGTGTCTGATGTTATAGCATGGGGTACGCATGTTTATCCCTGCGGTTTGAAGGTTTATTGTCTTTTGCTTAAGCTCCTTCTGTAACACCCTGCTCCTGATACGTATCTTTTGTTAATATGATCATTCCTCTGAGAACTTATACCATTACTGGCATCTAATGAAGAATGTATATACTTAAATTAAGAGCATACCTTTTCCTTCCGATGATCCGGTCCAGTTTTGAGTGTGTGTGTGTGTGTGTACACTATCCCATTCCTCAATGACGTATATTTATGACCACACTGTAGGTGCATCTCGTTCCATCTCCTTGTACCTTCCCTCGTGGGATCTGGGGTGGGGATTTGCATAGAAAGAGATCTCAGATTCAAGGGGTGAGGTCGTGGGGTCAGCGGGGTCGCGCTGGACCGCAGCATCCATTGTTCGGATTCTCGTTCCGTCTCTCCCACGGGAAATATTGCTGACCAGTGAGTACGGCAATACTTCAAGTCTCCCTTGTGCTCTAAGTTTTCCTTATTTTGATGTTAAAGCGTGACACGTATTGGCGCGTAAGGTTTTGATTGTCCGTAGTATTTCCCAGGGGCTGATTTAAATATACTTTACTTCACTTCCAGAGAGCATTCAAACAGTCTCTATATCAGTTCTGCTGAGAAATTATTGGGATTTATGAAGTCGCATTTCACCAATGTACTTATGTCCTTGTGTCACTTTGGATAACGTGTTAGGTTACCTATATAAATTGATGCTCCTTGGAGTCAATTTCTGTGACACCGTTTCGTAGCTTATTTGCTATAACGCGCCCCATTTCACCTTGGAATAGACCTAACAATCCGTGGTGTATGAAGCGCCCACGAACTTGGTCTAACGTGACATGCTGCACCGTAACGTATGATAAGTTGCCTATAGGGAAGGCGCTTTGGGGTGGCTCTGAACTTCCGTTGAGCGCCTTGCGTACGCTTTCGATACTTGCATCATGTTCTCTGTTTACACAGTAACTGCGCATGTCGCTGGTTGAAGGTGTCTTTTCAACTGTTCAAGCTGTTCAGGAACATCTGTGTCAGCAAGTATATCATACTAGAAATGTGAGGAAAATAGACGATGTACTAGTGGTCTGGAGTGATGGTTCGTAGTGTTCTTCTTCTTCTTTTCTTTTTATTTATGATTTGGAGGTTACAGAAACAATGTTTCAAAGTTTAGTAAACACACTGTTTTTAATTATTTTTTATTTTATTATAAGCAAAAATTCCAAATTAGTATCACAACAGTGTTTCTTTACATAATCCACACTCCTACATGTTTCGACATTCCCCTGTTATCATCAGGGAGTTCCACATCAGCGCTTTGCTAAGGTACATAAATTCTTAAATTGCACCTGTTAATATTACAAATTTATAAAATTATTAAATTAAGTTTAGTCGTGTTTACAATAAAATCTGCCCGACGTTATAGTTTCTTGTGCAAGGAGTTTGTATTTATGGCTGCATATAGAGTCTCTTGTTGATGATATTAGTGTTCTGATCTGGCGTGTGACATGTACTTTTGTGATAATAATTGTGCAATTTTTGGGTACATTAAAAATAATAAAAGACGTACGGTACATGTATTAAAATAAATACACTGTATTTAAGAAAGACCGATATGTTATTTCTACAGTAAAACCAACCAGATGCATCAATGTATCTGTTTGACATATGCCTGTTGCAGTGTGTACAGTCTTTACCTCCTGGTGATGGATGGAAAGACCGTCCGAAGCATATAGAGTGTTACTCAAATAAAATAAATTTGAGACATTGGTGCGTCTGGTTGGTTTTACTATAGAAATATATTATGATGCACGGCCCTATGAACGTCAAACCGATATGTCAACGCTATTTAAGGAATTAACTTGTATTCTGAAAAGCGTGTGATTTGGATAGGCGCACTGTATATGAGACGTGGGTACATAATATTTGAGTGTTAAGCGGGAGGGGGGAATGGTTAGAGTATCGTTAAAGGTTCAAATACAGTGTGTTAACAAATGTTAACATAGATTTCAATTGAAATCGAACTAATGAAATCAGGAGTGTGCCGACTGGTATCAGTCGGTTGTACTGTAACCTGATCAAGGGACGTGGTATGGATACATACAAGTCGAGATTTATGTTAGGCAACTGAGAACAACCACGAGAACCCACATGGTTTGCGTATATTCCATTGTGCAAACAGCATGCAAATTAAGAGATGTAAGTTTAAAATTTTCGTATGTTTTTCCCTCCTAGTGTAGCTGTTCGTTTCCTCTCGCAGAGAACCTGTTGGCGTGTCTTTACGATATAGGAATTGATGAGAAAGGGGTGGGTGTTGTGGATATGGTAATTTGATATAGGGTGGGAGCCATGCTATTGTGAACTAGGTAATGAACCATCGGGTTCTGGAAAGGGCAGGGATTTCTTGATAAACTAACCGAGATCAGCTTCTCAAGATACTCTGCTTACTGAAACACAGTCAATTCGCATTACCGTTGCGCATGGTTTGAAAGAGTACCCGCTGCGGGATTCTGTTGCCTTCAGTAGCAATAGCGTTCGCACTGTGATGTCACCTTGGGGTTGTGACGTAGAATGTTCATGTAGCCGACAGTGTTACAATATGCAGTTGGTGTGGACGCTTTACGCATTCGCATTTGTAAAGGTATGCGCCACATAACGACGTTTCGGTTAACGACGGACCGCATATACGACGGTGGTCCCATAAAATTGTAATATTATAATGTAATTATATTATAGTATATTATAATATAATAGTGGGCCCGGTAGCTCAGTCGGTATAGCGACTGAGCTACCGGGCTGGACGGTCCGGGATCGAATCCCGGTGGGCACGAGATTTTCCGCCCGTCCAGATCGGCCCTGGGGCCCACCCAGCCTCCTGTACAATGGGTACACGT
>Ga0123352_10011029_pt1 | contig 14221 bp, 10 predicted proteins | sample TergutLab28metaG_FD_89700 | JGI IMG/M metagenome (GOLD analysis project Ga0123352, IMG submission 89700) | Labiotermes labralis P1 segment gut microbial communities from Petit-Saut dam, French Guiana - Lab288 P1 | ecosystem: Host-associated > Arthropoda: Insects > Digestive system > Gut ... | reverse complement strand
CCCAATATAAGAAAATAATAACACAAAAAAAGTTAAAGGTAATGTCCACCTTATATCATGCGATGAAGACCCAGAGGGGGAGTAGAGGTATAGCTCCACTCTTTCTTTAACCTCGGCACTAGATGGGGCTGAGTGATCAAGGTCACGCCCCGGCCGCTTTATTCCCGGAAGAGAGATCCTGTACCCATTGTACAGACGGCTGGGTGGTACCAAAGGCCGGTCTGGACGGGTGCGGTAATTCTCGCCGCCACCCGGGTTCGATCCCCGGACACTCCAGCTCTATCGAATCGCTATACCGACTATGCTATCGCAATAACTTAAGGATTAGTTATTAGATCGTTCATGTTGTTTGAAGCACACAGAGAGAATTGCCGAAGACACGCTCGTATTCAGAAGACATTCAAGACAGGAAGAGGACTGGAAGTAGTAACAAAATGGCGTGAATATAACACAGAAGAGGCATGAAAGAGACGACACAAATAGGATGAAAATAAAGAGTTCCAGAACAATATATTACGCCGCATCCAAAGGGCCACTGCCACCGGGTAACAACGCAATTGCAGTAAATAATAATAATAATAATTATTATTATTATTATTATTATTATAAATATAATAATAAAAATTATTATATCTAAGCCGAAGTCTGTGTCAGCATCATCAGAAATACGTGCCAGTTTTGAAATACTGAAGTTTTCGCAGGTCATAAGACCTACCCACCCTTGAAGATGAGAGCAATGCGTTCCCTCGAAACGTCCGATTACCCAGTGACACAACGTTATACCCCAGACGAACGGATTCCTCAGCAGATGTACGTTTATAACTGTCCGCGTACTCTTGAAGTCCTATGCCCACAGGATACCGGTAGAAATGGCACAGCCGTTTATGGAGCTGCACAGCTCTGTTAAGGAGTGCACTGACTTGTAAGTCCACGGTCTTAAATGCTGTGGACGTACTCATCTGTTCGTATATAAGGCCCCGCAATGGCAGTCACAGAAGGAACGCTACATGGATCCGATTAACAGCATGAAGTTAATGTTTACGCCACGGCTTGGGCGGGCAGACAATCCATTACGGCAGCAAGAACATACAACAATACACCCTGAAACACTAACGTCACAGACAACAGGCTAACAGCAGAGAATACACTTGCTCCTCGGTGTACGAAAGGGACGAACTACAAGGTACCTATCGCTCGTTAAGCGAGATTTGCGGTTCTCCTGGCAGTGATTACAAACACTGCCGTCTTCAAGGGCGCAAAGCCTGTGAATATATGCCGAAAATCTTCCTGCCTCTGTCACAAGAGCAGATGAAAATAATTGCGTCTACCAAGATGGCGGAGACGGAATGACCCTCTAAAATAATCATCAAATTCCTCGTTACTATAAATTACTTAAACATGTGGTGACTGTTACAACACCCCAGTAATGTAATGGGCCGGGTTCATTAGTCGATATTGTGACAGGGCCTCGATCTGGACGACCACAAAATCAGGGGTCGATTTTCCGCGGGACCGAGGATTTTTCTCTTTCCCACTAAATCCATACGGGACTAAACAGCTGCCTGGGCACTGGATATCGGAAACTCTTTCATAAGAACAGAAACAGGTGGTCATCTCCACCAACTGCCGGAAGTTAAGAAGGACTGGAGACATACATCCAATCGCCTCTACGTCATCTCTGGTGTGGTGGTGAAGCACAAGACGCCAAGTCTAAATAAGTTACGAAAACACACACACATATAAAACGGCCAATTAGGGTAGATATATGGCATAAGCAAATAGTACAATGCGTTTCTTCATTCGTCGTCCGAAGCACCGCAGCTCTCATGGGTAACCCAGCGGATGCCGGCATTCTATACGATAAAACCGCCGCGCGCTGTAAGACGGTAAAAGAAAGACCCTGTACGTAACGTAACGTAATGTAACTTATGTATATGTATGTGTGTGTGTGCATGTATGTATGTATGCATGTATGTACGTACGTATGCATGTATGTATGCATGCATTTATGCATGTATGTATGTATGTATGTATGTATGTATGCATGCATGTATGCATGTGTGCGTTATGTGTGTGTGTGTGTATGTATATATATATATATTTATATATATATATATATATGCATGTAGGTATGTGTGTAAGTATGTATACACATACGTATGTATGTGCGTGTGTGTGTGTGTGTGTGTGTGACTTCAAAAGTGCCCATTAAGATTGAAGAGAAATTAGGAAGTCCAATTCAGTCAGCACAGCACTTTCGAACAGCCAACAGCACAACCCTACTCTTCCTTCTGCAGTAAGGAGCTGCTCTGTTGTCCACTCAAACGTAGCAAAAGGTGCAGCTGTACGGCCACTAGAAGACGTCAGAATTATTCGCAAATATTTGTTGTGCATCCACAGAACTCTGCTGCTAATTACCATGCTCCACGGTTACAGAACACAACCAATTTTGAGCAGGCTGAAGTTACGTGTGGAAGAAAAATAATATCGGAGAATTTTGGACATCAGCTCAGCAATAGCACTAGTGATCTTACAGCAATTCTAACACCGCTTAACAGGCACGTATACTTTACATTTCCCTCTGGAAAGAAGTGCGCTATTACGGAAAGTGCAAGGCTATGAAATACTTTTATTTATGCCATGCTAAAATGGCGCAGTCTCACGAGAAGAAGACTCTTTTCACCAACAAATTAGACTTAAATTTAAAGAAGAAACTAGTCAACTAAATTTGGAGTATACCTTTGTTAGGTGCTGAAACGTGGACACTTCGGAAAGTAGATCAGAAATACCTGGAGAGTTTTCAAGTGTACTGGTGAAGGACGAAGAACATCAGTTGAACCGATCATGTGAGAAATGAAGTGCCACAAAGAATCTAGGAGGAAAGAAATATCCTACGAACAATAAAAGGAAGCAAAGCTAAATGGGTAGGTCACATCTTGCCTAGGAACTGCCTTCGAAAACGTTATTGAAGAAAAAATAGAGAGAAAAGGATAGATGTGACGAGAAGACGAGAAGGAAGACGTAAGCAGCTACCTAATGATCTAAAGAAGTCACATCTTGCCTAGGAACTGCCTTCGAAAACGTTATTGAAGAAAAATATAGAGAAAAGGATAGATGTGACGAGAAGACGAGAAAGAAGACGTAAGCAGCTACCTAATGATCTAAAGAAAACTAGAGGACACTGCAAATTGAAGGTGGAGGCACCAGATCGAACTCTGTGGAGAACTCGTTTTGGAAGATACTATGGATTGTCGAGTGAATGAATGAATGTATTAATTAATTAATGATTGATTGAATGAATGAACGAAGGGAAGAATGAATGACCGAAAGAAAAAAAGAAATAATAAATGAATGCGTCTCATAACTGCTTTGAACTGTGAAAGAACTGGAAGAAAAGAGTAGCGGAAGGAATTAAGTTGTTAAGTTACGTCATACATGAAAATAGCTAGCCTGAGCGTTACACTCTGTGCCACGACAGAGGAATATGGCAACTAGCGTCCCAAACAAGCAACATAGCTGCAGTAGTCGACACTCCATCGTGATATGAATCATGCAACGTTCTATCAAAACCAGTTCATAATTTATCACCGCCATCTTAGCATTAGCAGGACATGGGAGGGTTTACTGTACAGCGCAGTAAACAGCCCTGGATATCGTACACATGTTTCCGTGGGAAAGCAAAATGGTAGAAAGCACTTGGCGCACTACTTTTATGTCAAGTGTTGTATGATCACACGATCAGCCACGAGTGCGACATGGCCACTTGATTTGCTGCGACCTCTGACCACGTGTGTGTGTGTGTGTGTGTGTGGAGGTAACTGTAAGCGAATTCGCCAGCAGACAAATTGGTATTGCAGGCTTTGGAAAAAACGCAGCGTCTGTCAGCGGCTGATATGTAGACCGATGTGTCAGCGCTGGGACGACGAAATTGTGCAATAGTGCCAACATCGACAAACACATTCTTGTGTTTCTGCGACAACAAGAGCCAAACCCAAAACTGTCGGATATTACTTCCTATGATAAGCTACGGGCTGGATGACCGTGGAGTCGAAGTTCGATGACCAACAGTTCGAAGTCATGTTTGACTTGTCCGCTACGTCCAAACTAGCCCAGGGACCAACCCAGCCTCCCGTTCAAATGGTAACGCGGTCAAAGGACACACATGACCACTCATCTCCATCTACTGTCGAGGTTAAGAACGAACGGAGCTGCATCTATGCTCTCCAGATATACTGTTACGGCGCGGACAGGCAGAACTTTACCTTTTATGAGTTTTAAAAACATCAGTACTGATGTGTCCCGGTATGCGGCTGCAAAATCATACCTGGTCGGCTTGCGTGACGTAACTTTGTTCTTACCCTATCCACCGACAAGTTTGGCCAATCAGGTTCGATTAACAACTTATTTAACTTTTTCGATTACCACGTTCCTGATTGATCCTTGCTCTTACCGTCACCGCTCACAGTTTCCAGCTGTCATTCTTCTTGTTCTGAGAGAGATAAGCAGATATGTAAGAGAATCAGTTGGCCCCTTACCGGTTCTTACACTGTCGTCGCATTTTCGCATCTGTTGCCCGGCCGGCTGTACAATGTTTCGCCACATTATCTCACAAACGGAACGATTTAAAAAAGCTATTGAACATAAACTGCGTGTTTTGATTTTCTCTACAACGTTTGTCTGAAACATTTCTAATTCTAAGAAGCACTGAGCGATATATGATCAAAAATGCACACTGGTCTTCAAGTAAAGTACCTGTTATTGTTGTCAGATTTTAATGAAACTTGAATTTGCAAGATAGATTTTCGAAAAATACTCAAACATCACACTTCATTAAAATCCGTCCAGAGGGAGCCGAGTTGTTCCATGAGGACCGACAAACGGACAGACACGACGCAGCTAATAATCGCTCCTCGCAATTTTACGAATGCTCCTCGAAAAGAATGATATGTGACACAGGTTTGGCCAAATTGTAGTAAAACAAATAGTTAAGCGCCTGATTATTGTAATCATAATTAAAAATTGCAATAAACCAAGGTCACGTTGCTGGAAAACCAAGACTGCCACTGTACGTATAACATAGGATCGAGGCGCATGCGTATAACCATTGTTTCCGTGGAAAGCAATACGTTTTACATATTTTGATTGTGTGTTTGTAGCCTTAGTTATCCAGCATGCAATGCGAATGCGCCGTATAGTCATCCGTGGCCTGTTAGGCGTTACAGTATTTTCCCACGTTATCTCATAAACGGCAAGATTTTCGACAAAGAAGTTATTGAACACAAAACATGTGTTTTATTTTCTCTTCAACTTCTGTCTGAAACATTTCTCATTCTATAAGAACCGAGCGAGATATGATCAAAAACGTAAATTGGTCTTCATGTAAAGTACCTGATGTTCTTGTATTGTAATGAAACTTGAATTTTCATGACATTTTAGAGAAATGCTCAAATATTAAGTTTCATGAATATCCCTTCAGTGGGAGCAGAGTTACTCCATGCAGACAGATGGACGGACGGACATGACGGTGCTAGTAGTCGCTGTTAGCAACTTTCGCCTAAAAACTGTCATATTATTTTGGTGCTTGTTTTAATTATATTTATCTTAAGAATTTCATTAGGCTCATAACATAATGATTGATTAAAAAAAATTGTTATATTAGTTTATTACGTTGTTTTAATAAAGAATTTCTCATTACATCCAGTCGACTTTGTTTCAAACAATCTTCCGCCTCCAGAAGCAAATGTCTTACGCAACTGAATTACGCTCATTCACACGCGACGAGCCGTGGACCAAACAGAATATCATCCCTGCTGCTGGTAGTGGACGAAAACCGACGTGACCTTTATGCTCATGAAGTGTACAGAGAAGTACATTCCAAATGTTCGGATGCTACGACGTGTCGCGAAATACGTGACGCTTGACCTGCACAAGTGCGCAATAAGGATCTGAAAAGATACATTACAAAAGAACTGAGAAATGAGAAGGGATTACATAACGGGCTAATCTGTCATGCGTCTAAGCGCATTCAATTCGTTCTGAAGTTTGAAAACTACCAGAGAGTAGCAGGCCGTGCCATTACCATCCTGTAAGAAATCACAGTTCATCGAATCTTTCCTTCACTTTCGCTTGAAAAGATCAGTCATCAATTCCATGATAAATTTTATCTCATTTACTTTCGGAATGAAACTTGGAGGAAGGCAGAAATTTCTGGAATATAATCACATCAGTTCGTCATGATGGAATTAAAATTTCACAGGCGTCACCTGGTACGACTATCAGCGCAAGAGAAAATAGCATCTTTGACACTTGATCGCTCCCAAAACTTGGAAGAACCGTCAGATTTCCAGGATCCAGGGATGGATAATAAATTCCCCTCCTGGGTCTAATAATAACGCAATGATTCAAGGCCGTTTTATTGTTCAAGGAAAGTTCCATAACGAGAAGAGAGGCATTACTGGAAAACATTCAGCTGCAGTGACCATAAACTACTTTCTAGTCTACTACAACATATATTATGGCGTCCCAGTTTAGTAGCAAGCCGTATGACCTCTTTGCAACACTGCTGATACATTCTTGCATGGCGTAGATAAGAAGAAAAGAAGGCTAACGATCTTCCCACCATTTAAACAGAATGTTTTATTTTAGTGTACATCCCCTAACAATAAAATATTTCGTACATTCGGGGCAGAGCTCAAGGCCTCGGAGCAGACAGTCGGGTATGAGGTGGAAAGATAATGAGAGGCTCACGAATCCAGTGTCACAAGTGAGAAGACGAAACACGTCAATAAACCATAACATGTGGTCACATTCCACGGTATTAGTGAAGTTCTTTCCTGCAACTCTCAGTTTGCTTATAACTCTGCCCACTTTTCACTTCTTGAAAAACATTTAATCTATTGTTGGCGGGAATCTCGATCAAACCTGGTCGACACAAATAACAAACGTGTTGTACCATACTGCTTATAAATCTGTATGGTTCTCGCCTTGCTCTTATTCCCAGCCACAGCATTTCACATACAATCCCCGCTACATACTGTACCTTCCAACGTAAAACGCTTGATCTTGAAACTAAACATTAAATACCAACTGCCATCAGGACATGTGTAACGCCTAACGTAAGATATGAGGTTTCTAAGACAGCGACAATTCAGATCCTGATGTTCTGGGTTATAACACAGAGTACTTTCTTAGATGGATACTAACGTTTCGGGGACACCAGCTGCCTCTATTTTCAAGAGTCTCTTATCCTGAAGTCAGAAGAAAACGGTCAATCTGAAACGTCGGTAATCGTCTGCATGAGTACGCGATAAAGTAACAAAGGAGACAACAACGTACCCTACAAAGCGTGTGCCGTAACCAGGAGTGCAAAATTTTCCAAAAATCTAGCGGCCATCTCAAAATTCTAGGCGTCACAAGGATGACACAAAGAAACTACCGTGCCGAAGACCTACAAATAACATGGGCCATAATTAAAAATTCAGTCCCCTGAGTGACGTGGCCGCCCGAGATTTGAGCACACCTGCTCAAAACGATTTTGGAAATGTCATAAATCAATTTAAATCCTTTAAACTTACTCAGGCTTTCAAATAAAGCGAAAAGGTTGTTGAATTTTCGATGTAGACCACACCTCAAAAAAAAAAGTCTTCAGATAGACACCACTTTCATAATTAGGGGTAAAGAGAGACGTCGATGATAGACTGAAATATATGACTCCTGTCGAGATTTACACAACACTCAAAATTTTCGTACAAATTTCACACTATCGCAGAAATTTCTCTGAATTATTTACCTATGAAACTCAATTGCCATTAATATTTAGGAACGTGCAATACGCAAAAAAAAAAAAATTCAAACCGCTTTGATTTCTTCACCAGAACTGCGAGCACATGCACAAAGCATTGTTCAGCACGTGTTTGGAGGACGGTATTTACAATACCCCTCGTAAAAGGGGGCAATGATAAAGCACGTACCGACTGGGCCCGATCGATTTCAAACATCCATTCTCAACGTTCCATACTTCTCTACCGACAGACAAAAGCAGTATAAATACGGACGCTACATGTTTGGTTACAAGCTAAAGCTGCGATCCACACTAACCGGCAACGAATTCAACAATGCAACATACATGAATAGGTTTACTATAATATTCAAAAGAATAGTAACAGCTACAATAACACTTCCAAGTCGTAATTACGAGATCGTAATTACCTCGAGATGGGCATTTACTGATTCGTTCTTGCGTAATCCAGCAACGCTTTCTCAATGCATTGGTTACATAAAGTAAAATGCTAAAATTACTGTGAACGATAAATGAGCAAAGATATAGAATTTGTCGAGGTACATTTATGGCAGCCTACAAATATTTACCTGTGAAAACCACGAACAAGTTCCTGCCAAGATAACGAGCCCCAGGCCGAGATTCGAACCCAGGATTTTGCGGATAACAAGAGTAATAACCTCTCGAATTTTGTATACATCCGGTCTGTAGAGATTCTCGAGATAGCTCGGACTTTAAAATAGCAAAACACGTCACTGTTCCTGGTAGACGGTAATAACCATGGCATTGTTCATCTCTTCTGAAAATAATCCGCATTGTTGTGTGATGTTTTGTCCGTACATACAACTGCTGTGTTATACTATGTGACAGCGTAGCGCGGTTTAATTAGTAGTCTGCACATGTGCATGCTAATAAGACTCCCCTGTTATTAACAAGTCATTATCGCGTTTGAAACTGTAATCCTTTCCCGATTAAAATCCTCCCCTAGATTAGAGGGTTTCATTTAAACATGATCGCGTTTGGAAATGACGTGTGTTCTAAGGCAAAGGCAAAATGAGGTACTCTCTTTGACGGCCTGGATAAAGTTCGAATCGCGGTCCTCTCTCAATTCCCTGGAACTAACCAGTCCTTAAGGAATAATTCTACGCGATACTATTAGACACGCATCACGCCAGCAATAAAACCCGCTGTTTCACGTAATCATGCACTAAACTGGTTCCGTAAATTGTATAAATTATATATTCACTAGCAACTAAAAGGGTGATGAAACGTTATGTAACAAGGAAATTAATGAGTGGTACTGCTCTGGACAGCTGACTGGAATATTGCGGATAATGAAGATGAAAACGTACAAAAAAGTGGTCGGAAATCCTGTAGCAGAAGTGCATTCGAAAGACCTAAGCGTAGACGGGAAATTTAAGAAAAAAGTTTTACAGAAATAGTGTGCGCGGATGTTGTCTGGAATCAGCTGGCTCGAAACAACTACAAATGGAGATCTGCATAAAGCGAGAGTGAAGCTCCGACATCCGCACATGCAGAAAATTTCATTATGAATCAATGATAATCAGCTTTGCATGAAAGACCCATAGATGTCTGTATATTGAATTTTGATGAGCTTTGTCTAGTTATTTAATATGACTTATTCAGTACGGTGAACAGTCCATGAGCTTCTGGTAACTGCACAAGGCGCAAGAGTGGCGTCTGCAATAAACACATTTCAAAGCTCAATAAAGTATAACGAATTAATAATAATAATAGTAATCAACAGAAACAAGTCAGGGAGGCAAGGTTCCCATATTGTGGAGTCAACAAGTACAAACTGACAGAACTATCCCCAACAATAAACCAGACATTATATTCCGTGATAATGGAAAAGGGAACATGTATGTTAATAGACGTTGCAATCTCAGGAGACAGAAATGTGATTTAAAAAGAAGCCTAGAAGTTTCTAAAATATAAAGACCTTACAATAGAAATACAGCGCATGTGGAATGTAAAAACAGAGGCGATACCAGTAATAATAGGGACGACTGGGACTGTTTCAAAGTTATTCAGAAAATACGTGAGCAACATACCAGGAATGCATGAATTCAAAGAACTACAGAAAACAGCCACGTTGGGCACTGCACACATACTTTGGAAAGTACTAATGTAAAAATTCAATAGATTCAACATTGAAACTAACGATATAAGCACCATAAATAGTAACAACAGAATAGCTGCAACACTGTATTCCCTAGGGACACAGCTTGTCTCAGGAATATAAGTATAAATACCCTGCATAAAGGTGATGATGATGATGATGATGATAATAATAATAATCATAATAACTCTCTTCGCTATGAGGTATCCCGGACGTTAGACTTACAACACACCTGCATCTAGTGCTGAAGGTATGGGTCAGTGGAGCTGAACCTTCACTTCCCAAAATCCTCATAACGAGACGTTCATAAACACATCTTGCCATCTACCTCTGGGTCTTCATAAATCACACTGTCATTTGAAATTTTGTGTGTAGGCTAATTTTAAAATAACAAAACTCGCCTTCAATTCGCATCTGTCACATTCTGGAAGTATGTACCAAACGCAAATCTCGTCAAACGTTACCCTTTGTTCAATCCGAGCAAAACAATGTGCAGCATATTCAACATGAAAATTTAACATTCACGGTTGTATTCAACACTACGATATCATCAGTCACCATTGTACAGATAACAACAACAAAAAAAGCGTCCACAGATTCGCCAAAATTTAGATATTTAAAACGGCGAATGAAACCAAAGCTGTTTGTAGCGTCTAAGTTAATTCACCGGTCCAGTCCGTAATTAGGCTTTTCTATTGCTTGTGGTAGTAATTTCACTTTCCTACGTTCTTCGTACGAAATGCATTAAAAGATTAATTACGCTTTCCCCAGTTCCATTTAAAATACCGGCGCTTAACGAGAAGGTCGTTTCTATCAATTGTTCGCTGAATTTTTGAATCTAGGCTCTACAGAAAGAATGCCGATCAAATTTCCTATTCCGATTCACAACAGATGCTGTCGCTCGGTTTAATTTTTTTACACAAGTGTCATATGGACCCGTACAGCAAATAGGCCTACGGTTTGAACGGTTCGGGGTTCGAATCCCAGCAGAAGCAATTCATTTTTCCCTTCTCCTAAACGAACACACTGGTTCAGGCGCACACCCAGCTTCTAATCAATGGGCCTTTTCAACGGGTACCAAGAGTTCCTTCCTTGGGGTAAAGCGGTCGGGGCGTAAAGCTGACCATTGACCACTATCTAGCGCCGTGGATGAATATGAGTGGAACTCTACCTGTGCTGCCCCCCACATGCACTCACGGCGTTTACAGTGACAACTTGGTATTTAACATGTGCAAAATATACTCGAATTTTAATTACAATTTCAACCAAAGTTACTGCAAACAACAAAATGGAAATTCGACAAACATAGCGTATTTCATAAAATGCCGTTCTCACTGTAGTCAACCTGCATACAGGGCACTTAAATATACAAATGAGTTTAATAATGAATTGGGAATAAAGTAAACGGAACTCGAATGGTGTACACGTACTTCTTAAAAGTCGTTATTTTGCGATTCACATTCCTCGCTGGCCTTGATATTCAATGAAATCAAAATCTTTTATTACTAACTAAATCACACTTTAGATATGATGCAAGATTATTATTACGAAACTTCCTCTTATAACCCCATCGATACTGTTTTCACATCGGCCAGATTTTATAGATTAGGTTAAGTTAGGTTAGGTTAGGTTGTATTTGAACAAAGTGTCATAATTACTGAGGCTTATTTCATTATAGTTACAATCCTTTACAGCGAAAACAGGAGGGTGGTGTACAAGAGGAAAGATCCCATTATTAACTTAAGTACGGATTCTCATCTCGGCCGGAACACCTGATACCCTGCTTGCTGCTTGTAATGATTTTCCTTAGTCTCTTCAGGAAAAATAATGCGCCGTAACTCACTCAGACCGCAAATGTTTTCTTTCAAATCCTTTGCAATTCACCATTCACCTGTTACCCTGCTACCCACAATATATCCTACTGCCATAAACTAAAACACTAAAAGATATAAATATGACGAATAACTGAAAACAATGAAGAATTATCACACAATTTAGAACGTCAAAAAATTTACATTCTAAATCGGGGTTTTGCAAAGTTCTTGGCTGCAATTCTGAATTCATTTATGTCTTTCCTCTGCACGTGTATTTTTCACATTACTCGCTTCGTTACGACCTTTCTTTGTGCCTTGCAGCACTTCTGCTTGAGATCCGGACGATTCGACCCCTCGTCTAAACTACAAGGATACTATCCGGGGATATTCGTGTTTATCCTCAATCCACTGAAGGAAAATTATACCTTCCGAAACGTCGTTCTTAACTGAGAATCTACAAGGCATTCATGCGGCGTGATATAAACTGTGCAGTTTAGAACGCGTCACAAAATAAAGTATACATCGAACTCAGTTATAACGTCAGCAAAGGGAGTGAAAACATTTTGTGTCGTTATAACCGAGGAGTACAATATTATTGTTAACAGCGAGGAATTGTTTGGCATTACAGAATATCTGACGTTAGAGGCGAGGTGTCGCATAGACCGATGTCGTTATAACCGGGAAATACTGTTCGTTGTAAGGCAGTTTCTTAAGGGCGCTATACACTCTCAGTTAAACTGAGCGATTTTAGTGTGTGACGTCATACCAGACGGAAAAACTGAGTAAACTGCGCAGTTTTGACTGGCAATAGCGCAGGCCTCAGAACTGTCCTCTCCAGTCGTCTTTCACACAGAGAAGTGCGCAGTTCACTCACGGAATCCCACAGTTTCCTCAGTTTACTTGCCGACACCACGATGGTATCTTCTCAAGGCATATGCGTTTTCATCAGTTCATTCTGAACATGAGCATCACATGATATATTCCTTTTCAAATACCACTTCTTACTTCATATTTTACGCTTTCTTTTCTTCTTTTCGGATAACTTTATGGCCGATGTGGTCAGCAAACAGCAAACGACAGCCTTGTTTTTATCGACCATAGTCACACGCACAAGAAGACCTACAGAACTGACAAACCTGATGCGAAACGTGTGCTGTGGCAGAGAACATTCAGTTTAGTTTTTCGTGCAGTTTTTTTTACACAGGTGAGCTGCACAGGTTTCCTTAGGGTGTATGGGGCCCTTTATATGTTGTGTTGGTTCGCTGACACATCATACTGAAACACACCCTATATCAGAAAACAAGGCTGCCAAAAAAAAAGGTGATCCGTACAATGCACAGCGTGGTACTCACCGTCCGCCAACTAGAAGAGAGTTTCCGTCGCGCAGCACTAAACGGAAGAAGTCCAAGTGAGTTTCGTTTCCCACGAAGCGATACACATCCTCCGCACCTACAGCATAGAAAGAGTCTCAGTATTGCGTATCGGACACAGAATTTACTGCTCTTCAACCAGCTGCACTGCTAACAGATTGTAAGTAAAACCAGCTGCTCCACTAATTGTATTGGTTGCTGACCGCAGAACACCGTTGCGTGCCATTAAATAGTCCCGCAGTTTCAGATACATTTTTCCTACAAAATGGTTGTAAAACACTAAAAAAAATACAATAAAAGTGAAGAGCTAATATTCATTGTTATAACTGAGCAGCTTGCAGGAAAATGGCAACCACACAGCTTACCGTTTCACAAAACACTGTTGAATGCTTAAAGTGTGACTGCACGACCCACCAACCGGCCGACTGCACACGGTTTACTTAAGACTAGCAAAAATTCATCAGGGTAGTAACTCAGACACGTACATTATTGACAACACAAGTTTACTGCCGTTACTAACAGCAGCAATTCTGCACTTTATCAACCATTCACCACCAGTCACACGAGATTTGACGCTTACTTCACGTCATCAGTTGCGACTATCTTTGTCTCCCTACTTAACATGTGTTTATCATACTTTCCAGGGAGTAAAACGGCAGGGGAGTGAAGCTTACCACCCATTTCCACATAGTAACCGAGGTTAAGAATGTATGGAGCTACCCCTCTACTCCCCCTATCGTCGACATGGACATCTTCACCTCTATCTGACATAATTCAATGTCGAGAAGTGACCCGGAACATATAAAATTATTTTCATTATACATTGGTCAACATGTTCCAAATCGGAAAATGTTTAAATTAAATGTTTTTGTCTTAATGCGATTTAAACTTCGTGCCACTTACTTTATGTAAACCAAGCCAATTTAATACAACTATACAATTCAATTTCGTCTAAACGTAAAGTACCATTTATGCTGGAACGGGAAGAATAAAAATTATTTGAATAAAGGTTGACCAACTAGATGACACTTGCTTTATTATATATTGCTCAACATGTTTCAGACGTTAATACGTCCATCTTCAGGAGCTTGCGAGTACTTGTTGTGTTGTGTAGGCT
>Ga0123352_10011028_pt1 | contig 14221 bp, 8 predicted proteins | sample TergutLab28metaG_FD_89700 | JGI IMG/M metagenome (GOLD analysis project Ga0123352, IMG submission 89700) | Labiotermes labralis P1 segment gut microbial communities from Petit-Saut dam, French Guiana - Lab288 P1 | ecosystem: Host-associated > Arthropoda: Insects > Digestive system > Gut ... | reverse complement strand
TCCGCAGACGTATCTACGCCTCACTACACAGTATGGCATTAGCACTGAAAGTGGCATGGGACATACGGATCATGACACAACACCCAACCACCCCGTGGTCTAAGGTTTTGTGGAACCTACGCGCAATATGGTCATCGGAGGAACCTAAAGCAGCCTGGTTTATGGTTATTCATGGTCTCATACCGACCAACGACCGACTAGCCAAGATACAACGAAGTACCACGAACAATTGCCAACATTGCGGTAGAGTAGACAATCTGATTCGCAAGCTGACTGAGTGTAGCGAAGGAGGCCGACATTTGGAGGTGGACCCGTTCCAGAAGAGCGATCATACTTCGCATGGACCCGAAATGCATTCTACCGGAGTGGACCGTCCGTCCGAGTTTTCACTTTTGGCCATCACAGAGGCACCGGGCAATTTTGTGGATCCTCGCCCACGTGGTGTATTACCGTACACAACACTGGCACCGAGTATCGACCATCGATTACGCTGATTTCATGACTCTTGCCCGATTGAAAGCATATCAAACAACTCGCCGGCGCGAAAAGGTTGGGAATTACTTGGAGATACTATAATCTCCGACACACATCAACTGGAGAAACTGTGTTCCCTCTAGCTGCAGGATAATTGAGTCACAGTGCCATACCTGCAAGGACTCCTCCGACCGATGACGTCGCCACCATAACGGCGTTCTCCTAAGAGCCTAGAGTAACAAAAGAGCAATGCAATTCGAAACACAAGGACAATAGTCCGTTAACAATACATTACTGAGATATCTTGCATGCAACCATTGTATTTGTGTACTGAAGGATCTATTAAACTGTAATTTAAAAAATCCCGGTGGGGACGAGATTTTCCGACCGTCCAGACCGACCCTGGGGCCCACCCAGCCTCCTGTAAAATGGGTACCGGGTCTTTCCTGGGAATAAAGTGCGGCGGGGGCGTTCTGCTGACCACTCACCCCCTTCTAGTGCCGCGGTCATGGAAGAGTAGAGCTATACTTTTACCCACCCTCTGGACCACACCTGTAAAGGGTTCACTTTACCTTTACCTTTTTATTAACTCCAGTGTAAAGTGTGGATATTTTGGAGATAATCATCACAAGATTCTCTATGATGCTATGTAAGTCCGGTTCTGTGTTGTGTGTTAGCAGTTGGCGTACCTCATTGACACCTGGACGGTAGCCTGAAACCACACAAATGTTGGTAGTTACTTACGGACGTTTCGGGACAGTCCCATTTTCAAGGGTAAAGCTGCATGACAACCAGAAGAGCGAAGTTCTCTTCTTGTGGTTTATTGGTTGAAACCACCTCTTTGAGTTTCCTTGCTCTGAATTTGAGGTGTAGCCCATTTTAAAGGCGTATGTTTTGTTGAAAATGAATCTTCAAAGTTCAGTTCCTTCCACTTAAAATACGTAAGCAGTTAAATTAAGATTTATTAAGAGTTTCAGTGGTACTGATTGATAGTTTAAAGCACTTCACTATCCAGCATGTTCAGCTCCTTACTTTATCCAATTTATTCTGTTTTGAGGTAATCGGTGTTTGTAAGTTTCTGCTTTGCTTTAGGCAAGAAGTTTCCTGCTGTTCCATTCCTTGGATGTAATGACATGGTAAGACACAGGAGGGAAAGCCATTTCATTCCATAGCATAGAAGGAACGCCGTGAGAGCAGGGGCCATTAAACTTAGGTGAAACATGCTGAATATCTCATTGGTGGTCGATAGACGTAACTCCCTAAAAATTTATGTGAGTCTTGAAGTTTTCACTTGCAAAGGCTGGCATTATTAACTGAACAAGAATTGAAGCTGGGTGCATCTTTACTTCGCGGGGCAGAATTCCAATTAAATTAACGCAGATAATGTGTTCTATAAAATAGTTCACCAAGTGGTGGACAGATATCGGGCAAATGGTTTAGAAGCAAGTTGTGTGATCATTGAACGGTGTTTGTTCCTTAAGCGGAAATGTACATCCGGTAGGCTGCGCATATATCACGTATTGGACAGATGAGGAAAGTATATAACTTTGTAATTAGAAAACCGTAAAAGTGTCGAGAGCACTTGACAGACATTGACATAGACTGGAGGCGAATATTAAAATGGATCTTCATGAAATAGTTTTGAGCGTGTTGATTGGGTTCATATAGCTCAGGACAGAATCCAGTGGTTGGTTTCTCTGTAAGCGATGACGACCGATCTTATTCAATAAATGACGGGGAATTTCTTGTATAGCTGAACGAGTGTTGTGTTCTTTAGAGTGGCTGTGCCTTTGAAGTCAAAGTCAAGGCAAAAAAAGTGGCTGCTAGAAAAAGGGATTTGCGTACAGTATATAAAATGTGTACTGCACCCGCAAATTTGCACGATATGCACAATCGCATTATTTCTGTTGTCCTGTGTGCACTGTCTTTGAACCTGACGAAATGTGTGTGTCCTTCTCTATATGACACATTGCACTGTGGCGATGTAAATCAAACAGATGTTTACTTCAGCCGACATAATGTTGGGATTCTTGTTTCTGTGCGAAGGCATTACCTTAACATTAATTTTACTTCCAGTTCCTGTCTGTAGGATATACGTCTCATATATGTAAAGGTAAAGCTTTCCTATTTCAGCCCTGGACAGGCTCTTTGGGCTCCAGGAAGCTGAGGCTCCCAGAAATTATAGAGAGTCGGCATATGAAAGTGGTATGATTGTCGGCCCACGCGCCGGCCACTTTTAGCCCAAGGAAATATTCCTGTCATGTGTTTCTGTTAGATATGGAGTCGATTCCAGGGCCATACTGCCGCGAGATGTTTAATTCAACGAAAAATCTCAATAACCCAATCGAGAATCGAACCCGCGACCTTGTGGCTTTTAGCGCAGTGCCTAAACCAACTGCGCCACCGCGCCTCATACACACACACACACACACATATATATATATATAAATATAGAGTTAACGGATATTTATAATATTTTTATAATATATTTTATTTTTATAATAAAATAATATTTTAATAATTTATAATATTTACCCAACCCCACTTTGGTCATACTTATTCATAACCCAAATTTGAACTCAGTATTCAAATATTATAGTAGTTCACATGTATCTGATTATTAAAAGGAAACACATATTAAGTTAATTGTTTTGTTGAAAGACAAGGTAACACGTTAATGTGAGTAATGCTGATATATTTTTGTGTTCTAAGTATCTTCTGTCTACAGTGTGTTGGAATTTAAGTATTCACCGAATAAAATTTGTTATTTGCTGTCTGAGTCGTTTAGACCTTGACTCCTTAAGTGTCAGCACTCAATATTACTGCAAAATTACCCCCCAAAAATGCAAATTTAGTGTCTGGTCCCAATGGTGATGTGTTTCTAGTTGTCGTTATTCAGTTGGTATACTTTTCGCTGCGACAGTCAATATCGACGTGATTTCCGGGGACGAAAGAACTGCTGCTGTCCTTCTGTCATTAGTCTGTTGACGTGTTCAAGTTCATATGTATCTCTTCGCATCTCTTCACATGCAGACATGCATTCATATGAAATCGTAAGGCACGCGACTGGAAGCAAATGACTCAAGGTGCCGTGGGTAATGTAACTGACTTGAGTAAGAGATATATTTGCTGGTTCATAGAAAATTATTCACAGTACGTTTCGCGTGCTTGACGTTTTTTATTTATGGGTATATGGGTGAAGAATTTAATGTAGAACTCCGTTGTATCCTAACAGAATGATAAAGAGCACTGAATTTAACGTAAGCCATGTTCTGTGCAGTAGATTAATATGGAGTTAGGTCAAACAAATTGCACAATCTGTAACAAAAAGTCAGTTATCAATTTTGCTCCTCTTACATGTTTCAATCTCTAAAAGGTAATCACTGAGGTGGAGGATAGCACTGAACTTTCAGCCTTCCTCGTGCAGACGACAGAACACATTCGATCGACGTGCAGAACTGCAAGCCGGCGTTTTTAGCAATTTTAACTTCAGTATGTAAGAAATGTGTGTTGCGTGTTTTGATGTTCCCAGTTTGAGGAAGGGCTCTGTTTTATCGACTGTATCTTATGACCGCTCGGCGGGTTCGAATCGTCCTGAAACAACGTAATTTGCATTGATATGGACTAATGTCATGATATGTCTGTATATATTTCACATTTTTTTTTAAGATTGGATTGATAGGCTATTAGTTTTAGGATATAACTTGCCAGTATCCCTACGCCAGAAATAAAAATTGAAACATTTCCGTGGTTAGTTGTGTTATTTCGAAGTAACAATGCCTTTTGTTTAAATCTTGTGTAAACTCTCTCTCAAAAGTAAGGCTATCCTGCTGAAGTAATCAGTCTTAACTGTCTGTGGTTTGCTATATCACAGAGTAATGTTTAAAAGTTTTAATAATTTTTATATGTACTGAATTTCATTAGCCTTCATATTTTTAGATCAACTGTTAATATTTTGTGTTTTATAGTAATCTTTTACACGATCAGCCCTTTCTTGCTTATCCCTTGACGATACGATTAGTGACTCTCTCTATGTATGTAATGTCCAGAGCCTCTTGACAAAAGTGAATAATATCGATTTTATCGTCATGTAATGTAGGAGCCACATCTGGACTTACACGCACCACAATTAATTTCGTCTGAAAAACTGCATGTACCGTGTTATGATCTTTTCATTTTCTATCATTTAGAGTTTTTAAAAGTTGATGGCGTGCCAGTTCTACACTAGTTGGAGAAAGAGTAGAGAACCAGACCGAGGACTGCGATAAAAATGTTTAATAGAACTGTGTGTGACGTCATATCGGAAGAATATGTTGCTAATTACGATGCCGTGCCGTACAACTGTAATCCTGTGGAGAGCTGGTTTGTTGTAATCTGCTAACTAATCAACTGATGTTCCAATGGGAGAGGAAAGCGTACACTGAAATGGGAATAGCTTTCAGCTCTTTTTCATTTAGTTTACTGTCGGTTGTTTAATGATTATCTCAACGGCTGAAGTTATTTTGAATTTAGTACCGAACGAAATGACACTTTCCTTATGCAGTGATTTGAAGTTTTTGTAGAAAAGAGCGCGCTTGTCTGTTGTAAGGTATCGTTACACTGCTCCCTTGTCAAAAGAGTGGAAGATAAGCAAGCGAACATAATATAGACAAGAGACAGGCAGAGAGACGTAAGAGTAAGGTAGTGCGTGGTATTCAGACTTGATTACGGGTATATTAGATTGTTGTATCAGGTAACTTCGCATCAGGTTCTAAGTTATTTTGTATCTTCTCATGTAAGCAAACAGGCTGTAATCTAAAGGTGCATTTTTATTAATATATTATGGCAATTTTTATAAAAGGATGAAATGTCATGCCTTGTTGCAGTCAAGGTTGTTTTGATAGTTCTAAAAGAGACAAGACTTGGCGGTGGCTTTGAAAAAGTAGACACTTGTCTTGTGATTGTTATATTGTGGTATTGTGTGTGACCGTGCTATGGCGAAGTACAAAAGGCTGTGGTTAAAATTCAATTCATTCCTCAATCTCTGTTTTCCCCTTATCCTCTTTCCTCTCTATTCTTTCCCTCCTTCAATTCCTATTGTGCTTCTTTATCTTTCTGTTTATTTCTTGTTATGTTGACTGTATTCTTCGAAAGAAATCACACATGTAATGGCTCATGTTATTGATAATTGGTATGGAAATGCAACGAACATCGAGGTATGTACTGCTGAGAGAACGACTGTGGTTTGTTTTCTGTCGCCATCCAAGCAGTCTTCAAATGCAGTATATCTTGTGTAGTGGTGTCTATGAATTTATCGAAGTTTCCGAGTTGGTTATAATGATAAGGTAATCGATTTTGTGGTTAGTGTAATGTGATTAAAGCAGATAATCTATTTACCGAGTTTTAGTGTCAGTAGATTCTTGAGATAATGTAACAAACCGTTCTCGGAAACTTACAGGCTACTGTAAGTTTTAGAAGGTAGGTAGGCCTACTTGAAAAGCATCCATTGATTATAAAATGTTAATGAATGAAATTAAAGCATGATAAAATTATGTTGTAGGCATGCTTCTAGAAGTGATCACCTAAAATTCAGAGTCATAAAACATATCTGGAATATTCTAAATGTTTCTGCTTATACATTGTAGCGTAACTTGTTAGAAGGTTAATGGAACTCGATGTCTTGAATAACAGGTGATATTCTATAGTGGTGGATATTGGATAGAACTCGAACAGAACGAGGATGGAACTAAAGGTACTAAGTTTTACGGTTGGACAGCACTGACACTGTTTATTACAATCTGCTTCAAAACACTAAATGGCAAAGCTACCTTCAGCTTATTTAACGTCTTTCTGCGTAAGACGTGAAGTTGCCAATCCCTGTGTCCGCGCGGTCTAAGGCGTGGGTCTGCCGCCGCTCGCTTGTTGGGATCTCGGGTTCGAATCCGTCGTCCTCGTCCAGTGGAATCCTACCGAGTGTGGTGTGTCTAACTGCGCGTGATGGTGAAGCTTCGATGATGATGAGGTCCTGGCCCATTAGGGGCTGTTGCGCCAGGGGGGGAGGAGGGAAAACGTGAAGTTAACGTATTAGAGGCTGTTGCGATGACAAATACAGGTATGTTGCCGTCTGTCACGATAAATATGACAAGCAAGCTAGAATGTGATTCACAGACATATAACTTCGAGACCTTGCTAAACTGAGCACCTCGTTATCTTCCGATCTCGTCCGAGTGACATTGAATTTTGGTATAAGAAATTGTCGTGACACTGGCCGTTTGTGCTGTTTTTATGTAATCGTTGGTTCTCTGTAGTCACAACGAAAGAACTTCCGGACGTTGAAACAGTAACAATTCAGAGGAGTCGATGTCGCGACGTGCTACAATGCTTGAATGGATGTACAGTCTGTTTATGACGCAAAATCTTCATAAGGAACAGAGGTTTATAAACAAAATAGGTAAAAATGATCTGACAACTGTAAGCGTACAACTGTATTTAAGTGCCTTTGCATGCGACTGCACATTAAATCGGAAAAGACAGTTAATGTACGTATACGTAGCATTGAGGCGCCTTTGTTTAACCATTTTGCAGTGGAAAAGCAGTAAGTATTACATATTCAGAGTGTGTTTGTAGGCGTAAGTATCCAAAATGTAATGCTCATGTGCCATATAGGCATCTGTGGCCTGTCTGCAGTATTTTTCCATTTGTAAATTGTACAATTTTCGAAAAAAATTATTGAACGTAAAATATGTGTTTAGATTTTCTCTACAACATTTCGTCTGAAACATTTCTCATTCTAAGAAGAAATGAGCGAGATGTAATTAAAAACTCTAATAGCCTTCATGTAAATAACCCGTTATTCTTTTCAGATTTTCATTAGCCTTGAATTTTCTCGCCAGATTGTCGAAAATTACACATATCAAATTTCGTGACAATCCGTTTAGTGGGAGCCGAGTTGTTCCATTCGGACAGACAGACGAACGGACAGGCGGACCGACGTGGCTTTTCGCAATTTTGCGATTTTTTTGGGGGGGAGGGGAATTCATATTAACGGTCGTATATTTATCGCTTATAAAATGCCAGTCTTATTGTATCGTTTTTTTCTATTGAAATCAGCAATCAGAATACAGAATACTCTATAAGATAATGGGCTGGCTACATTGAATAGTATGCAGGAAACGCATCCAGTGATACAGTTTCCTATTGAAGTTCAATCACACAAGTTACTGGGTTTGGCTCTTTATTTATGAGGTTTCTAGACGCACCGCAGTCGGTAGGACTACTCTGGACGGGTGATCAGCTCGTCGCGGAGACCTCTACCTGACAACACGCAACACTCACAACAGACAAACGTCCATGTCTCGGTGGGATTCGAACCCACGACCCCAGCAGGCGAGCGGCCGCAGACTTACGCCTTAGACCACGCGGCCACTGGGACCGGCGTGTTGTATAGTTGTGCTTCGTGATTAACAACTTAGGAAATTCCATGCAGTCTAGCTATTGAGGCTCTTTTGCTATACAGACCTGGTGTTCCAGATAGTTTTTACTTCCCCCGTATCGTTACAACAGCTCAGTATCTGTCACTCTCAATTATAGATTTTTTTACTGTGTTATATGGAAGGATCAACAATATTTTGATAACGGATTTCCATTTTTAGGCGCTTTGGCAAAATTGCGAAAAGTGGCTCGTAGCTTCGTCATGTCTGTTTGTCCGCCCGCATGGAACTACTCGGCTTCCACTGGACGGATTTTTATGAAATTTGATATTTGAGGGGTTTTCGAAGATCTGCTAAGAAAATCAAAGTTTCATTAAAGTCTGACAAGAATAACGGGTACTTTACATGAAGACTTTATACGTTTATAATAACTCGCTGAGTTCTTCTCAGAATTAGATATATTTCAGACAAAAAGAACAGAAAAAATTAAAACATATTTTATGCTCAATAACTGCTTTCCGAAAATCATGCCGTTGAAGAGATGACGTGGAGAAATATTTCTCCATGTTATGATTATATAGTACGGCGCATGCGCAATGCATGCTGAATAACTAAGGCTATGGACACACACTTATGCTGTTCAATACTTGTTGCTTTTCTACGGCAACCTGGGTTATGCGAACGCGCCTTAGTGTTACATTACACGTACATTGCCTGTTTGTTGACATATGGAATCTAACTTTACGTTATTTGAACCGTGCATTGTGATATAACATGTGATAAGAACCAACAAATTGTACACTTTTTTCATTAATGATTTAATTTAATTATATTGTCTTCGACATGTTTCGAACAACCAAGTGTTCATCCTCAGGAAGACTTTGTACGTGTTGTTTTATGGAATTTTTAATGTATCCGTATAAGCAGTCTGGTCGATGGTAGGATGTGTTTGATATCCTGACATTGACCAGACTGCTTATACGGATGCATGAAAAAATGCCATAAAACTGTATGTACAAGTCTTCCTGAAGATGAACACGTGGATGTTCGAAACATGTATAAGACAATATAATTTGATTAAATTAAATCAAATCATTAATAAAAAAGTGTGCATTTTGTTGGTTCTTATTGCACATGAAATCTAAATGACCAAACGTCTAGTCTGAAGTTCCCGACTTGGCGTGAAATGAGATAAACATTTGCACAGCAGTGACGCAAACGCTTATGCGCACATAACGACTGTATGTTTGCATTAAAATAGTCGTTAAAACTATGCGATGTAGAGGGAAGTTGATATTCGAGATTCATAGAATTCCTCAATATCATATTTTACGACTATTCGTTCAGCGGTTCTCGAAATGTTTATATGCGTACGACAGACGGACGGACGTAGCTATTGTAATAGGCGCTCGTCATGGATGTACAGCACTTAAATGTCAGAGATGACGAAAATGTGTAACCTAAAACTGTCTACGAGAGATGGTGTGACGATTGGGTCTACATTTCGGCACACCTCTTTTGTTATTAATCGGGTATTATCTTCGTGCATTATTTGCGGGAAGTTTCAGATGGACGCATATTTGAAAGGTCACGTGTCTGAGTCCCACATTGTGTCAGCTGAAGTGATCCATCTCCGGAATGACGTAATATATTTCAGCGACACTTGGTGCTCTTGGCTGAATTCTGCTTCACTCTGCAATGCACAGTGCTCTCGCTTAACAAATACAGGTAATTTTCACCATTATTAATTTCATGTCTGACCAATCTCCCTATAATAAACTTTCCCTCAGTCGTTCTTTTTAAGCAAGTGGCTCAGTATCTTGACTAGTCTAAGGGAGGGACGACTGGAGATTCGGGGTTCGATTCACATACGACGCAGAGGTTTTCTCTTTACCACTCCGTCCAGACCGGCACTGATGCCCATCAAACCTTCGTCACCTTTGGTACAATGTGGGTATCTCCACAAGGGTAAGGCGGCCGGGGCGTGATGTTTACTGAACACATTCATCAAGCGCCGAAGTTAAAGAAAGTCTGTAGCTGTACCTTCACAAGTGGGTCAATGACGTAGGTAGGCAGTAGCGTCAAATATGTACTTACTGAAGTTATTTTACGACGTATAATAAACAATTACATATAAACTCATATCATTATAATATCGCAGGGAGAATTTTTGCTTCTTGTTGGAATAGTCAATTGTTACTAGTAAGACGTCCAAATTTCATAAGCTCGAACGTTGTAAATATCAGACCACAATATGATCAGTGGCAAACGAATCATTGTTTGTGGCCATCTGATGGAAAGCAGAAAACCACTTCCACAGCTCAGAAACTAAGTGACCAAAACATGGGACCATCACGTAATTACAGCTTAAAATAAGTGTTCAGAGTAGCAAGCAGCCAACCGAAACGAAAGCTAGCAAGCATTGCTTGCTGGAGCGAGCACGATGTTTGTTAGCCAGACTCTTCGTTGACAAATACGTATCATGATATCTTTGAGATATTTCGTGATATATTTGAGATATGAGAATAATGCTGGTTATGTGGACAGTCAGAAGGAGAGAACTGCTTGTATATCGTGCACTGCTTCTAGTACTGAAGAATGTGACAAGTCCGAACACATCTTTGTTTTAAATTAATTAAATATCACAACATGAATAAGTGTGAGGGATGGAGGTACAGATTTATGCGTTCTTAAATAGGGCTGTAGTTCAAGGTGAGTACTCAGCTTGTCCCCGGCGGAAAGAGCCCTGATTCTCGTTGAAACGAGACTTCTGCAGGCTCCGGAGTCGGTCTGGAGAGTTTCGGGAAGTGAAAAATTTCTTGTTACTAGTAGAATCGAAACACGGTTTCTTACTTGTCCAGCCTGAAGTCTAGTTCCTATATCGAGCGATCTGTACCGGATGACCATTAACTAGTTAAATCTGTGAATTTCCATTGGTTTTACGGCTGTTGTTATAAAATTACGTTCTTACTGAGCGAACTATCGCGCGGAAACTTGAAACCAGAAGGCCTGCATCCGACTGAGGATTTCAAGATTTTCTTAATAATTATGTGTTTTAATTTGGGCCGTAATATCAGTCGAACTCGATAAACGCCTTCACAATAATTTCTTTTAGGTACGTGTTGACTATTTTATATCCATTTTCATCCCAGTAAGCTCGATAAAAAAAAGCATCAAATCAAAGATGTCACACATGTTAAGACATTGCAGCTCTTAATGACTAAGGCCAAGTTAGGGCATTTTGGCGAAGAGAGCTTTTTCCCCTACATTTTCCTAGTCTTCATTCGACATTACCTACCTATAGTAGTTGGTATTGCATCGTCATATGTCCCAGTAAATATGCTCAAAAGGCATCAAGGGTGGGACGTTAAGAATATTAATATAGATCCATAATATGCCTAGGCCAGAGGTTACCAAGTGTGGCTCGCAGACCGCCAGTGTTCTGTGAGTGTAATTCATGCGTTTCGAGTAACAGCGAGTTCTTTCCTGCAGTTCATTAACAAGACATGAACAATCCTCAGTTTTCTTTCCGTTTCCTTACGCACCAGTCTCCTTACTAACGACCGACATAAGTTTTGTGTTCATCTTTGTAGTAGGCCTGTATGTGTTGTCGCCAAATATAGCAACGTCATGAGCGTGATCAGAAGCTTGTTTGTACTATTTAATTTAAGTCTGTCCTATACAAGTGCCAAATAGCGAGCAGTAACACCGTTATGTGTTCCGCCAAAATCCTCAGTAATTTTCACAGGATGCGGTAAGGGAAAATTTTGAGAACCATTGGTAGTTCCTGAAGACTGTTCAGTTCACAAAGTAGGCCTATTTATCATCTAAAATTTTGAGTCGTTTAAGGATCTGTTTGCCTTGCAAATAAACGCAGCACATCAAAAAGTTAATTCAGACGAAAAGCCGTTGCAGATATCTGCCCTTTGTGTACCTGTTTGTAAAGTATGCCTACTTCATGACTCGTAGGATTTACGTTTCCTTTGTCGTTTCAATTTAACCTTCAGATTGTTAATTTAGGGATCATAATTAATTAAAGGTCGTGCAAGTTAGCTGATTGTAATATGCTAGAGAATCCGAAGTATTGATTATTCAGTTCAGAATGTAATTGCATGTGACATTTGAGACACTGGTCGAGCAGTTAAGATACAGAAAAATTCATCTTCTACATTCTGATCTGCCAGTTGGGGTTCGGGTTGCCCCTGATTAACTACAACTCGGCAGTCTGGTAATTTGAAAGGTCAACAGGGCAGGCAACGTCCAACTATTCTTCATATTCCTTGGGTTTTTACTCCACAGATGGTGTGTTAACGCGCGCGCATACATACATACATACATACATACATAAACACAAACACACACACACCCTTGGACTTGTAAGCACATATTAATGTGCGCAAAATCTCTTTGTGAATATGTAATGTTTGTATGCAGTGTGTACACTACCCGTATTGTCGACTAAACCAAGAGGTTCTTGGACACAGAAAATCCCCCATTGAATTCAGAGACAAGTTGTCCTGACTATGTTTTTATTGCTTTCTTAAGATTCTCTACATAAATGTCGGAATGGTATCTTAAAATATACCGAACTGGTTCTGATCAAACCTTCCCAGCATCTCATTCAAAATCTTTATGAATTACACGGTCATCTTGATCCTCCGTATCACAGTTGAGAAACATTAAACTGCTGATTGAAGCGAATAAAGCGCGAGTGATTTCACGTCAATGATTAACTTTTTGAGAAAACTCCTGTTACCTGATCAAGCTGATGTTACTGCGTGCCTGAAGCAAATCGTGTGTTTAAGTACAGCCTACTTTTTACCTAGTGACAAGCCTTTCTTTTTTCTAGTAGACAGGCAGGTTAAACAAGCGGCAACAATTCCTATTTGAATCCTAGCGGCACACTGTCTGGGTTTCCGATGTGTATAAAATCAGTTCTTTGCAATAATTGTTTTCAGTTGTTGTAGGAAGACTTCAGAGCATAAAACTGTTAACCCGAAAAAAAAAACAGTTGACACCCACAGTGTACAGGCTGCCAACAGTATGCTACTGCTTTCTTTTCGCCGGTGCGGAAGGCCTGATAACAGTGTACACAGGATTCACGGGTCCTGTCACCGTGACGCCTATGCTGTAATAAGAGAAACTATGTTTTTACTTGCTGTAGAAGTTAATTTTGTGTTATTTTCATGACAGTATTAATCGTGCCCAATACCAATACTGTATCTAGCCACATCTTCCAAATATCTTGACTGATTTTGATAAAATGTCGTACCGAAACATATAAACAAGTATATTACCAAATATTTGCAACGATATTTGATATTGCTTCTTCTTCTTCTTCTTAGTACGGCTCTACAACTCTTAGTGCAGACTTTTGGCCTTCCCAATCACTTCCTTCCATCTGCCTGTCTCCTGGACAAGGGTCTTCCAATTTGGCACTTTTAACCTCTGTATATCTTTCTTAACATCATCCTCCCAACGTATCTTTGGTCTCCCCATTGGCCTCTTTGAAATAGGTTTCCAGGCCTGTATTGCTTTGACCATTCTTGTATCTTGCATTCTTTCAATATGACCATACCATCCTAGCCTTTGCGCTCTGGCGAAGTTTATTATGTTCTCATGTTTTATTAGTTTATGCAATTCCTCGTTAGTTTTTATTTTCCAGGATCCATTTTCATAGGTTGGGCCAAACATTTTCCTTAATATTTTCCTTTCAAAAACCACTAGTCTGTTGGTTGCTGTTTCTTTTAATACCCATGTTTCACATGTATGTGTGACTACTGGTCTAATTACTGAGAGGTATAATTTGAGTTTTGCATTTTTAGATATAAGCTTGCTTTGAAATATCATTTTATTTGCAAAGAAGGCTTTATTTTCTAGAGCAATTCTTTCCTTTATTTCCTCTTCTATTTTATTGTCTGTATTTACTGTTGACCCAAGATATTCAAATGATCTAACTTGTTAAGTTTCTTTGTTTTCAATATTTATGGCTTTAATTGGTCTTGTCGCCTGGAACATTTCAGATATTTTGTTTTGTGTACATTTACTGTTAGGCTACATTTTAGAGATTCATGTTTCAATATTTGATATTACAGTACTCCTAAATGTTGCGGCTACAACCTGTAGCCATCTTCCTGGAACTGTCCTGCTCGAAGACATATCCGGCGTTGTTTTGTGACTTCCGACGACAGGTCGCATTACAGTGCTGTATATAATTACTTACTTACTTACTTACTCCATGGTGCAGAGTCCTTCTTGAGCAGCTAACTGGTTTGCAGCTAGTCAAGAAATTCCCCGCATTTCACGGAACCCGAAAGTTCATTACCGCACTCACAAGC